>Ga0082212_10013814_pt1 | contig 10080 bp, 6 predicted proteins | sample TergutNt197P3_FD_71548 | JGI IMG/M metagenome (GOLD analysis project Ga0082212, IMG submission 71548) | Neocapritermes taracua P3 segment gut microbial communities from Petit-Saut dam, French Guiana - Nt197 P3 | ecosystem: Host-associated > Arthropoda: Insects > Digestive system > Gut ... | reverse complement strand
CGACCGGTCTTACCATAAACTGTGCGGAAAACGGCTTGGAAGCGGTGGATCTGTTTACTTCGGATCCCGATAAATACGGCATGATATTCATGGATTTGCAAATGCCGGAAATGGACGGATTGACAGCGGCGCGGACGATCCGGGCGTCAGACATACCGCGGGCGAAAGATATACCGATCGTTGCCATGACCGCGAACGTCTTTAAAGAAGACGTTGACAAGTGCATGGAAGCGGGTATGAACGGTCATATTGGCAAACCACTGGATTATGACGAGGTTATAAATCAATTGCGGCGTTATCTGCTCTGATTGGAAACCATAACGCGATATGAATTGAAGGTATAATTATGATACGCATATATAAAAGCATTTGTAAATCAGGAAGGAGAAACTGTATGAAGACGATTAACAGGATCATTTGTGTCCTACTTGCCGTCAGTTTATCGGCGGTCTTGTTTTCAGCCTGTGAAAAAACCGGCGAAGAGCAATTTCCCGAAAGAGCGGTATATACCTCGTTCCGAGATATTCCCGGCATAACGGAAGACGAAATAGAAGCCATTGAAAAGTTATCCGGGCAATATTCGTCCTTTGTTTACGGCGCGAGACCGAGTACCGAGACATTTGAGGATAAAAACGGCAGGACCAATGGATATACCGTCTTGCTTTGCGGTTGGCTGACTGATTTATTTGAAATACAATTCATTCCCGCGTTTTACGAATGGGGCGACTTGATGGCCGGGCTTGACAGCGGAGAAGTGGATTTTACCGGCGAGATGACGGCGACCGAAACGCGCCGGCAAAACGGTTATTTTATGACTGAAGCCATCGCCGAACGCTCAATCAAAATCATGCGGCTTGCGGGCGGCAGGCCGATGGCGGAAATAGCCGCGTCACGTACGCTCCGGTACGCGCTTTTAGAAGGTACGACTACGTATGACGATGTAACCAAGGCGGCGCATTATGACTTTATACCTACGCTGATCGGCGATTACGAAACAGCTTATGAATTATTGAAGAGCGGCGAAATCGACGGGTTTATCGATGAAGATTCCGCGGAAGCCGCGTTTGACGGTTACGGCGACGTGGTCAGCGAAAACTTTTTCCCGTTAATCTATACTCCCGTTTCGTTGACTACAAAAAACAAATCGCTTGAACCGATCATTACAGTTATGGATAAAGCGTTGGAAAACGGCGGCACCCGTTATCTGACTGAGTTGTTCAATGAAGGACATGAAGAATATATCAAACATAAGCTGTTCACGCAGCTCACCGACGAAGAAATCAAATACATACAAAATAACGCTGCCATACCATTTATCGCTGAACACAATAATTATCCGACCAGTTTTTATGACGCAAACGAAAAGAAATGGGCGGGTATCGCCTTTGACGTACTTGATGAAATAGCAAAACTCACCGGACTGAACTTCGAGCTCGCCAACGACAACAGCGCCGACTGGCCGGTTTTGATGAAAATGCTTGAGGAAGGAAAAGCGTCTTTCATTACCGAACTGATCCGAACGGAAGAGCGTGAGGGACGATTTTTATGGCCGGATAACGCGATCACATCGGATCATTACGCGCTCCTTTCCAAATCAGGACATCGCGATATCAACATCAACGAAATCCTGTATGTAAAAATCGCTCTGCCGGAAGGCACAGCGCACACCGAATTGTTCAAAAGCTGGTTCCCGCGCCACGCGAACACCCGGGAATATGCCAGCTTTGACGAAGCATATAAAGCAGTGGAACGCGGCGAGATGGACATGATCATGGCAAGCCAGAACCTTCTGCTCAGCCTGACAAATTACAACGAGGTGCCGGGTTATAAAGTCAATGTGATGTTCGACCGTGTTTTTGAATCCACGTTCGGATTTAACAAAGACGATGCGGTTCTGTGTTCCATCATAGACAAGGCGCTCCGGCTGGTTGATACCAAGAGCATATCGGGACAATGGGAACGTAAAACATACGATTACAGGCTCAAACTTGAACTGGCGCGGCGGCCGTGGTTGATCGGCGCGTCCGTTATGCTTTTGTTGATACTCGTTCTTCTGTTCCTTTTCTTCCAAAGGAACCGCCGCAATGGAAAACGTCTTGAAATCCTTGTGCAGAACCGCACCGCGCAACTTGAAGCCGTTATCAACAATTATAAAGGGGCTATCTGGAGCGTTGACAGGACGGGAACGATTACTACCTTTAAGGGACAGTATTTGGATAAAATTGGGGTAAAGCCTGATTTTCTGGAAGGCAAAAAACTCGAAATGGCGCAGATGAAAAACAGGCACGCGGATATTATTAATAATATAGAAAAGACATACAGCGAAGGGCCGCAGGACTGGATCGGTGATATTGACGGCAAAGCGTTTCACTCAAACACAACGCCTATTTATGACGTCGACGGCAAAATAACCGGCGTCGTCGGCAGTACGGACGACATCAGCGAAATGGTCAGGCTTCAAAAAGAACTGGAAGACGCAAACCGCGCAAAATCCGCGTTTGTAGCCAATATGAGCCACGAGATACGGACGCCGATGAACGCGATCATCGGCATGACCACGATTGCGAAATCAACGGATAATGTTGAAAGAAAAGATTACGCGATCGGAAAGATAGAAGACGCGTCCAATCATCTGCTCGGCGTTATCAACGACATACTGGACGTATCAAAAATCGAATCGGGCAAATTCGACCTTTCGCCGACGGAGTTCCGTTTTGAAAATATGCTCCAACGTGTTGTGACGATCAACAATTTCCGCGTAGACCAAAAAAAGCAGAACCTGACGGTATATATCGACAAACCCATACCGAAAACCATGTACGGCGACGAACAGAGATTGGCGCAGGTCATTACGAACCTGCTCTCCAACGCGGTTAAATTCACACCGGAAAAAGGCGCCATCAACATTGATACCAAGTTTATCGGCGAAGAAAACGATATCTGCACCATACAGATTTCAGTAACCGATTCGGGAATCGGCATCAGCCCCGAACAGCAGGCAAAACTGTTCCAGTCTTTCCAGCAGGCAGAAAGCAGCACGTCCCGCAAATACGGCGGCACCGGACTGGGGCTTGCAATATCTAAAAGCATCGTGGAAATGATGGGCGGAAAGATATGGATCGAATCAGAGCTTGGCAAAGGCGCGTCGTTTATTTTCACGATACAGGTAAAACGCATAGAAGACAGTGACCAAACGGTTCACGATTGGCAGGGCGTCCGCATTCTTGCCATTGACGATGACCCGATTTCGCTGGAATATTTCAAGGAAATTGTGGAGGGATACGGCGCTGTATGCGACACGGCAAGCAGCGCCGAGGACGCGCTGCGTATGATTGTGCAGAACGGCAGTTATAACATATATTTTTCGGATTACAGGATGCCGGGGCTTGACGGGATAGAATTGACGCGGACGTTGAAAGCAAAGGATGGCGGTAATAATAAAACCTCTGTTGTGCTGATGTCGGCTACCGAATGGAGTACGATTGAAAATGAAGCGAAACAAGCCGGTATTGATAAGTTTTTGTCCAAGCCGATGTTTCCGTCCGCTATCGCGGACGTCGTGAACAAATTGCTTGGCATGAACCAGCAGGAAGTGAAAACCGTAAAAGAGGAAATTACCGATACATTTGAAGGTCATAATATTCTGCTTGCGGAAGATGTGGAGATCAACCGCGAGATCGTGCTGTCATTGCTCGAACCGACGCTTTTGTCCATAGACTGCGCTGAGGACGGCGAACAGGCGTTGAAGATGTTCAGCGACGCGCCCGGTAAATACGATATGATATTCATGGACGTGCAGATGCCGAATATGGACGGACACGAAGCGACGCGCCGTATACGGGCGCTTGATGCTCCGGAGGCGAAAACGATTCCGATCATCGCCATGACCGCCAACGTATTCCGCGAGGACGTGGAAAAGTGTCTGGAATCAGGCATGAACGGACACGTAGGAAAACCGATTAATTTTGACGAGGTGATAGACAAGCTGCGGACTTTTTTGAATTGATTTTTATTGATTGTTATCAAGCGGAGGTTATAAAAAACTGTAAGCGGAGGAATATAAATGCAGTTCGGAAAAAAATTTAAAATGTTGATGGATGAACGGAACCTGACGGCGGCCGCGCTGGAAAAATTGATCGGCGTTCCTGAGAAAACCATATCCCGTTAGGAAAACGGAGAAATCATACCTTCGGATATTAACCGCAGAAAGATAGCGTCGGTGTGCAATATTTCGCTGCGTGTATTGATGGATGACGTTGAACCGAGAGCCAAAAGAACAGATGTGAATTTGAATGTACTTATGAAATTCGGTGAAAAAATCACAAAACTGAGGGATGAGCGGGACTTGACTGAAATTGCGTTCGCAAAGCTGGTCGGCGTTTCAAACAATACTGTATCACGCTGGGAACGCGGAAAAAACATTCCGCAAAAAGCTGTTCGCATTAGGATAGCTGACGCATTGGGTATATCTATGGATGAATTAACAAAAGGTACAGATTTATAATTTTTACATATAAACAACATGGCAAATTAACCGAGGGGGTAAATGATTATGAAAATTGCAATGGATAAGCTGTGTCTCGTCTTTTCAAAGGCGTTCGACGTCATTGAAAAGGAGCAGTTGGGCGCGAGCGAGAACCACAGTATGCGGGTCGCCGCTTTATGTATCGCAATGGGAAAACGGCTGGGGTATGACGACGATACCCTCTCGGCGGTCGCCGTCTGTGGGTTGTTCCATGACAGTGCGTTGACCGAATATCATCTCTCATTGAAAGAAGGCGCGTTACAGGAGCGGAACATGATTCTTCACTGCGAAAAAGGACAGAGTCATGTATCGTGGCTGCCATTCAAGACAGATATAAACGAACTCGTCATGCTCCATCACGAGCGCGGCGACGGAAAGGGACCGTTCCACAAAAAAGAAGATGAAATTTCAATGGAAGCGGCGATCATAGCCGCGGCGGACGCGGTGGACGCCATACATCACCTTCAGCGCGTTCCGGTCGATAAACTGCCGGAATTGCGGAATAAGATCGCGTCGCGCCCGGAGATGTATTCAACTCGTGCCGCGATAAAAGTTTTGGTTGACATTTTGGATGAGGACTTACTCGAAACATTGCGGGATGAGAATATTGCGAAAACTGTAGAAGACGATCTGCCGCGCTGGGAAGAAGATGTGAGCGATTGCAGGGTCATGCAGGCAAGCGGATTTATCGCGCGCGTGATTGATTACAAATCGGAATTTACCCGTATGCACACCAGCCAGATCGCCAACCGCGCTTGGGTCATGGCAGAGCATTACGGTTATGGATCGGAAGAGAAGCACGCGCTTTTCCTCGCGGCGTCGCTGCACGACATCGGCAAAATCGCAACGCCTATCGGTATATTGGAAAAGCCGGGTAAACTCGACGACGACGAATTTGCCGTGATCAAACAGCATGTTAAGAACACGTTCGATTGGCTCGGTGAAATCCCCGATTTCGAGCCAATCAGAAGCTGGGCTGCGAATCACCATGAGAAATTGGGCGGATTCGGATATTCCCGCGGATTGAACGGAGAGGACTTGGATTTCAATTCACGCCTAATGACCTGTATCGATATCTATCAGGCTGTCATCGAGCCGCGCCCGTATCACGGAGCAAGAACACACGAAGAAACGATGGAAATTCTTTATGATATGGCGTCAAAAGGACAAATCGATGAGAAAATCGTCAGAGATATGGACATTGTAATGGCGGAATACTCAATGCGGGAAGTTCCCTCGCCGATCAACGACGTAGCTTGTAAAATTTACAATGTACAGGAAATCGGTCAGAACACGATTGTAAACGGCTACCGCTGCAATATTTGCGGTTATTTCCACGAAGGCGATGAGTTGCCGGAGGATTTCATCTGCCCGGTATGCAAGCATAACGCGAATTATTTCACGAAAACAAATCCCGTGTAATTTTTTACGTACAGATTTATTATAAAAACGGAGGAACACAACATGAAAAAAATCTTATTGGCAGGGTTATGCCTGATTATGCTGGCGCTGGCGGCGTGCAGTCAAAGCGGCAGTAACTCAAGTGATCCGTATCACAATCCCGACGGATTGATTCTCATCGGCTTTTCGCAGGTGGGAGCGGAGTCAGACTGGCGGCTCGCAAACACAAAGTCCATGAGGGAAACCTTCAGCGAGGCAAACGGGTATAAGCTGGTCTTGAAGGACGCGCAGAACAAGCATGAAAACCAAATAACGGCCGTCAGAGAGTTTATCTCTAAAAAGGTCGATTATATCGTGATCGCTTCGGTTTCGGAGGAAGGCTGGGAAGACGTCTTGAAGGATGCCAAAACAGCGGGCATTCCGGTCATAATCGTTGACCGTATGATCAATGTGCCGGACGACCTCTATACCTGCTGGGTAGGCTCCGATTTTCGCAGGGAGGGCGATACCGCCGTCGCGTGGATGGAGCAAACCTTCAAAGACAAAGAGAATTTGAAGATCGTCCATCTGCAAGGCAGCATGGGATCGTCCGCGCAGATCGGCCGCACGGCAGGACTGGAAGCCGGAGTCAGCAAAAACGCGGGCTGGGAAATCATCTATCAGGCTACGGGCGACTTTTATGAAACCAAGGGTAAAGAGGTCATGGAAATTGTCTTAAAGCAGTACAGCCAAATAGACGTCGTATATTGCGAAAACGACAATATGGCATATGGTGCGATCGCAGCTATGGAGGCCGCCTATAAAACATTCGGTGTAAACGGCAGCATCGCGGTCATTTCGTTTGACGCGACGCGCAAGGGACTGGGTGAAACGCTGAAAGGCAATATCAATTACAACGTGGAATGCAATCCGATGCACGGCCCCCGCGTGGAGGCTATCATCAAGCAGTTGGAAAAGGGAGAAACACCCGATAAACTCGCTTATGTCAGTGAAGAAGCCTTTGACGCCGCAACCATCACACAGGAAGATATTGACGCGCGTGCGTATTAATATGCTTAATAAGTTTTTTATATGAAGGGAGGGATCATACTGTATGCGTAAAGATATAACCGTTTGGATTGCGCTCATATTCGTATTAGCCGTTGCGTCGGTGTTCTTTATCGGTTTGGGAAGCGGAGGTTCTCATGCGAGAGACCCGCTTTACACAGATTTAACGGCTTTCCCTGCCTATGTTAAAAACGGGTATGAGCCTGCATACGCGAATCTTGACCCCGAACTGACAGACTGGGATTGGGAGCTTCCGGGGAATTTTAAAATCGACATCCGTATGAACAGGCTGCCCAAAAGCGTGTATTCGCATACGCCTTTTGAATTCTTATCAGTCAAAGAACGCGAAATTGAAGAATTTACGATCCTTATTCCGTTTGAGTTGAGCCGTGAGAAAATCACCAGTCTTTATGGCGATAACCCTATTTCACCGGGTATGTATCTGGCGGGGATCGGCGAGAATTGGGAAATATATATCAACGGGGAATTGATCGCCAAACAAATCTATCTGGACGCGGACAATAAAATTACCTCTTTCAGAAGCCAGCAGGACGTCAGCATCCCGTTTGACAAAAGATTTCTTAACGAGGGGACGAACCAGCTTGTTTTTCATATCATCGGGGCGCGCAGCAGCGCCCTCACTGGCTTGTTTTACACTGGGCCGTATTACATCGGCAACTACACGCAAATATCCGACGCCGGCACAAATTTCCTGACGATTTCGTTATGTACAATTTTTATCTTTTTAGGACTTTATCATATCCTTCTGTACTTTTTACGGAAAGCGGACCGGTACAACCTTCACTTCGGCATATTTGCCGGCTTGCTCGCCACGTATTATTTCGCGCGCAGTTCGGTTATTTATAAGATTTTCAGTGATACGGCCATCACGCGGCGTATCGAATATGGCGCTTTGTACCTTTTTATGTTCGTTTTCGCCGTGTTTTTAGAAAACCTCAGCACCGGCAAAGCAAGGAAAATCACGATTGCTTATGGAATATCCTGCGCCGTACTCGTTGTATTGGAATGTCTTTTCCCGATTTGGTTCGCGGGCGACCTGCTGACAGTCTGGCAGGTTTACGGTGGAGCGTATATCCTTTATGTCGTAGGTTACGGCGTCATCTATACCTTTATAAAGGACATCATTACGGGGTATAAGAAGAAAGCGGAAAACGGAGAACCTACCGGATTTTGGCGGTTCGTTTTAACAAGCTTTACAAAAACGGAACTCGGCAACATATTTATCCCGATTGTTATCGTTTTCAGCACAGCCGTTTTTGATATGCTGGATTGGGCGTTCTTTCATACGGGTGCCGTTCTCACACGCTATGGCTTTACTGTTCTGATGGTCTGTATGGCATTTTTGCTGGCGCGCAAATATACAAACCGTTTTGAAGAAACCTCACAGATGAATGAAATGCTCGAAACAACGGTAAAGCAGCGCACAAAACAGCTTGAAGAACAGGTGTTGATCGCGGAAACGGCGTCAAAAGCAAAAAGCGAATTCCTTTCCAATATGAGTCACGAAATACGAACGCCTATGAACGCCATCATAGGGATGACCAATATCGGAAAATCCGCCGCGGATAAGGAGCACATGCTTCATAGCTTTGATAAAATCGACGATGCGTCAAAACATCTGCTTGGTATCATCAATGATATTTTAGACGTTTCCAAAATCGAATCCGGTAAGTTTGAACTGTCGTCCGGGGAATTTGATTTTGAAAAAATGCTGAGACGGGTCGTAAACGTGATCAACTTCCGTGTGGCTGAAAAAAATCAAAAGTTTTCGATTTATGTGGACAGGGCAATACCAAAAATCATGATAGGCGACGACCAGCGGCTGGCGCAGGTTATCACAAACCTTTTGGGAAACGCAATCAAGTTCACGCCGGATAACGGCGCTATATACATAAAAACATATTACCTGGGCGAAGAGGACGGCGTATGTGAAATCAAAATCTCCGTATCTGACACAGGCATCGGTATAAGTCCCGAGCAGCAGGCAAAATTGTTCCAATCCTTCCAGCAGGCCGAGAGCAATATATCTCGGAAATTCGGCGGCACGGGCCTTGGTCTTTCAATTTCAAAAAGCATTGTGGAAATGATGGGCGGCACGATATGGGTTGAGTCGGAGCTCGGCAAGGGAGCGGTGTTTTCGTTTACCGCGAAGCTGCAGCGCGGCGAAATAAAAGAAAAGGACATTACAAAACGGGAAATAGAATGGGAGAACATCCGCATTTTAGTTGTGGACGACGACAAATATATCGTTGACGATTTCAAGGGGATCGTTCATAAATTCGGCGCATCCTGTGATACCGCGGAAAGCGGCGAGAAGGCGCTTGTCTTATTCGATCAAAGCGGCAATTACAACCTGATATTCACAGACTGGAAAATGCCGGGTATGGACGGGATAGAATTATCGTCGGAACTAAAAAAGAGAATACCGGACAAAACCGATACCATATTGGTGATGATGTCGGCTACCGACGACAACGCGGTCGCCGCCAAGTCAAAGGATGCGGGGGTCAGCAAATTCTTGCAAAAGCCTTTGTTTCCCTCGACAATCGAAGAAATTGTAAGCGAATATTTCAATGTGACCGACGAACATGAGGCGGAAAATATAAAAATAAATCATCATGACACCTTTAACGGACACTGTATCTTATTGGCTGAGGATGTTGAGATCAACCGTGAGATTGTACAGGCATTGTTGGAGCCTACGGAGATCATGATAGATTGCGCGGTCAACGGGACCGAAGCGGTGCAGATGTTCAGCGACTCACCGGAGAAGTATGACCTTATATTTATGGATATGCAGATGCCCGAAATGGACGGGCTCACGGCGACGGTCAATATTCGGGCGCTGGGAACCCCCTCTGACGGATCAGAGGGGTTGGAAAAAGCGAAAACTATACCCATCATCGCAATGACGGCAAATGTTTTCAAAGAGGATATTGAAAAATGCCTGGCGGCAGGCATGAACGGTCATGTCGGTAAACCGTTGGATTTTGACGAGGTTTTAAATAAGTTGCGGACTTATTTGTGCTAATTTTAAGAAGGGTGAGAATATCATGAAACTTATAGTGAAACTTGTTATGCCTCAA
>Ga0082212_10013813_pt1 | contig 10080 bp, 9 predicted proteins | sample TergutNt197P3_FD_71548 | JGI IMG/M metagenome (GOLD analysis project Ga0082212, IMG submission 71548) | Neocapritermes taracua P3 segment gut microbial communities from Petit-Saut dam, French Guiana - Nt197 P3 | ecosystem: Host-associated > Arthropoda: Insects > Digestive system > Gut ... | reverse complement strand
TGAAATTAAAATAGTGATAATGACCGCGCTCCCCGAAATAACTTTTATCGACGAAGCGAGAAAGGCGGGAGTTCACAGTTATATTTACAAAAACACGGGAAATGAACATTTGTTTTATGTGCTTCGCAGTACCGCGAAGGGCATCGGCATTTATCCCGGTCCCGAAAAACTTCCGTCTTTTGCCGAGCAGTTTACCGAAAAAGAGATCGCCGTAATCCGCCTGGTATGCAAGGGAAAATCAAGAAGCGAAATGATCGAGGAATTGGACATATCAGAATCATCAATTAAACCGGTTATTACGTCGATTTTGGACAAAACCGGTTTTGACAGTATCATGAAATTTGCAGTTTACGCCGTCGGCCGCGGCTTAATCGTGCCGGATCGTTAAATTCTCCTGTTGATTATTATCCAAAATTGCGTATAATAATACGAATAATGTTAATAAAGTTAAACGAGGTAAATTATGGCGGATCGTACTTCAATAAAACGTAAATTGCTGGCCTTTTCACTGGTGCTTTTTACGATAATTTTTATTGGCGGCAGCACGGCGTTTGTTATTTCCAGATGGCAGATTGCACATAGCAGTGCGGGCATGGAATTGGCGCAGGAAGTGGAAATTGAACGTATAAGGCTGGAAGCGTCGGTAAACAGCGAAATTACAGTCGCCCTTAAAATGGCGGATTCGCCCTTGATAAAACGGCATTTTATGCACCCGGAAGACAGCGACTTGCGCAGAATCGCCTTTGAGGAAATAGCCGGATACCAGCAGGCTTTTGCAAGTAAAGCGGTTTTCTGGTGCAGTGATATCGACAGGGAGTTCTACTTTGACGAGGGCAACCACTATACGATTGATCCTGAAGACCCCGATAATTACTGGTACAAGATGACCCTGTACGAAACGGAATCGTTTAACTTCAATATAAATTACAACGAAGAAATGAAAAAAATCATGCTCTGGATAAACGCGACAGTTTTTGACAAGTCGGATCCCAGAAGGCCCAGGCCAATCGGCCTTGTTGGAACGGGCATCGACTTGTCTGAATTTATTGATGCCATGTACAGAGGTTACAAGGGCGATGCCGCGATGTATTTTTTTAATGCGCAGGGAGAAATAACCGCCGCGCAGGATATGAGCCTTATCACAAATAAAGTTACTATGGACAAACATCTTGGACACACCGGCACGGAAATTCTTGCCGCCGCCAGTGAGATTAAATCGGGGGATACCGATTTTTTCAGCGTGGGTAATATTGAAGTCGCCGTTGGCGAAGTGCCCGCTCTTGACTGGTATATCACCGCGATTCTTCCCATAACGCTCTACGATACTCTTAACAGCCCGATGACATTTATTTTTGCGGCGATGATGATAGTTATCGCGCTTATCTTTATAATTTTCTATTTTTTCATTACATGGATGATGAAGCCGTTAAACGCAATGGTTTCTACGCTGGACGGAATTTCCCACGACTGGGACATGACGCGGCGGCTTAAAATCCGGCACAAGGACGAAACGGGAATTCTTGCGGACTTCTTTAATATAACATTTGAAAAAATCAGCGGGCTTTTGAAGGGCATTAAAAATAAAGCCTTTACCCTTTCCGATACCGGCGATGAATTGACCGCCACCATGGGCGAAACTTCGCAGGCTACTGTCAAGATTGACGCGGAGATTCAAAAGATGCGGGGAATGATTCTGTCTCAGGCCGACGAAGTAAACGGTTCGGCGGAATCAATGGAAAGCATCATCATGGGTTTGCACACCTTAAATGATCATATCACCATTCAGGCGGAAAGCGTGTCCCAGTCTTCATCGGCAATTGAACAGATGCTTGCAAGCATACGCTCTGTTACAGAGACGCTGGTAAGGAATGCAAATAATATAAATTCTCTGGCGGAATCTTCGGAAGCCGGACGAAGCGATCTGCAAAAAGTTTCACAGGATATTCAGGAAGTCGCCCGCGAGTCGGAAGGGCTTTTGGAGATTAACTCCGTTATGCAAAATATTGCGAGCCAAACCAACCTGCTTTCCATGAATGCCGCGATTGAAGCCGCCCATGCGGGCGAGGCGGGCAGGGGCTTTGCCGTAGTCGCCGATGAAATCCGCAAACTGGCGGAGAATTCAAGTACTCAATCAAAAACCATAAGCGCCGTACTTAAAAAAATAAAAACTTCCATTGATGCAATTACCAAATCAACCGGTATTGTACTGGAGCGGTTCAGTACTATCGAACAGGAAGTTTCTACCGTGTCAAATCAGGAAACCCAGATACGCGCAGCCATGCAGGAACAGGAAGCCGGCAGCCGGCAAATACTGGAAGCAGTTACCCGGCTTAACACTGTTACCGGGGAAGTTCAAAACGCTTCTTCCGAAATGGCAACAACAAGCAGGGAAGTGCTGAATCAAAGCGCCAATCTGAAACGTATCAGCGGGGAAGTGGAGGAAGAAATGGGCGGCATGACACAAAGTGCCGAAATGATTACCAGCGCCGTAACCCGGGTACTTGAGATAAGCATGGAGAACAAGGAAAACATCGGCAGCCTTACTTCCGACATATCCCTGTTTAAGGTTGAGTAAAAAATATATTGCAATAGCTGCAACTGTCCCAAAAACAAAAGGTTTGGAACAGTTGCAGAAACCTTTTGTTTCCCTGTATAGTAATCGAAGCAGGAAAACCGTGAAAATCGTCCTTGTACATTATCATCTAAGATCCGGCGGAGTTACCCAGGTTGTTTTTAATCAGGCAAGCGCTTTGCAGAAAGCCGGTGAAGAAGTACTTGTACTGAGCGGGGAAATGCCGCCGCTTCCAGAAAACTGGGCGAGTATACCAGTTGCCGCAGTACCCGGCCTGCACTATGACCGGTTTCGTCAGGCAGAACCCAAACCAGTATCTTCAACGTCCTTTCAGGATAATACTGTATCCCGGAATGAAAAAGCCGAAACCCTGGCCAGTTCAATAGAAGAAGCAATCCGTACTCATTGGCATGGCGGCAGGGCAGATTTAATTCACATACACAATCCGCTGATACGAAAAAACAGTCTCCTTATTGGTGCATTAAAAAAACTGGCGGAACAATCGCCGCTTTTGCTGCAAAACCATGATCTTGCCGAAGATTTCCGGCCTGATGTTTATATTGACGAAGAGTATCCTCAGAATTGCCATTATGGGGCGATTAACAGCAGAGATTACGATTTTCTGTTAAAAGCCGGACTTACGCCGGCAGGGCTTCATCTGCTGCCCAATGAAGTACGAAAACTGCCGGTTACCCGTGGACTTCCCAAAAATAAGTATATATATCCGGTCAGGGGAATACGGCGGAAAAACATTGGGGAAGCGCTGTTCCTTTCGATCTTTACCGGTCCGGCTTCTCAGGGAACAGGAATTGCAATTACACAGCCCCCAACTACCGAACAGGATATGCCCATATACAATCACTGGAAAAAAACAGCTGTAAAGCTGGGGCTTCCTTTGGAATTTGAAGCAGGAATAAATTCTTCTTTTGCCGATGTAATGGGGAGCGCAAAAGCCGTGCTTACAACTTCTGTTAAAGAAGGGTTTGGCTTTTCTTTTCTTGAACCGTGGACAGCAAGCCTTGCCGTTGTTGGCAGGCGTATAGATTATGTATGCCGGGATTTTGAAGAATCGGGCATTTGTATGAATACATTATACCCTGCACTATTAATACCTGCCGAATATGCAGAACCGGAAGCGCTAAAGGAAAAAACTTCAGGCAGCCTTATGAGGCTTTACAATGCCTTTGGTCTTACTGTCCCCTCGCAGATTCTTAATGAACTGGATAATGTTTTTAGCAATAACGAATTATACGATTTTGGTATTCTGGATGAAGAAATACAGGAGAAAATAATATTCCTTGCAGCAGAAGATAAAATTATCCGGGAACGAATTAAAAAGAAAAATCCGGTTTTGGAAACACTGGCGGAATGGAAAAATGATCCCGCTCTTGTTAAAGCAAACAGTGATGCCATACTCTCCGCTTATTCCCGGGAAGCCATACTTAAAACAATTCTAGAGGCATACCGGAAAGTTTTAAGTCCTGTAAAGCAAAGTATTTCCAGGCAGCGGCTTTTGGAGTTATACCTTGATCCGCAGCATTTATTCCTTGTAGGCATTAGCCCGCCGGAAACATAACATGATAAAACAACCCATTAACAGCGCAGAGTTTGATCACTATATAAAACTTATACAGGATTCATCACGGCAGCTTATGCCATTGCCGGTAAATCTGCCTGATAAATGGAAGGCGCTGATTCCAAAGAAAGAAGAACCGGTGCTTAATGGCATTAAAGCAGTGCTATTTGACCTCTACGGAACGCTTTTTATTTCCGCTGCCGGTGAAATCTCTGCCGGGACAACTTCGGAAGAAATGTTAATACCCGTAGCGCCAGAAGCAATACCAGAAATGACCGGTTATTTCCATTCAACGGTAAAGCAAAGCCATGAAAAAGCACGATCACAGGGTATTGCCTGGCCCGAAGTAAGGGTCGAGGAGTTATGGGCTGCCTACAAAGGCGCCGTCCCGCCAGAGTGGAAACCGGCGCAGAATATGCACGGACGGGAACTGGCGCTGCGCTATGAACTGGCGATTAACCCGGTGTACCCCATGCCCCATGTACAGGAAGCTCTGCGATCCCTGGCAGCGGGCGGAATCTTGTTGGGAATAATTTCCAATGCACAATTTTATACGCCGCTTTTGTTCAATGCTTTTTTTAACGCCTCGCCTGCTGAATTGGGTTTTAATACAGACCTGCTTATTTATTCTTTTGAAGAAAAAGAAGCCAAACCTTCTCCCCGGCTTTTTAACAAAGCAAGGGAAAGCCTGGCAAAAAAAAATATAAGGCAGGAAGAAACCCTTTTTGTTGGAAATGATATGAAAAACGACATCACTGCTGCTGCCAATGCAGGGTTTATAACAGCGCTTTTTGCAGGGGATAACCGCTCGCTCCGCCTCCGCGAAAACGATCCTGCCTGTGCAGGGGTAAAACCCCGCTTTATTTTGAATGATTTACTAACTCTTTTAATACCTGAGACTGTTCTAAAATGTCAGATTTTGGAATAAGCTAACCGATAATTAAGCAATGCTTTCTAAAGAAATGATCAGCTATTTATTAAAAGTAGTTTCATCCTGGCAAATTATTGCCGTTACTATAGCCCTGATTATATACTTCTCTCTTGTATCCTATGTCGCCCGTCTATACCATCCCGGACATTCAAGGTTATCATTTACCCCAAAACTAAGAAAAAAGAAAGAAAAAGCTGCTGCTACTGCAGAAGTTCCAGAAGGCAGCGATGATGATGACCTTGGCATAGATGAGTAAGAAACTTTTCCAAAACTGAAGTTTTGGAAAACTGCAAATAAGCTGGCTGGGTATCCATGAATTGTCTTCTTTTAAATAAAAACTCCGGTATTTCTTCTTTTGACAGCTTAAAGCCAGTCAAAAAAGCACTCAAAACGCCAAAAGTATGCCATACAGGCACACTGGACAGCTTTGCCCGGGGATTGCTTGTGATATTAACAGGCCGGGCTGTAAAGCTGTCTTCAGTATTTACCGGCTGCGACAAACAATACCGGGCACTGCTCCGTTTTGGCGAAGAAACCGATACCCTGGACCCGCTGGGAACAATAGTAGCAACCGGCCCCATTCCCCGCCGGGAAGAACTGGAGGCAGCGTTACCTTCCTTTACCGGGACAATCCTTCAGGCCCCGCCCAGCTATTCTGCAATTCATATTAATGGCAGGCGGGCACACGAGCTTGCCAGGGCCGGAATACAGGTTGATATGAAAAAACGGCCTGTTACTATTTACCGTATTTCCCTGGCTGCCTGGAACCCTCCCCATGCGGAACTGGAAATTTATTGTTCCAGCGGGACCTATATACGATCCCTGGCCAGGGATCTTGCCCTATCCATCGGCTCACGCGCACATTTATTTTCTCTGCAGCGGACCATGGTGGGCGATTTTTTACTGGAAGACGCTCTATCCCTGCCTGACGGAACTGCCGGCGAATCTCTGACAGGTATTGATTTTTCTTTTTCTATAGAAGAAAAAATCAAGGCTGCCCTGTTGCCATTAAACCCTGAGCTTTTTACAAAATTAGGAATATCCAGTGTTTATATTGATGAAAAAACCGCACGGTCGGTTTCCCGTGGAGGGGATTTAAAACCTCTTCAAAAAACATTATCGGAACTGAACAAAAACACCATTGCCCTTTTCGGCCCGCAGTCCTTCGCTGCACTCATAGAACAAAAAGACAGTTTATGGAAATATAGTTTTGTAAATGCAACTGATTAATTGGGACGAACTTGTCAATTTATGCCAGGACAATAGCCTTAAACAAGAATTTACGGGAAGTAAAAGAATTGCCCTTACGATTGGTGTTTTTGACGGTCTCCACCGGGGGCATCAGGCTTTAATTACAAAAATCACCGGAAAAGCGCCCGGTTTGCTCCCGGCCGTAATTACCTTCCGTAATAACCCCAAAAAAACCAATAATAAAATGGTAGACATTATCAGTTTTGAAGAAAAAATAACCCTTTTGGACAGTTTAGGGATCTCCCTTGCCGTGATCATTGACTTTTCGGAGCATTTCAGTAAAATGAAAGGAAAGGACTTTCTGCAAGCCCTTAACAGGTACCTCTGCCCTGCCTATATAAGTCTGGGGGGTAATTTTCACTGCGGGTATCATAAGGACACCGATGCACAGGCTTTTAAAGCACTGGCAGAAAGATTAGGGGTTGAAACGGAAATTGTACCCCCTGTTTTGGAAGGGGGAATGCCTATCAGTTCCAGCAGAATACGGGAAGCCCTGCGGGCGCTAAATTATAAAGAAGCGTCCCTGTTGCTGGGGCGTCGTATTAAACCAACAGCAGAACATTTTTAGTTATAGTGCTGGTTTAATCTTTAGGATTCAAGGAGTGTAATTATATATGGCTTTAACCAAAGAAGAGGTAACTTCCACAATAGCAAAGTTCGGTAAAAACGAAAAAGATACCGGAGCATCGGAAGTTCAAATCGCCCTGTTGACCAAACGGATTAACCAGTTAACAGAGCACTGCAAACAATTTAAAAAGGACAAGTCCGGGCAGCGAGGGCTTTTAATCCTGGTAGGCAAACGCCGCCGTATGCTTAAATACCTGCAACGGGTGGATCTGGAAAAGTACCGTTCCCTGATCAAGGAATTAGGTCTGCGTAAATGATGCAGACAGTAACCCACACAATAGCCGGCAAAGAGCTAATACTCGAAACCGGAAGGATCGCAAGGCAGGCCAATGGTTCTGTCTTTGCACAATACGAAGGTTCTGCTGTTATCGCTACAGTATGCGCTTCTTCCGAATCAATACCAGGACTGGACTATGTTCCGCTGACTGTTGATTATAACGAAAAATACTATGCGGCAGGAAAAATACCCGGCGGTTTTATTAAACGTGAAAGCCGCCCAAAAGACAAGGAAATACTTGTATCGCGGCTTATAGACCGGCCCATGAGGCCCCTGTTTGAAAAAACTTTCGGCAGGGATATCCAGGTAGTTCCTACAACCATTTCAGCCGATCAAACAAACCCCACTGATATCCTGGCAATTATCGCATCTTCCGCTGCAGTTCACATTTCGGATATCCCCTTTGGCGGCCCCATTGCCGGTGTGCGTGTATGTGCAGCGGGCGATGAACTTATTATTAATCCCACCTACGAAGAAATAGAAAAATCACGGATGGAGATTGTCGTTGCCGGCACCAAAGAGGGGATCACCATGGTAGAAGGAGGGGCTGCCGAAGTAAGTGAAGAACTAATGATAGCCGCCCTGGAAAAAGCCCACAAGGTGATAATCGAACTTTGCGAGCTACAGGAAAAACTTCGCACAATGGCAGGCAAAGAAAAACTGCCCTTAAACCCAAGCAGCCATGTCCTGGAAAACAGAGAAGCGATACGAAGCGAATCCTTCCCAAAACTGGAAAAAGCCTGTTTTGAACCAACCAAGGAAGGGCGAAAAGACGCAATAAAGGCAGTAAAAACAGAACTGGCAGAAAAATATGCACAGCAGCTGGAAGAAGAGATTCAGAAAAAACTTTTTGACACGCTCTTTGAAGATATGCAGTACGAGATTCTTCGTTCTTCCATTCTGAACAGCGGAAAACGGGTAGACGGCCGAACCGCAGAAGACATCAGGCCTATTACCTGTGAAATCGGCCTTTTAAAACGAACCCACGGTTCAGCCCTCTTTACCCGCGGCGAAACCCAGGCTCTGGCGGTTACAACCCTGGGGACTGTTTTTGACGAACAAATCTACGATGATATAGAAGGGGATAAACGGGAAAATTTTATCCTCCACTATAATTTTCCTCCATATTCGGTTGGTGAAACAGGACGCCTTGGCACAGGACGGCGGGAAATCGGTCATGGCAATCTGGCGCACCGTTCTCTAAAAGCAATGGTTCCTTCCAAGGATGATTTCCCCTATACAATCCGTATGGTTTCGGAAATTATGGAATCCAACGGATCTTCTTCCATGGCTTCAGTCTGCGGCGGAACGCTTTCAATGCTTCATGCCGGTGTCCCCATGAAAAAACCCGTAGCCGGCATTGCTATGGGGCTTATTTCGGAAGGGGACCGCTATGCGATACTTTCGGATATACTCGGCGAAGAAGATCATCTGGGAGACATGGATTTTAAAGTTGCAGGTACGGAAGACGGCATTACCGGTTTTCAGATGGATATTAAAATAACAGGGGTAAATGCAGAGATAATGGGAAAAGCACTGGCCCAGGCAAAACGGGGAAGGCTCCATATCCTTTCGATAATGAACCAAACGATAAGTACACCTTCTACTTCAATCAGTGAGTTTGCCCCAAAAATTGTTACCATGAAAATTGAAGTGGACAAAATTGGCGCTTTAATTGGACCGGGCGGGAAGAATATTAAAGCCCTTTGCGAACAGTACAGTGTAACGATCAACACGGAAAACGACGGGACAGTTACGATCTACGGAAAAAAAGCAAAAGATGCCGAAGATGCAAAAGCTGCAGTAATGGGAGTTGTTTCTGACCCTGAAACAGGACGTATCTACAACGGCGTAGTTAAACGCATTATGGAATTCGGCGCCTTTGTGGAAATACTTCCCGGCAAAGAAGGTCTTGTACATATTTCCAAACTTTCACGTCAGAGGATATCCCAGGTAACTGATGTACTTTCTGAAGGGCAGGAGATCCCCGTTAAGCTCGTGGAAATTGATAAAATGGGACGGCTAAATCTTTCGTATATTGACGCCATCGATCCCAACGGCGCCCCCCCCGAAGGGGAAGGCCAGGGTAGAGGAGATAACAGGGGCCAGCGGGATAACGGACCTCACAGGCCCCGCCGGCGCTTTTAGGATGTCCTGCCCTGCCGCACCGGCGGTGCGGGTATACCGCAAGGATAAAAATGCGGCCCTGCCTGCATATGCAACGGCAGGGGCGGCAGGGGCAGATGTTGAAGCATTTATTACTACTGAAATAACGTTACAGCCGGGACAGCGGGCTAAAATTCCAACAGGGCTTGTCTTTGAAATTCCTCAGGGCTGGGAAGCTCAAGTCAGGCCCCGTTCGGGGCTTGCCCTGAAATACGGCGTTACTGTTCTTAATGCACCGGGAACCATTGACAGCGATTACCGGGGCGGACTGGAAATTATTCTGGTAAATTTTGGAGAAGAACCCTATACTGTACATAACGGCGACAGGATAGCCCAACTGGTATTCGCCCCTGCCCCGCAGGTTCATTTGGAATCAACAGACGAACTGGCTTGCTCCGAACGGGGCGCAGGCGGTTTTGGCTCCACCGGAATGTGCGGCATGCCTAATGGGATAATGTCATAGCGGCGAAAAAATGTACAAAACAGCCCATTCAAAAACCATTTCTTTCTATATAGCACGGGAAATATTCCTGGCCTTTTGTATTTGTTTTCTTTTTTATTTTTTTTCTTTTTTTATTAACCAGATACTGTATATGGCAAAAGAAATCCTTTCCAAACGTGTGCCATTATATCAGGTTGCATTGCTGGTTGTTTTTTCCTTACCTTCAATAGTTGCCATG
>Ga0082212_10013812_pt1 | contig 10081 bp, 8 predicted proteins | sample TergutNt197P3_FD_71548 | JGI IMG/M metagenome (GOLD analysis project Ga0082212, IMG submission 71548) | Neocapritermes taracua P3 segment gut microbial communities from Petit-Saut dam, French Guiana - Nt197 P3 | ecosystem: Host-associated > Arthropoda: Insects > Digestive system > Gut ... | reverse complement strand
GAGGTAGGTTCGTCAAAGAGCATGATCCTGGGTTTCATCGCGAGTCCGCGTGCGATAGCGACTCTTTGCTGCTGGCCTCCCGATAGCTGTGAGGGGTAAGCGTCGCGTTTTTCGGCAAGCCCCACGCGTTCGAGCAGCGACATTGCCTGCTCCTCGGCCTTCTTGCGTTCGAGCCCGCGTATCTTGATCGGGGCCAGCGTAATGTTCTTGAGGACCGTCAGATGAGGGTAGAGGTTGAACTGCTGGAAAACGAAGCCTATTTCCGCGCGCAGAGAACTGATGTCAATTTTTGGGTCCAACAGGTTCATTCCATCGACGATCAGCGTTCCCTCGTTAATGGGCTCAAGCTTGTTTATCGTGCGGATAAGGGTGGATTTGCCGGAGCCGGAGGGGCCGCAGATAACGACGACTTCTCCCTGTTTTACATGAAGAGATATGTCGTTTAGCACATGGAGCTGTCCAAACCATTTATGGACATGCTCAAAACGGATCATAATCTACTCCGAAAGCGTTTGTTCAGATTCGCTTCAACCGATAGAGCGTTTTGGGTTTAAGCGCTTGCATATCCTAAAAAAAATGAAATAGCCGCTGCCGCCATCCATTGGTAAGTCAACCACTAATAGGATTGTGGCAGCATCGCCTACGTAAACATTTAAACCAAAACTGCTCTAAAGCTACCGAATAAAAGGGTAGTTTGCAATAGGTGTTGACAAAAAAGCGAAACCGGGCCGGTGTCCATAAAGCCGGTCTTGAGAGTGAAGATCAATCATAATATGTCGGTTAAACCCTGGTCCGTCATCAGGCATTAAGTTCTAATGACGGCCATTGGAACAACCTGGTCCGATGTGAGTACCGGCAATGCCATCTCTGACGGCGATCTGGGTTAAAACCGAAAGCCGTGCTGAAACAGAAGCTGGAAATCAGGTGACGCCGCCTCGGCGTTCCTTGCGTAAAACCGCAAATATGACGGTTTTTGGCAAACCGTCAATGCTCCAGACGTACGCATGGGCGGCTCCGCTTGAAGCGAAATAAGCCGCCCATGCCAGGCTAAGAAGCTATGCAGACGATCAAGTATGCGCCGAAGTCGCCTTCAGTCGATGATTTCGAAAAATTTACTCTGTCGGCGATACGTTTTTCGTGATTGTAAATCCGCCGCGACGGATCGGGCACTCCGAGTTGCGACCGAACCAGCGCTGGAAGATTGCCTTCGCTTCGCCGCTTTCCTCCATCTCTATCAGCGTTTTATTGACGAACTCCAGGAAGTTCGTATCGCCCTTCCGGATTCCGAGACCGTATAGTTCTGTGGATACCCGTAAATCCGGTATCTCGAATTTCCCTCTGGTGGCGGGATTTTTTTCAAGCAGGTAGAGTTGCCCCGCCAGGATTGCTTCGTCCGTAGCGACCGCATGAATCTTCTTTTGCTGTAACGCGACGACTGCTTTCGGGTAGTCGTCGAAGGGCACGATCTCGGCTGTCGGAAGGACGGCTACCATGACCCGCTCCGACGTCGAGCCTCTTGATGTGCCGACCTTCTTTCCGTTGAACTCTATCAGGGATTTAAACATTCCCGTCGGCGCCAGGAATTTCTTTCCCGTCATGAAATAGGCGTGGCTGAAGTCGATCTGCTGGGTTCTTTCTGGGGTTATTGTCAATGCCGCGGCAAGAATGTCGATACTTCCGTCCATAAGCAAGGGGATACGGTTTACGGCGGTTACGATCCTGAATTCCGCCTTTACGCCCAGCTTTTTGGCGAGATAGAGAACGAAATCGACATCGTATCCTTCGTTCATTTTCGTATTTGGGTTTACCGTGCCAAACGGCGGCGCGGTCCCCCGGACTCCGGCTACCAGGACACCTTTAGCCTTGATACTGGCCAGCGTATTCACTGTTGGCGTACTCACTACCGGCTTATCCTCCGCCGGCGTAACCACTGCCGGCTTACTCACCGTTGGCGTGTCCACCGCCGGCGCACTCGCCACCGGCTTATCCACCGTTGGTGTGACCACCACCGGCTTATCCGAGATAGTCGGCCCGCATGCCGCGCCGACCAACGCCAGCGCGATGAAGATAAGTAAAGTTGTCCTTTTCATCGAAGAGCCCTCCGGAAAATGTAGTTGCGTGTTTTGCGTGATCAAATTACATTTCGGAAAAATGTGTCAAAACATTAAAGAAAACTGATGATTCGGCATCATGGAAATACCTTTGGCGCGTAGCTCACTAATCCCGGATCCGTCACTAAAGGTGGCCTGACCGGTACTCACAGCGGATATCGCGCAGAGGCTTCTCTTTAAATATCTTCACCACTTGCCGCAAGCTGCCGAACTTAACAGATCCTGGGTAACTGGTCTCCTGCCGGGTAATCCACCGCGCGCAGCCCTCCCGCCAGAGTTTGCATACGGACACCGGGAGTTCCTTCCTGGGCTTCGCCCACGATAGCGGCTTCTTTTCCAAGAGGGTGTCGGCGCAAGGCGGCAAGAACGTCTTGAGCGGCTTCCGGCGCGACGATCAGCAAAGCTTTTCCCTCATTTGCAAGGTACAGCGGATCAAACCCCAGGATCTCGCACACGCCGCGCACTGATTCCCGGACGGGGAGAAATTCTTCGCTCAGGACAAACCGCGTTTTTGTGGAGGAAGCCATTTCGTTGAGCGTCACGCCGACGCCGCCGCGCGTTGGATCGCGCATGAACCGCACCGCCATGCCGAACTGTTTCAGTAGCGGCAGGATCATGTCGCCAAGAGGAGCCATATCCGAGAGGACGGGAGCGGACAGGGAAAGTTTTTGGCGGGCAATCAGGACAGCCACATAGTGGTCGCCCATAGTCCCCGTCAGGATTATGCGGTCGCCCGGACGCACCGCATCGGGAGCCGGACGCCACCCGTCCACTAATACGCCTACGCCCGCGGTGCTGATGAAGATCCCGTCGCCTTTTCCTTTTTCAACCACCTTTGTGTCGCCGCAGGCCACAAGAACATCCGCCTCGTCCGCCGCCGCGCGCATCGACGCCAGCGCCCGGTCGAGTGTTTCAATAGGTGTTCCTTCTTCGAGCACCAGCCCGCACGAGATCGCGATCCCTTTCGCGCCGCAAACGGCCAGGTCGTTTACCGTGCCGCAAACGGCTAACCGTCCGATGTCGCCTCCGGGGAAGAAAGGCGGCGTTACGACATGTCCGTCCGCGGTAAAGGCGATTTCCCCGTCGATTCGTCCCAAAAGTCCGGAGTCTAAAAATGGCGAAAGAACCGGGTTGGCGAAGTGCCGGGCGATCACGCCTTCGATAAGGTCGCGGGTGCGCTTTCCTCCCTCGCCGTGGGACAAAAGGATCAGGTCTTTGGAAGCTGGTCTGTCCGCTGTCATAGGGCGATGCCGCCGTATTTGTAATATGCCGCGCAGGTTCCTTCGGTGCTGACCATGCAGGGGCCGACCGGCTCCTGCGGCACGCATGTCTTTCCAAAGAGCGGGCAGTCGGTGGGGAGAATTTTCCCTTTGAGGATGTCGCCGCAGCGGCAGGGGGTGGACGCGCGCGAGAACGCCACGGAAACTCCGAGTTTTTTTTCGGCGTCAAACTCCGCGTACCGGTCGCGGATTCGCAGCCCGGAGCCGCGTATTTCGCCGATGCCGCGCCATTCGGTGTCGCGCGGCTCAAAAATTTCCATTGTCATCTCCCGCGCTTTCCGGTTTCCCTCCGGCGAGACGCCTCTTGGATAGGCGTTATCCACGCGGGCGGCTCCATCTTTTCTCTGACGTTGCAGCATGGAGATCCCAAGGAGGATGTCGAGCGGTTCGAAGCCGCAGATAGCGCATGGAATGCCGTATTTTTCGGCGAGAAACCGGTAAGGCGTTGTTCCGATGATGACGGAGACGTGTCCGGGGCACAAAAAACCCTGGATCTGAATTTCGGGATCTTGCGCCAGAAGCGCCATTGCCTCCGGAATGGTTCGGACCGAGGAGAGAACGGAGAAATTGCGCAACCCGCGCTCTGACGCCGCCTTTATAGCGCCGCCGATGGTTGGGGCCGTGGTTTCAAAACCCACTCCGAGAAAAACGATCTGCCGGTCCTTCGTCGAGGCGGCAAGTTCCACCGCGTCGAGCGGGGAGTAAACGATGCGGACATCAGCCCCGGCGGCCCGCTCTTTTTCGAGCGTGGAGTTTTTTCCGGGGACCCGGAGCATGTCGCCAAAGGATGTAAGCGTTACGTCCGGCTTGTGTCCCAACTCGATGGCGGCGTCCACGTATCCGTCGGGGGTCACGCAGACGGGACATCCGGGGCCGGAGACAAGCGAGACGGCGTCGGCAAGCAGGGAACGAAGCCCGTTGCGCGAGATGGAGGCCGTGTGTGTGCCGCATACTTCCATCAATCGCATCGGGGTATCGCCTGCGTCCCGTTTTATCTTTTCGACCAGGGCGCGCGCGGCGGCCGGATCGCGGAATTCGTCAACGTACTTCATCTTCCCACGCGATGCTGCGCAGCAGCTCCAGGGTTTGTTGAGCATCCTCTTCAGTGATTTTCTCGATGGCGAATCCGGCGTGCAGGAGAATCCAGTCGCCTACGGCGGCGTCTTCAAGAAGCATGACCGACGCTTCCCGCTGCGTGCCAGCAAGATCTATCATCGCGGAAGTGCCGTTTAAGGAAAGAATTTTAGCCGGAATCGCAAGGCACATCGTTTAACTACCTCCTGGCGACGCGAAGCGCCGCGTAATACGCCTGACCAAGCGAGATCCCGCCGTCGTTGGCGGGAACCTGCCGGTGGATCAGTGGAATTATCCGTTTTCGCCGCAGCCCGGACAAGACCAGACCCAAAAGCGTTGCGTTTTGGAAAACGCCTCCGGAAAGTATCGCATGCCTGGCGCCGATGCCGTCCGCCAGCCGTAAAACCGCTTCGATGATCGCCGCGGCGAGGGTGTCGTGGAACCGGCGGGCAATAGTTTTCAAGGGTTTGCCCATTGCTGCGTCTAATGCCAGGTTTGCGATCAATTCTTTCCAGTCTATCGCAAGAAGCCCGTTTTCGTGAACGATGGAGAACGGATACCGCCCGGCAAATTTGCGGGAAACGGCCGCTTCCAGAAGCATTGGAGCCTGTCCTTCGAAACTGGCCTTGGCGCACACTCCCGCGATTGCGGACGCGGCGTCGAACAATCGGCCCGCGCTCGATGTCGGCACGACGTTTATTTTCCGGTCCAGCGCGTCGAGAAGCAGCGAGACGGCCCCTTCGGGAATATCCGGAAACCGATCCCGCGCTATTGCCTCCGCTTGCGTCCTGCCAAGCGTTTCTTTTAGCAGCGAAAGGGCTGTACGCCACGGCTCCCTTATGGCGGCGTCTCCCCCCGGAAGGGGGAATGCGGCCAGATGGCCTGCGCGCGTCACTTCGTCTTCTTCGACCGTGAAAAACTCTCCGCCCCAGATCGTGCCGTCCTCGCCGTACCCGGTGCCGTCGAATGCCACCCCGACAGCTTTCCCGGAAAAGCCTGTTTCGGCCATTACGGAGTATATGTGCGCCTTGTGATGCTGGAGAGCGAAGAGGTGATCCACTCCTTTTAGGGTCGCGGCAAATGAGGTTGTGAAATACGCGGGATGCAGGTCGTGGCAAACCGCCGCCGGTTTTGCGTCCAGGAACTCCCGGAAGAACCGGAACGATTTTTCATAGAACTCGCGCGTCAGCGACAGATCGAGATCGCCCAGGTGCTGCGAAAGGTAGGCGGCGTTTTCACGGATGAAGCAGAACGTTCCTTTAAGCTCTCCTCCAAGCCCTACAACGTCAGGAAAGGAGCGGGACATCGATACCGGCGCGGGAACAAAGCCGCGTGCCCGCCGGATCGGATACATGGCGCTTCCGACGCGGCGCACGACAGAGTCGTCCGACCGCTGGAGCACTTCCCTGTCGTGGAGCAGAAACAGGTCGGCGATCTTGCCAAGCCTATTTAAAGCTTCTTCATTTCCGATGGAGATTGGCTCATCTGTCCGGTTTCCGCTTGTCATCACCAGCGGCAGTCTTGCGCGGGAAAGGAGAAGGCGGTGCATCGGGGTGTAAGGCAGGAACACACCAATCGTGGGCAGTTTCATCGAGACCTCCCTCGCCAGAGAAGAATTGGCGAGGGAGGGGCAAAGCAGAATGGGAGCGGAAGGATCAAGAAGAATTGCTTCGTCGGCTTTTAAGATACGAGCGGCAGTTCTGGTCGCGGCAATGTCTGGAAACATTACGGCGAACGGCTTCTCTTCACGTCCTTTCCTTAAGCGCAGTTCCCGGATTGCTTCTTCGTTTGTGGCGTCCGCCGCCAGTTGAAAACCACCGAGTCCGCGCAGCGCGACGATCTTTCCTTCGGCAAGCGCCGATGCCGTCGCGTCAATCGGGTCCGGCGTGGCGACGGGTGTGCCGTTCGCGGAAAGCAGTAGCAGCCTGGGCCCGCATACCGGGCAGGCGTTGGGCTCGGCGTGAAACCGGCGCTCCGACGGATCTTCGTACTCCTTGCGGCAGGCGGGGCACATGGGAAAGGCGGACATCGACGTGCGCTCTCTGTCATACGGCAGGGAGGAAACTATTGTAAAGCGGGGACCGCAGTTCGTGCAGTTGATGAAAGGGTAGCCGTACCGGCGGTCACCCGGGTCGGACAATTCATCGAGGCAGGCGGAACAGGCCGCGATGTCCGCGGGGATGGTGGAGAGGGCGATTCCTTCCTTTTGACTTTGGAGGATCTCGAACCGCGAGGCTCCGGAAGGAGGAACTTTTTTGGCGCAAATCCTTGTTATCCGCGCTGCCGGCGGGGCCTGCTTTTTAAGCAGCGCGCGGAACCTGGAAACAGAGCCGGGCGCGCCTTCCGCGCGTATAACAACGGCTCCGGGAGTATTTGTCACCCACCCAAAGATCCCGGATTCCGCGGCGATCCTGTGGACAAAAGGGCGAAACCCTACTCCCTGGACCACCCCCCGTATGGTGATTTCAATCGCGTCCATCGCCATTTCGCCAGTGTATCAGCAGTGTGGTATCCTGTCCCGTATGGACGCTAAAGATAAAGTGAAAGTCGATATCAAGCGGTCGATACAGCAATCCGCCGATGACATTTCCAAAACAATCCGCTCGTTGTTTGCGTCGCGGGGAATTTTCGCGCTGAACATGATCTCCTCTCCCGGCTCGGGGAAGACCACGTTGATAGAGGCGCTTTTATCCCGGTATGAGGGAAAGGGGAACGTGGCTGTTATCGAAGGCGATATCGAGACCGAGATCGACGCGGACCGGATTCGACGCCACGGGGTTAACGTCTGGCAGATCAACACCCGGTCGTCGTGCCATATCCAGCCCATACAGCTTTTAAACGCTATGGAGCAGATGGACCTGTCGGATACGCGGCTTCTCATCGTGGAAAACGTGGGCAACCTTGTATGCCCGGCGGAGACTTCGCTTGGCGAGGATAAACGGATCGTCCTGCTAAGCGTTACGGAAGGCGATGAAAAGCCGTTAAAGTATCCGTTGATATTCAAAACTTCCGACATACTGGTTATCACGAAGACCGATCTTTTACCGTATGTCCGGTTCAATGTGGAAAGCGTGCGGCAGGCGGCGAAAGTTGCCAACCCCAAGATCGAAATTTTTGAGTTGTCGGCTACGACAGGAGAAGGAATGCCCGCGTTTCTTGACCGGATAGAGTCGTTTGGCGCGGCAAAGCGCCCCGTTTCATAAGTTTTGCGCGAAAGTACCGGCTTCGAATAATTTAATGAAGCAATTTTGATTAAGAAGGATTTGAGGGAATTGCACGAACTCGGGTTGGCCACTGAAATTCTCGATGTTGCGCTGGCGGAAGCGGCCCGCCACCAGGCAAAGAGAATCACGACTATCTATCTGCAAGTGGGTGTGATCCGTGCCGTAGAGCACGAACACCTTTCTTTTATGTTTGATCATTTGTCGAAAGGGACATTGGCTGAAGGCGTAAAGCTGTCGATCGAACAGATGCCGGTCCAGGTGGAATGTCCATCCTGTGGTGTGATCGAGTCGGCCGCTTTTGCCTGGGAGTGTCCAAAATGCAAAGGGAACGAGATTCACATCATGGGCGGGGACGCCCTCGATATCGTATCTATCGACATAGAGGTTTGAAGCCGATAGCGTTTTCGTTGATCCTTTACGCGAGCAGGGTAAATTGATCGATGTGGCGGAGGGAGTTGCCGCTTAATTTGCTTACGGGTCAAGGAGGGCCAAAATGGTTACGCAGTTGTCGGGGAGCATGGAAACTATTTACAACGATGTGGTGAAGCGAAATCCTGGCGAGGCGGAGTTTCACCAGGCTGTCAAGGAAGTGCTGGAGTCCGTGGCTCCGGCGCTTGTGAAGTATCCCGAATTTGTGGAAGCCAGGATCATCGAGCGGATTTGCGAGCCGGAGCGGCAGACAATATTCCGCGTTCCCTGGCAGGACGACAAGGGGCAGATGCATGTCAATCGCGGCATCCGGGTGCAGTTCAACAGCGCCTTGGGACCGTATAAAGGCGGGATCAGATTTCATCCTTCCGTATATCTTGGGATCATCAAGTTCCTCGGATTCGAGCAGATTTTCAAAAACTCCCTGACCGGGCTCCCGATCGGCGGCGGCAAAGGCGGTTCCGATTTTGATCCCAAGGGCAAATCAGACAGTGAGGTGATGCGGTTCTGCCAGAGCTTTATGATCGAGCTGCACCGGCTCATTGGCGAACATACCGACGTGCCTGCCGGCGACATCGGCGTTGGGGCGCGCGAGATCGGATATATGTTCGGCCAGTACAAGCGGCTTACGAACAGGTTCGAGGCCGGCGTCCTTACGGGCAAAGGTCTGCTCTACGGCGGAAGCCTTGCCCGCACCCAGGCCACCGGCTACGGATGCACCTACTTTGTGGAAGAGATGCTCAAAGCGAAGAATAATAGCTTCGATGGAAAGAAGGTCGTCGTATCCGGTTCCGGCAATGTTGCCATATACACGCTGGAGAAAGTAGTTCAGCTTGGCGGCAAAGTCATCGCGATGAGCGACAGCGGCGGCTACGTGGTTGACGAGAAGGGGTTTGACTTCGGGACGATCAAGCGGCTCAAGGAAGTGGAGCGGCGCCGGATCAAGGATTATTGCGACTACCACAAGCATGCCAGATACATTGAAGGCGGCAGCATATGGGACGTGCCGTGCGACATAGCGATGCCTTCAGCAACCCAGAACGAATTGACCGGCAAGGATGCCAAAGAGTTGGTGAAGAACGGATGCATAGCTGTCGGCGAGGGAGCGAATATGCCGAGTACCCCGGAAGCGATCCAGGTGTTTCTGGATGCGGGCGTGCTATTCGGGCCGGCCAAGGCGGCCAACGCGGGCGGCGTTGCCACCTCGGCGCTCGAGATGCAGCAGAACGCCGGAAGAGAAGCCTGGGAGTTTGCGGAAGTCGATGCGAAGCTTCACCAGATCATGCGCAACATCTACAAGACCACTTCGGAAGCGGCCGATGAGTTTGGCGTGCCCGGCAACTTTGTGGTGGGCGCGAATATCGCCGGGTTCATAAAAGTGGCGCGCGTGATGATGATACATGGCTTGATATAAAACTGGCTTTTCGGTAAAAGGCTAAACTGGAGCGGCGGGGAAAGGCGAGAAGGCTTTTCCCCGCCGCTTTTTTCAGATAAAGGTTTTTAGAGTTAACCTGTGGAAACTGAAAACAAGGGGGGGCGCGAAAATGCCGCTGAATATAATCCGTAACGACATCACAAAAATGCGTGTTGACGCCATCGTCAATGCCGCCAACACGGATCTGCGGATGGGAGGCGGTGTTTGCGGCGCTATTTTCAGCGCGGCCGGCGCGGAAAAGCTTCAGGCGGCCTGCGACGCTCTCTCTCCGATTCAGACAGGCAAAGCGGTTATCACACCAGGTTTTGCCCTCCATGCAAAGCACATCATCCACACGGCCGGGCCTGTTTACCGCGACGGCAAACAGGGCGAGGAAGCCTTGCTTCGCGCGTGCTATACAAACGCGCTTGACCTTGCCCTTGAGCATGGTTGTGAAAGCGTGGCGTTTCCGTTGGTTTCAAGCGGAATTTACGGCTATCCGAAAGACGAGGCGCTGTCTGTCGCGACAAGCGCAATCGCCGACTGGCT
>Ga0082212_10013811_pt1 | contig 10081 bp, 12 predicted proteins | sample TergutNt197P3_FD_71548 | JGI IMG/M metagenome (GOLD analysis project Ga0082212, IMG submission 71548) | Neocapritermes taracua P3 segment gut microbial communities from Petit-Saut dam, French Guiana - Nt197 P3 | ecosystem: Host-associated > Arthropoda: Insects > Digestive system > Gut ... | reverse complement strand
CACTGAGGTGCGTCCCGAACGGAAAGTTTCATTGAGCATGAAAAACATGATTCAGTACGCACGTAAACGCTCCGCTCACTCTATGGCAGAGAAGTTGGCTGCCGAAATCATTGCTGCCCACAACGGAGAAGGCGGCGCATTTAAACGGAAAGAAGATATGCACAAGATGGCTGAGGCAAACAAAGCTTTTGCTCATTTTAGATTTTAACCATAGAGAGGAGAGAGATAACCTTAAGTTTTTAATGGCAAAAGATTTAAAATACACACGAAACATCGGTATCATGGCACACATTGATGCCGGTAAGACCACTACTTCGGAGCGGATTCTGTACTATACAGGTAAAACGCACAAAATTGGGGAGGTGCACGAAGGTGCTGCTACTATGGACTGGATGGTTCAAGAGCAGGAGCGCGGAATTACCATCACCTCCGCTGCCACTACAGCTTTTTGGAACTATGAAGACAACACATATCAAGTAAATTTGATTGATACCCCTGGTCACGTGGATTTTACCGTTGAGGTAGAACGTTCGCTCAGGGTGTTGGACGGCGCCATTGCCACATTCTGTGCAGTGGGTCGGGTACAACCACAATCCGAGACGGTTTGGCGTCAGGCAGATAAATACAGTGTCCCCAAAATCGCGTATGTAAATAAGATGGATCGTGTGGGCGCCGATTTTCTGGCTGTAGTTGAAGATATTCGGAATAAATTGGGCGCAAATGCCGTTCCCATTGCGTTACCCATTGGCGCAGAAGAGAAATTTGAGGGGATAATCGATTTGATTGCCAACAAAGCGTATTACTATGATGGCGACAGTAAAGAGTTAGAAAACTACACTGTTAGAGAGACCCCGGCTGTAATGCGGGCGGAGGTTGATGAGTGGAGGGGAAGGTTAGTTGAGGCGATTGCCGAGTATGACGACCACCTCCTTGAGCGTTTCTTTGAAGATCCAGATTCCATTAGCGAACAGGAAATTGCCGAAGCATTGCGGTTAGCCACCATCAATATGTCGGTAGTGCCGGTTACGTGCGGATCCTCCTTTAAAAATAAGGGTGTGCAATTTTTACTCAACGCCGTGATGCGTTACCTCCCTTCACCTTTGGACAAGCCGGAAATTAAGGGGATCAACCCCTATACCAACAAGGAGGATCTTCGCTCTCCCTCCGTAAAAGACCCTTTCTGTGCATTGGTTTTCAAGATTGCTACCGATCCCTACGTAGGGCACCTTGCGTTTATACGCATATATTCCGGCAAATTGGACGCAGGAAGTTACATCCTCAATACCCGTTCCGATAAAAAGGAGCGTATTTCACGCCTTTTCCAAATGCACTCCAATAAGCAAAATCCCATTGACTCTGTGGAGGCGGGAGATATTTGTGCCGCCGTTGGATTCAAGGAACTTCGCACCGGTGATACCATCTGTGTGGACACTCGTCCCATCATCCTCGAATCCATCTCTTTCCCCGATCCGGTAATCAGTTTGGCGGTAGAGCCCAAGACACAGAAGGATATGGATAAATTGAGTATTTCATTGGGTAAACTTTCGGAAGAAGACCCCACCTTTACGGTACGTACCGACCACGATACCGGTCAAACAGTGATTAGCGGTATGGGTGAGTTGCACTTGGAGATCATCGTGGACAGGTTGAAGCGTGAGTTTAGCGTTGAAATCAATCAGGGCGCCCCTCAGGTAAACTACAAAGAGGCGATTATCGCTTCGGTGCAACATCGCGAAGTGTTCAAAAAACAGACCGGCGGCAGAGGTAAGTTTGCCGACATTATCTTTGAGGTAGGTCCCGCAGAAGAGGGTTTGGTTGGATTGCAGTTTATAGACGAGGTCAAGGGTGGAAATATTCCACGCGAATATATCCCGGCTGTGGAGAAGGGCTTTAAAGCGGCAATGGCAAACGGTGTATTAGCCGGCTACGAGTTGACTGCCATGAAGGTGGTGCTCAAAGACGGCTCTTTCCATCCTGTCGATTCCGACTCCCTCTCCTTTGAAATCTGCGCCCGCAACGCCTTTCGCAAAGCCATTCCCAAAGCACACCCTGTGCTCATGGAGCCAATTATGTCTTTGGAGGTAGTTACCCCCGAAGATTATATGGGCGATATCATTGGCGACCTGAACAGGCGCAGAGGGCACATTACCAACATGGATTCCAAGGGGAATGCCCGTATTGTCAAGGCAAATGTTCCGCTCTCCGAGCAGTTCGGATACGTAACGGTTTTGAGAACGCTCTCTTCGGGTCGCGCCGACAGTACCATGGAGTTTTCACACTATGCCGAAATGCCTTATAACCTCGCCAAAGAGGTGATTGAGAAGAGTGGCGGCGTACGCAAACATATTGAACATGATGAATAAAATAATGAAAAAGAATACACTCAAATGAGCCAGAAAATCAGAATTAAATTAAAATCTTACGATCACATGCTGGTGGACAAATCCGCCGACAAGATTGTAAAAACGGTAAAATCGACCGGTGCAGTAGTGAGCGGTCCTATTCCACTCCCCACCGACAAGAAGATTTTTACCGTGAACCGCGCTACGTTTGTAAATAAGAAATCACGCGAACAGTTTGAACTCAACTCTTTCCGTCGCCTCTTAGACATCTACAGTTCCACCTCCAAGACCGTAGATGCCCTCATGAAGCTCGAACTTCCCAGCGGAGTAGAGGTTGAAATCAAAGTTTGATAGTCTTTGACATACTCTCAGTAGAGAGAAGGGCCCATAGCTCAGTTGGTTAGTAGCACCTGACTCATAATCAGGGGGTCGCTGGTTCAAGCCCAGCTGGGCCCACATTGTGTTTAAAGCAGTTACAGGAATGTGGCTGCTTTGTTGTTTTTCAAGTTCGCCTACAATTCGCCCACAACTGCAAAAATTCTATATCCTTCCAGACTCCTCTGGCGACATAGAAGAGGTAGGTTCTTTCTCGTTTTGGGTGCACGAATATAGCAATTATGCTCCGACTATCTTATCCCGTGGAGCAAATGCTCCCCATAAAACGTCCCCCTCCTTTTTTGATAATTGTCTATCGGACATTTTTTGATACACAGACATTTTTTATCAAAAAATAGTATATTTGTAGGTATAACGGACAAAGTTCAGGCTAAATTTTCGGTGATTTTGTCCATTATACTCAATTTTTTACAAAAAAATCGCTACTTTTGCATTGCACTAATATCGGATTTATGAACACCATTCACCTGCACGACAAGCATTTTAAGCATTATATCCCTGCCAATCAAATACACAAGGCGATAGATTCCCTGGCGGAACAGGTGAACAGGGATCTTAAAGACGAGCCGCTGCCTCTCTTTGTGAGCGTGCTAAATGGGGCTTTTATGTTTACTGCTGACCTTATCCGCAAAATGGAATTTGACCTTGAACTCTCTTTTGTGAAGGTAGCCTCCTACAGTGGCACTCGGTCAACCGGAAAGGTAAAGGAGATTATTGGACTCAACTGCAATGTGGAGGGGCGTACGGTGGTGATTGTCGAGGACATTGTGGACTCAGGCATTACCATCGTCAAGTTGGTAGAGATGTTAAAAGAGTACCATCCGAAACAGATTAAAATCTGTACCCTTCTGTTAAAACCCGACCAATACAAACAATCTATCCCGTTGGATTATGTAGCGTTAAAAATCCCCAACGCCTTTATCGTGGGGTATGGGCTTGATTATAATTCGTTAGGCAGGCAACTGCCCGACATTTACGTAATAGACCCTCATACAACCCCATAATTTGAGCGTACGCTACTGTCCCTACACCAACAACACGCAGCCCTTCATTTTCAATTTTCAACTATCAATTTTCAACTATCAACTCTCCCATGTTACATCTTATTTTATTCGGTCCTCCGGGCGCAGGCAAAGGCACCCAATCCAAACTCCTACTATCCAACTACAATCTGGTTCATCTCTCTACCGGAGATATGTTACGTAGCCACCTCAAAGAACAAACGGCATTAGGCTTGGAAGCTGCACGTTACGTCAATCAGGGACTTTTGGTTCCCGACGAAGTGGTGATTAATATGATTACGCATCACATCGAAACTAACGCTAATGCCAAAGGTTTTATCTATGACGGTTTTCCCCGCACCATTGAACAGGCTGCCAAATTAGACGAGCTGCTTGCGGCGCGTGGCGAACAGATTGACATGATGATTGCCTTGGATTTGCCCGATGCGCTTATTCATGATCGGATGCGCAAAAGAGCCGAAATCGAAGGACGGGCAGACGATACCAACGACGAGGTTATCTCTACCCGCATTGCTACCTACCACCAAAAGACAAAGCCGTTACTCGATTACTACACCACCCAAAACAAATGTCAATTAGTGGACGGGGCGCCGGCTATTGAGGAAGTGAATCTTGCGGTGCGCGCACTCATTGACTCCATTCTTTAGATACGGCACGTAGGGCGGATAGTGAGTAATTTTGTTGATTATGTGCGTGTCTTTTGCGCCTCCGGAAGCGGGGGGAGCGGTTCTGTGCACCTGAGGCGCGAAAAGTACATTCCCAAGGGTGGTCCGGATGGAGGGAACGGCGGCAGAGGGGGGCACATCGTCTTACGGGGCAACAACCAATATTGGACGCTGATTCACCTAAAGTACCGCAAACATATTCGCGCCGCGAATGGAGTGTCCGGCGGCGGCGCCCTTTGCACCGGTGCGGACGGCGCGGACGTTGTTTTGGACGTCCCTTTGGGTACGGTGGCACGAGACGCCGAAACAGGCGTCCTCCTCTTTGAGATTACGCAAGAGGGGGAGGAGCAAATCTTGTGCAGAGGAGGGAGAGGCGGAATGGGAAATGCTTTTTTTAAGCGTGCGACCCTGCAAACACCCCGTTTTGCCCAACCCGGAGGAGCGGGCGCAGAGGGCTGGTTTATCCTTGAGCTAAAACTGTTGGCAGATGTAGGTTTGGTTGGACTTCCTAATGCGGGTAAGTCAACGTTGCTCAGTGCTGTATCGGCGGCAAAGCCCAAAATTGGGGATTATGCCTTTACCACGTTGGAGCCCAATCTGGGAATTGTATCCGTTAGAGACGATAAATCGTTTGTCATGGCAGATATTCCGGGAATCATTGAGGGAGCGCACGAAGGTAAGGGTCTTGGAATTAGGTTTTTACGACATATCGAGCGAAATTCCATGCTCCTCTTTCTTGTATCTGCAGAGAGTTCCGATCCCGCCGCAGAGTACCTTGTATTGGTAAACGAATTAACTCGGTACAATCCACAACTGTTGCACAAGTCGCGCCTATTAGCCATCTCCAAATCGGATATGTTGGATGATGAGTTGGAAGAACAGATGAAACCGCTGTTGCCCAAAGAGATACCATACTTATTTATATCCTCAATAACCGGCAAAGGGATCCCCATCCTGAAGGACATCCTTTGGAAAACATTGAATCAAAATGCTTGAATTCCTGCTTCAATTAGACCGGACACTCTTTCTGCTGATGAACGGAGCGCATACCCCTTGGGTGGATCCGCTAATGACAGGGGTGTCGGCAACCTATACATGGATTCCTTTGTATGCGTTGCTCCTTGCGCTCTTTTTTCGAAATCTTTCATGGAAATATGCCCTGACGGCTGTAGGCGCCGTGCTGCTCTGCTTTTTGCTTACCGATCGCACCTCCGTGCTGCTCTTTAAAAGTTTTTTTTGCCGCCTCAGACCATCGCATGAACCCACCTTGGAGGGGATGGTACACTTGTTGGAAGGGCGTGGAGGACTCTACGGATTTGTATCAAGTCATGCGGCGAATCTCTTTGGTTTGGCTACGCTCAGTTGCCTGATTTTAAGAAAAAAATGGTTAACATGGTCTCTCTTTGTCTTGGTATCCGTCATTGGCTACAGCCGGATATATGTGGGCAAGCACTACCCTTTTGACGTGATTTGCGGCGCCTTGTTAGGCATACTTATAGGATGGATTGTTTATAAACTTTATCAATATATATGCTCCTTATTCTTGACCACCAATCCACTAACCCCGACTGGAACTTAGCCGCCGAAGAGTACCTCCTTACACACTTTACCGATTCGGTGTTCCGACTTTGGCGCAACGCACCCTCTATTATTGTGGGACGTCATCAAAATACTTGGGCTGAAGTGAATGTCCCTTATGTTCAGCAACACTCCATCCCCGTTGTTCGCCGATTAAGTGGGGGAGGCGCCGTATTCCATGACTTGGGGAATATAAATTATAGTTTTATTGAGCCGAAGCCGTATGGCGAAGAGAGTTCGGGTACTTTCAAAAGATGTACCCAACCTATCCTCTCTGCTTTGAACCATATTGGCGTAGAGGCGTATTTATCGGGTAGAAACGACTTGTTGATAAAAGGAATGAAATTTTCGGGAACAGCCCAATGTCAGGTTCACCATCGCGTATTGCTACACGGAACACTGCTCTACTCTTCGTCCCTCTCTAACTTGGGAGAAGCGCTCAAAGGTCCTCGCAGCAAGTTTACCAAGAGAGCCGTTCCATCCACCGCCTCCCCGGTGTGCAATATCAGTAGCCATTTATCGGATATTCCTTCTGTGGAGCAATTTATGGACTATTTGGCAGACTATATGCGCTCGACTTATCTCAATATGCACCTCTACGAATACACCCGGAACGACCTTGCTGCTATTGAAAATGTAGCCTCCGCAAAATACCGAACAAAAGCGTGGAATTGGGGAGAAGAGCCTCAATTCTCTCGGCAAACAGAGGTCAAGACGATCTTCGGTGCCCTGCAACTCTATTTTGACACCGACTCCAACGGACTCATCTCCCGCATTCGCCTCTTTGGAGACTATGTGGGCGAAATGGAACGGGAAGCCTTGGAGGCGCGGCTTATCGGTTGCCGTGCCGAGGAAGAGCGCCTTGTCGCTATTTGCTCCGCATCTTCTCCTTTACCTTAATCAACTGCTCCTTTGTAATATCAATACACAGCGAAATCGCCTCTTCAAAGGTTTCGCAATTCCGCTCCACCACAATGTCGTTTCCGGGAATTTCTATGCGCATGGATGCCTTTTTGTTTTGATGGTCAGGCACAAGGCTCAACGTAACATCCACCGCAATAATCGCGTCAAAGAATCGGGCTAACTTGGTTACTTTGTTATTGATAAAATCAATCAACTTTTTGTCGGCGTCAAACTTTACCGATGTGATTCTAATGTCCATAGCATATATATTTAAGGATTGTTGTTAGTCTTTAATCGTTATGCTACAAAGGTAATCATTTTTCCGCTACTCTGCTCGTGGATGAAACTGTTTATACACTTTTTGCAGGGTCTTAAAGTCGCTGTGGGTATAAATTTGGGTAGCAGCAAGAGAGCTGTGCCCAAGTACCTCTTTAATGCTATATATATCTGCCCCATTGTTAAGTAGATGCGTGGCTAATGAATGACGCAGTCTATGGGGTGTTTTGCGACCGGGAATCCCTTTTACGCCTCCCAACGATGCCTTTACCATATTGTTCACATAACTCAACGGCAACTTATTTCCCTTTTGCGTAACAAATAGCGGCGACATAACGTTGTTCTGTTCCGAACCCAATTGCGCATCTCTAATGGTGTGAAAACGCCGTAACTCCTCTGTAAGAGCCATCGTAAGAGGTACTTCGCGTGTTTTATTCCCTTTGCCGTGCACCCGTATCAAATTGCGCCTGAAGTCGATATCCACTACACGCAACCCCGCCAACTCTGCCCGTCTAATGCCCGTAGCGTAGAGTGTATGCAACACCGCGTGCGCTTGTGCTTGCCAAAAATCGTCCTCATCCACAGGGATGTCAAGAACAATATTGATTGCCTCCCTATCATAAAAGTCGGGAATGGAGCGCTCCGACTTGGGACGTGCCATCAGTGCAGCCGGATTGGAGTAACACAAACCCTGTTTTATCAAAAAGCGATAGTAGCTACTGATGGCAGAGAGGTGTAACTGTACCGTACGCGGGCTACGCCCTTGTTCCATCATCCAAGACACGTAGCCGCGCACAACGGGCAGTGTGACCGTTTCTGAATCGGCACCGTCCAAAGGAAACGCCGCAAAGCGAAAGAACGCCTCTAACGCCTCCCGATAGATGGCAGAAGTTCTTGCCGCATATCGCTTTTGTTCTGTAAGGTACCGTATAAAGAGTGCAAAATTTGACATGACACACTTTTGAAGCGGCAAGATAGCCAAAGGCAATAGATTTACAGTTTTGTTATCTTGCCCATGAAGAGCGTTACGTCGGTAACTCGTTCGGTGATGGTAAAGAGGAACGGACGGTTGATCTCTATGGTAACGTGTGGCGGCGGGGGAGGAGCATCATCCAATATTACCTTTGCTACTATCAACGAAACCGCAGAGGCTTCCGTTCCCTCTTCGCTCACATCAATATAACTCTTTTGCAACACTTTGCCAACAAATGCATTCACATCAAGCATGGCTGAAAGTTCAGCAGCAGGCGTAAAGGCACGGGGCATCCCCATCGCTCTCAATACACCATTTAGTCGCATCTCTTCACCCTTCAAAGTAAATCGAGGCATGGAGAGCGTTACATAAGCGATATCCACAGGAGGGCGGAGATAGTCACCAGAACGTGAAATAATGTCATCTATATCCACTCCCTCTGCGGGCAACAATATGTTCATGGCAAAAGCCTCGTCTGCGTATGGAAACCTGACAACTTCATAGTTGGCACTACGGGTATACTGGAGGCACAACTCTTTTTGATGCATCATCTGTACCGTAGAGGTGCTGCCGTCCCGATTATAAAACGGCTTCTCTACCGTCTCCGATGGCTCAAAGGGCACCGTCCAAGGGGAGTTAAAATAGACGGCATTGCCCAACACCATGGGAGGATCCAATTCATCCAATATGTGGGGAATCGTCCCTTTTGTCTTTTCTTTACACCAGTCGTTAATCGCCTGCAAGGAAGAGGGCAGAGAAAAATCCATGGTACGCACCTCTGCATCAAAATAGGTCTTTACGAGGTCAACAAAGCTTTGCTTTGCCGGAGTTGCGGTATGAGACCAAACGGCGTTAGTAATGCCTATGTCGGTAAGCGGAGCCGATGACGACTTAGACGTGATACCGGGCAAATAGCCCTCCAATAACGCCTTAGTTAGCGTCCGATAATAGTCATTCACTTGTTGGGCGGTATAATCACCCAATCCCAACACTTTGGCTATCTCCTCTTGGGTCTCTCCCTCCGCACCGTTATACAGCATTGCCAACGCACAGGAGAGACTGTAGGGAGAGAGGAAGAGGTTGTCCTCAGAGAGTTCCTTGTCGGTCTGCTTAAAAAGCCGGAAAGCAAAATCGTTCCCCTGATCCAAAAAGTTTCGCATATTAACGGCAAACTGTCTCAATTCTGTTTCTGTTATAGCACTCTGCCCCACAATTTTCGGCTCCTCAATTTGTGGTTCTTCCACCGGCGGATCCTCTATCTTTGCATTTGTGCTGCACGAACAAAACAACACTGTTGTGATAAAGATAATTGATAGTGTTCTCATGGTTTAATATATTTTGCTTGCAATGTACAGGCTTATGTTAAAATTATTCGCCCCTCCGGCTGCTCAATCATACGGGAGCAACCGAATACAATCAGTGCCACAAATAGCGCTGATGCTGTGTAATAAGTTTGTTTCATGTTCATTGAGAATGAGTTATCATTAATAATGTTGTTACATTCAAGGCACGTGCCTTTTCTTATAGACGCAAAAATAGACAAAAATGTTGCACCAACCTCGAAAAAATATGTGAAAGATAATTTTTTCGAGGGAAATCCTTACTTCCACTGCCACATATTGCTGCATATAGTCGAGGACGATGACGAAGTTTTGGCAGTTTCAACCATATCGGACCTGCTTACGCCAAACAAGCAACAAAGGGGCAGACGACGCCCCTTTGTTATTATATAACAACCTCTATTACTCCTCTTTAAGTTGCAGCTGTTGTCTGTAAATGGCACGCATCTTCACGTCGCGATTGACGACCGACTTCTTTGTAAATGCCTGACGAGAACGCAACTCGCGGACGATCCCGGTTTTCTCGAATTTCCGCTTAAACTTTTTAAGGGCTCTTTCAATATTTTCGCCTTCTTTAATGGGTACT
>Ga0082212_10013809_pt1 | contig 10083 bp, 7 predicted proteins | sample TergutNt197P3_FD_71548 | JGI IMG/M metagenome (GOLD analysis project Ga0082212, IMG submission 71548) | Neocapritermes taracua P3 segment gut microbial communities from Petit-Saut dam, French Guiana - Nt197 P3 | ecosystem: Host-associated > Arthropoda: Insects > Digestive system > Gut ... | reverse complement strand
AGTGCGTATTCAGCACCCGTAAAAACAGTCAAGTCGCCTTTGTCGCATTAACAACGACGGATGAATTTCCCATACCGGTAAAAACAGTCGTCATGAACCAGATAACGATCCACGGTTCCCGCGCCAATCCAAACTGCTCTAAAACAGTACTTGAAATGATTGCAACTGGAAAGATTAACGCAAAAGACATGATCACTCATACGTTCCCGTTACAGCAATTTGAATTGGCTTTGAAAACTTTTGTTGAACGCTTGGATGGTGCGATGAAAGTTGTGGTGAATCCGAATTTATAGTTAGATTTCTTTCGAACCATAACAAAATTACGTCCCCAATCGTCGTTTCGCGTTCAGGGTATCGGCGGCGTTTTTCAATCCGAAACTTTCCAGCGTTTTACGTGTCGGCCAGCCGTGTTCTTTGTCCCAGCCTTCCAAGGCGTAGTAGTGGCTCTTGAAATCTTCCACGCCCTTGCGGTCAAGGTACATATCCGGAGCGTTATCGTTCCGCCATTTCCCGTCTTCGTAAATTGAAACTCCGCCGTAGATCGCCATGCCCGACGCCCCGGGTCTGTACATGTAAGGGAAAAATTCTTCCGCCTGCCGTGTTCTCCCGTGCATTACTCGAACGGCGCGCTCTATCGCGGTGATTTTTTGACCGGCGCGCATGGTGTCGGCAAAGGTGTCTTTCTTTCCAGTAACGGCTTTGTAATAGGCGCTTTCGATGTCGGGGCTGACGGAACGCAGTTCCGGCAAAAGCATTTCGCAGAACCCCATGGATTCATTCCAGAATCCAATGTAATGCCTGCTCCAGGCTACCTGTTTGGCCTTATGCGGCGAGTAGATGCCGGTCTTCCATGCTTCTTCGCCTTTCCACGCGTAGTTGAACATGAAAATATCATCAGTGTAGGGAATGGTTCTTTTGGACAGTTCCTCAAGCGACTGTTCAATCGTTTTTCCCTGTTCCGGCGTACCGACGGGCGCCATGAATCCATGCCATGTCGGATCGCCCGCGCCAAGTATGTATGAGTAAGCCCATTCCACCCACGGCATAGTCCAATGGCTCGTAGCTCCCCAGGCGGGAAGGCGCAAAGCGCCGCTGTCCCTGTCGGTTTCAAACCGCCCCCATTTTTCCGCGGCGCGGCAGCATCCTTCGGCCAGCGCGTCGCCTATTCCGGAGCGTGTCGCGATGGCTTCAAGCAGCGCCATGCGAAAACCAAGCTCGCCCCATTTTTCCATGGGAAGCGGCGCGGAGTCGATCTGTTTTCCCGGGCCGAGAATCCCCTGTTCATGGAGCGTTTCCAGATACCAGCCCAGACCGGAATCGGTAGGAACTCCTCCTTTAAAAATTTCACCGGCGCCGGGAATATCCAGCTTAAAAGCGTGAAAATGCGCCGACCAGCTACTGAGGCCGTATTTAATAAGCGCCTCGGTGGCCTGATCCGCCGCCGATTGGCTGACGCCGAAAAGCCAGCCCTGGCAGGCGCACATGGTTTCGCCGCCGTAAAAATTCGATCTCCGCCGGTCGCCGCGCAGACATGGGGAACATGCCGCAGCGCCGGGCTGCGCGGGAGCGCCACCGCCGGAAGCCATGTGCCGAAGCCGGGCATCTATAACGGCTTTTGGATCAGCCACGGAAACACTGCCGGTTCCCGCCACGCTTATGGCTTTAAGATTCTTGGCTCCGAAAACCGCGCCGAATCCGCCGATCCGCGCGCTTATGCCGCTGCCTGAAATAAGCGCGGCAAGCCGGGATTTTGTCTCACCGATAGGTCCTATGCAAAGCACCTGCGGCCGGGCGGTGGTGAAATTATCGCCTATCTGATGCCATTCCTCTCCGAAGCGGGTTCTTCCCCCGACCATGGAAAAAATGCGGTTCTGCGTAGCCCAGGTGTCAAGTCCCCAGAGTTCTTTTCCATCTTCGATTTTTACCTGATCGTTGATGATATTGATCCAGACGGGCGCATCCGCTTTTCCTTCCACCACGACTCCGTCCCATCCGGCCTGCTTCAGCGCGCTTCCAAAATGACCGCCGAAATTTCCACGCCAGAATTCACTCGTGGGAAACGTTTCCGGCGACATGCCGCATACGCTGGTCCGTCCCGCGCCCGGAACGCCCGTGGCCGCCAATGGGCCGGCCATGATGGGAAGGACGTTGCGCGGATCAAAGGGATCCTTCATATCCCACTCGCCCGGCGCCGCCGCGAGATCCCAGAAAATCGCCGTTCCCATTCCAAAACCGCCGCCGAATTGTTCATACTTTTCCGTATCAATGACGCCGGTTGTCCGGGTTGTCAGATTTACCCTAAGTATTTTTCCCGCGTATCCGTTTCCCATTGTCGCTCTCCTTAATTATTACGAACTATCGTTTCCTGCCAAAAACTATGCTGCCGCCGGCTTTTCCCAGCGCTATCGCGATAAAAAGCTGAACCCAGTAAAGAATCAGCATCCCCGCGCTTAGTTCTTCGTGAGAAATCTTTCCCTTGCCTATATGAACGCCAACCGTAATTGCCGCCAGCAGAATCAGAAGCGCCGACAAAGCGATTTTGAGTTTGAACGCCGGCCTGGATTCGCCTGTAAATTTGAACCGCCAGTGGATAAAACCGGTAATCGCGGCGGGAATAGCCATAAAAAAGCCCGCCACCATCAGGAAAAACGCCGTTCGCTCAAAATCAGGATATTTTACAGCGTAGAAAAGGGTCAGGAAAATCGGCGCTGAAATAAGAAACGCCTGCGGAAAATGAATGAACATCGGATGCAGGCGCATGGAAATCACTGTGGATGCCCACCACGGAATCGACGGCGCGTTTTTTTTGCTCGCCTCCGCTGCGGATTCAAGCTTTCCGATTTTCTGATAGCGCTCAAGCATTTCGATTCCATGCGGCGCGCGTTTTAAGGCTTCCGTCAGATCGCAGCCGGCGTAATGCTCCGCCATGTGTTCGCCGTATTTCCAGAATGGACTGGCGCTGAGGTCGTACACCTCGTCGTTTACGGCAACAAACGCGGGGTTCTCTCCCCTGCCATCGTTTTTGACAAGTTCTTCAAGGCTGATTGTGGACATGCCGCCCCCTCATTCAAACGTTTATGACGAAGCTGTGTTTTCGCGACAAAAATTATATCCGAAGACGCCGCATAAATAAAAAGAAACTTCCCCGCATCTGTACGCGTATAATCAGTGAATGTCCCAGAACCAACCCGGAGTCCCTGCGGAGGATGATCGTGAGTCTTTATCAACAGCCAGTCCTTATAAATAAGTGCGGGTATAACAGGTTTGCCCTGATCGCAATTTTGGCGGCCATTCTTGCGGCGTCGTCCGCCTGCGGCATATCGGGCGACTCACATAAGGAAATCCGGCAAACCGTGAAAAACACCGGACGTGAAACCGCCGTAAATCCGGTTTTCGCCGCGGAAGACGATGGCGCGAAAAGTCTGCGTATCAACGGCGCCATTCAGGCCGTGCAGTCGCAGCGCGTCACAGCGCCAAGACTGTCGGCGCAGACGAGTCAGAATATGCTGGCAACCTATATCGTATCCAATGGCAGCCGCGTCCGCGCCGGAGATGTACTGGTGGAGTTTGACTCCCAGACACAGATGAAGAACATATTGGATCGCCAGGCGGAATATGACGGCCTTGTGCGGCAGATTCAGCGGAAACAGGCGGATCATGCCGCTGCCATTGCAAACGACGAAACTGAACTAAAAGGGGCGGAGCTGGACGCGCAAAGCGCCTTGATGGAAATGCGGAAAAACGACCTGATTCCGCAAAATCAGGCGAAGATAAACATGGTCACTCTGGCGGAAGCCGAAGCGAAATACAAACAGCTCCAGGAAACACTGGATTTGAAACATGAGGCGCGGGCGGCCGAACTGCGCATTCTGGAAATTCAGCGGGACAGGGCGAAACTGGCGGTTGACCAGGCCGAGGGCAATATTGAAAAAATGACGCTTCGGTCGCCCATGGATGGCCTTGTCGTCCTGTTGCAAATCAGAAAGGGTACGCGGCAGGTGTATCCGCAGGCGGGCGACGAATTCGGTACGGGAAGAGGAATCATGACGGTGGTTGACACCGCGCGCATGAGGGTCGCCGCAATGCTTAACCAGGCTGACGTCTCGCGGGTGTATATCGGGCAGCCGGTCGAAGTGCGACTGGACGCTTATCCCGAGCTTGTTTTCAATGGCAGCGTGGAGCAGATTAGCCCCATCGGCACAGGGACGAGGCGACTCCGGCAGTTTTCCATAATTGTATCCATCATGGAAAGCCATCCGAATCTGCTTCCGGATCTGACAGCGTCGGCTGATCTGCTGTTTAACCCGGAGGCTGCTCATGATTAATGAAAAATCACACAGACGGTGCAAATTGAAACGTCTGGTGCTATCTGGCCTTGTAACGCTGGCGATTTTGGCGGGCATATCAGGTTATCTGAAAAATCATTTTCATGAATCCGGCACACCGGAGATTTCCGCGGTCGAGGTCAAACGCGGTGATTTTGTGGATTATGTGGAACTCAGGGGTGAGATAGCCGTGAGTTCCACCAACGTGATTACGGCTCCACACGGCATAGCCAACCTGCAAATCTTAAAACTCATTCCTGACAGGACGCGGGTATGGAAAGGGGATGAAGTGGTTACGTTCGATCCTACCAGCCTAGAACGTCTGACGGAACAATACCGGACAGGTCTGCAACAGGCGGAGGCGGAGGTCGAACGCGTCCTGGCGCAACAGCGCTTACAGGAAGAACAAATCAGAACCGATGTCCTTAGCGCGGAGTTTGGGCTGGAAACGGCGCGGCTTGACGCGAACACGCGGGATGTGGTTTCGGCAATTGAACATGAGAAGAATCTGCTCGCCGTAGCGCGGGCGGAACAGAGAATGCGCGCGCTGGACGCCAGGCTTGCCTCCAGCCGAATGGCGGCGGAGGCTGATATGGCGGGAGCCGTTCGGAAAAAAGACAAAGCGCAGGAAGATCTTGAACGTGTGGAAAGTGACATGGCCAAACTTGTTCTGAAATCTCCGGCGGACGGTATAGTATCCATTTTACCCAATTCCCAGGCGCGTATCAGCCTCCTCGGCGGCGCCACTCCCATATTTAAGGAGGGTGACAGCGCGTGGGCAGGCGCTGTCATCGCGGAACTGCCGGATATGACGACTATCTATGCCGTCGCTCCCGTATCCGAGTCGGATCGCGGCCGTGTCGATATAGGACAGCCTGTGGTAATGCGCGTTGAAGCCGTTCCGGATCGCGACCACCTCGGGGTAGTCAGCGAAATCAGCACACTGGCAGGTATGGATACATCGTCAGTCCCAGTCCGCAAAGCTTTTGATTTAAAGATAAGTATGGAACAGCCCGACGACAGGCTGCGCCCGGGAATGACCGCCACTGTTCGCGTCAAGGTGGAACGCGTCCCGGACTGCGTTGTCATCCCTCCGGAAACTGTCTTTGAAAAAGGCGGCCGGTTGGTAGTCTACGTGCTTGAGGGAAATCGCTACATGGAACGCCAGGTACACATTGCGCGACGGAGCGAGACGCAAATCATGATCTCTTCGGGACTGGAACCGGGAGAACGCATTGCGGCTAAAGATCCGACTTTTAAGGATGTGTCTGATGAGTAAAACTGGAAAAACGATCATCCTCGCGCTGGCGATATCACTGACGACGGCCTGTTCCTACATAACGCAGATTTCCGGCCTGGGAGAATCAGATACGACTATTACCACAACCAAAGTAGTCCGCGCCCCTGTAGAAACAGAGATACACGCCGCCGGAGAACTCATGCCCGGCCGGACTGTCATGCTTTCTGTTCCGCCCGCGGGAGGTTCCCTGACGATTATTCAGATCGTGGATTCGGGAACCCGCGTTAATGAGGGGGATGTCATCGTAGCTTTTGATCCCGTCGAGCAGGAATACGCCCTGGAACAAAGCCGCTCCCGGCTGGAGGAAACCGAACAGCATATACGGAAGATGAAAGCCGACCAGGCGGTTCGCGTTGCGCAGGAACAGGTATCATTGCTGAACGCCCGCTATGCCGTCGAACGCGCCGAGTGGAGGACGATTGGGAACGATATTCTGGGCGCAATCGAGGCAAGGAAAAATGTCATCTCGCATGAGGAAGCAAAACGCCGTCTTGAACAGCTCGAACGCGACATAGAATCCCGCGCGAGTTCGGACGCCGCCGACTTGCAGGTACAGGAAGCCGCGCGCAGCAGGGCCATGATGGAAATGAACGCGGCTCGACAGCTTATCGACAACCTTGTTATCCGCGCACCGATTTCCGGAATCGTCATTCTTGGCGAGAACCTGAACGCCCTGCTGGCTAGCGCCGACAACGTTATTTATGTTCCGGCAGAGGGAATCCCCAAAATTGCTCAGGGAGACCAGATATCTTCAGGAAACATGGTCGCCCAAATACAGGCTTCGGAACAGATGGAAATCGCCGCCACTGTTCTTGAAACGGAAGTATCCAGCATGGAGCCAGGGCAGGCCGTCAAGGTTATTCTGGATACCGACCCGTTGAGAATTTACGAGGGGAGGCTGAAATCTGTTTCCGAATCGTCGCGCTCTTCGGCGAGTTCTACTGACCTTAATTATCTGGAGGCTCTGTCAAACAGGAATTTTGCCGCGGTTTTTGAAGTCATCGCCGACGGCGCGCCGATTTACCCCGGAGTGACGGCGAAAATTATCATTCCTGGAAAATCCGCCGATAACGTCCTGTCGGTTCCGCGCCACGCGCTGAACCAGAAGGCGGGCGAAGTTTTCGTGTATGTACGAAACGGCGACGAGTGGAAACCCCAAACCGTGCGCGTCCAATATCTCACCGAGAGCCGCGCGGTGATAGAAGGGGTGGATGAAGGAACGGAAGTGGCACTGGGCGATCCCGGGAAATAAAGAAGAGGCAGCCTCCGAAAACCCCGAAATCAAGGCATGCGACTGAGACAAAAGCGGAGGTTACATTAGGTAAATGAGCATTTTGTCGAGGGAGCGTAACGCAGAGTTCGGGATTTTCGGAGGTTGCCAAGACAAGCGAGGCTACGTCATGACAGACACATCAGGGAGAGGTAAACGACTGAGGCAGTGGCTTCCGGACGCCGGATTGGCGATTCAAAACCTGGCTGCCCGAAAGATGCGGGCTTTTCTCACCATGCTGGGCATAATTTTCGGGGTGGCCGCCGTGGTATCGATGATGTCCATCGGCGCCGGGGCGCAGCAGCAGGTGCTTGCATTCATCGAACAATTAGGCGTGCGCAACCTGATAGTCGAGGCAAAGGAGGTTACGGATTCACAGGAGCTGCAGCGAATCCGCAAGCTTTCCCCTGGTCTGTCTTTAAAGGACATGCGCGTCATTAAGGCCAATGTTGGAGATATCGCTTACCTGGCTGCCAGGAAAAAGCATGTGCCGACGAGTATATTGCCTAAGTCCAGCCGGGGCATCCCCGAAGTGTATGGCGTCGATCATGAATATCTGGAAATCGCGGGACTCCGGCTGGCTTCCGGGCGCTTCTTCAATCAGGGCGACAACAAGCGCCGCGATCCGGTTTGCGTTCTTGGAGAAGGAGCGAAAGAAAACCTTTTCCCACAGCAGCCCGCCGTCGGAGAGTATCTCAAGATCAACACGCAGTGGGTGCGTGTGATTGGAACTCTGGCGAGCCAGTTGACGCTGGAAAGCGATCTTGGAAGCATGAAAGCGAAAGACCTGAACAATATAATCTATATTCCTTTGGACAGCCTTATATATCGGTTCGGAGGAGGAAACGCCCTCGCTGACGAAATCGACGGTATTTACATGCAGTTGGAATCAAAAACCGACATCGCCGCCGCCGGCAATGTCGTGCGTGGAATCCTCGACGCCGCGCACCGCAACGCAAACGACTTTAACATGATCGTTCCGGCCGAACTGCTTGCCGAGCAGAGACGCACTCAGCGCATATTTGAGATGGTGCTGGTGTCTATAGCGTCGATCTCGCTGCTTGTGGGAGGAATAGGCATCATGAACATAATGCTCGCAGGCATCCTGGAAAGAACCCACGAAATCGGAGTCAGGCGCGCTGTGGGAGCGCGCAAGGGAGATATTCTAAGGCAATTCCTGATAGAAGCGGTATTAATCTCGTTCGTCGGAGGATTGGCGGGCATCGCCATGGGTTTTGGAATTTCCCGGCTTGTGGCGCTGATGGCAGGATGGGACACTATCGTAACGCCGGGGTCAATTTTGCTGGCATTCCTTGTCTCGGTTTCAGTAGGGCTTGTGTTCGGCATATATCCCGCCGCAAAAGCGGCCCGGCTCGATCCGGTGGAAGCTCTGCGCTATGAGTAACGTGTGTTGCCAATCATGTATCAAAAGGAATACTGCCCAATGGCAAAAGAAGTTCTGATTGTAGCCGGCGAATCATCCGCGGACAGATACGGCGCGGCGCTGGTAGAACACCTCAAGGCCATGCGCGGCAGCGAAAACATCCGCTTTGCCGGCACAGGCGGCGACGCCATGCGTGCGGCCGGCGTGGAACTGCTGGCGCACGCACGCGATCTAGGTCATATCGGCCCCCGTGAAGCAGTTTCAGGACTTCGCGCCTACTACCGCGTCTTTCGCCAGTTGACGGATTATGCCGCGGAGCGGCGGCCTGACGTCGCGGTGCTGCTCGACTTTCCCGATTTCAATTTACGCCTTGCAAAAAAATTGAACCGCCTGAAAGTGAGAACTATCTATTACATCAGCCCTCAATTATGGGCATGGCGCGGCGGGCGCGTGCGGATTATTCAAAAGTATGTGGATAAAATGCTGGTGATTTTACCGTTTGAGGAAAATTATTACCGTGATCGCGGAGTTGACGCCGAATTTGTGGGGCATCCGCTGCTTGAGGATTTTCATGTTGCGGAAAACCGAACGGAGCTTCTTGCCGCGGAAGGTCTGAATCCGGAAGCTGAAACGCTGGCGATTCTGCCTGGAAGCCGCCGCAAGGAAATAACATACATTCTGCCCGTTATGCTTCGGGCGGCAAAACTGCTCGGCGAAAACCGTCAGTTTCTGATTTCAGCCGCTCCGACGGTGGACAGGGAAATCGTCGAAAATATTACAATGACCGAGATTGGCTCATTCCCCGGCAAGGAACGATTCCGTGTTACGGCGCGAAACGCTCGTGATATTCTGGCCGCTTCCGATTTCGCTTTTGTGAAAAGCGGCACAAGTTCGCTGGAAGCGGCGCTTGTCGGAATACCGTTCCTTGTCGCCTATAAAATTTCAGCGTTGAGCTGGTTTATAGGATCGCTGCTCATACGCACTTCATCAAAATGCCTGCCGAATCTGCTGGCGGGAAAAAGAATCGTGCCGGAGCTGTTTCAAAATGAAGCGACAGCCGAATCGCTTGCCGACGCGGCTCGGGAATATCTTGAAAATCCGGAAAAATGCGCCGCGATGAGAGAAGAATTAGGTAAAATTCGCGGACGGCTGGGTGAACGCCGCGCTTCGGAAACCGTGGCAGCCGTGGTTAATGATTGTTTATCGTGATTCAGAATTTATTTAGGATTTATGGCTTATGTTGATAAAAACCGTATTTTGCCGCAAATTTTGTCGTAATTTGTTAAACGTACTGATTGTATTCATGATATTTTCCGGCGCGACGGTTCCGGGTTACGCCCAGACCGCGCGGCCGACAGCGCGTGTTGACATGTTGAGCCGTGATATTTTCGTAACGTTAAAGCCTGACACTAACGAACTTGAAGCGGCGGCGGCGATAAAATTCAAGGTTTCGGATCAAACCGGGTATGTCAGCTTCATACTAAGCGACAATCTTTTCGTGCGCCGCGTATTGAACGACGCGGGCGTCGAGATGGAATTCAACCAGAATCAGGCCGGGCCGGAAACCCTTACCATCCGTTTTTCCCCTCCATTGAGCGCCGATGAAACAGCCGCCCTGCGTATCGAATACGAGGGAGGATTCAGCGACGAACGCTTCAGCCGCATCTTTTCGCGCGACATGACGAATGCCTACATAGGCATGGACGAAACACGTCTGCTTGAATCGGCCAAATGGTTTCCCGCCGCGCGGTTTCCCGCCGAACGCGTCCCCGGTACGTTTGCGGTAACGGTTCCGCCGGGAATG
>Ga0082212_10013808_pt1 | contig 10083 bp, 13 predicted proteins | sample TergutNt197P3_FD_71548 | JGI IMG/M metagenome (GOLD analysis project Ga0082212, IMG submission 71548) | Neocapritermes taracua P3 segment gut microbial communities from Petit-Saut dam, French Guiana - Nt197 P3 | ecosystem: Host-associated > Arthropoda: Insects > Digestive system > Gut ... | reverse complement strand
GCGGCCGCACCTGCACCGACGTGCTGGGGAGGCTGGCCGTGGGGGTGAATATCAAGCCGCGGGAATAAAAAAGACTTGACAAAAACGAATAGAAGCAGTATAATAAAAACATAAAGAGAGTGTCCCCGGAGCGGGAACTCCGAGGACACAGCGCCGCCCCAAGTTGCGGCTGCACCTCTTTCCTCTTTACAGATTCAAGAAGGAACCGCCCATGCGATCAAACATGAGGGCGGTTCTTTCTTTGACGTGCTTCGCCACATGGTTCAACAATTGCAGGGCCGCTTGCGCGGCTGCGATGACGAGCGAAGGGTCCGCCGCCAGCGCCGTGTATGTTTCTACCACTGCCCGCCTTAAAGCACAGAGTGCTTCCATCAAAGGCACCATCTCCTTTCCTTTACGTTCCGGAAACGAAACGCAAAGAGAAAAGGTTCGGTGCAACCGCCACCCTCGGATAAACGCCACAGGTAGTATAGCACATCTTTTTCCAGAAATCAACAAAATATTCCAGAAATATCAGTATGGGCGGCTTGAAAGCCGCCCACGCCATTTTTGTTTCTCCCTACCCCTTCAGCTCCACAATGCTCACCTGTTCTGCGCTGAAGCCGGTTTTGCTCAACAAAATCTCCTTGATCTGCATGGCCATGGCGCCATCGATGGGCGGGCCGCCCAGCACGGCCTCCACGTTGCCGCCGCCGATGGTCACCAGGCACTCGCTGCCCGTTTTGGCGATGATGAGGGACTCGCAGTCCGCCTCCAGCTTGATGGCGTTTGACAAGGCCTGCAGGGCTTTGCTTGCGTCCGCCACGGCCTTGGCATCGGCCTTGCTGTCGGTGATCACGGCGTTGAGGATGTCCCTGGCCTCATCGTGGGCCACGCCGCGCCGCAGCTTCGCCCCGGCGAAGTATTCCCCGGCGGAGGAGCTGTAGGGGTTGTGCACGTAGAGGCTGTCCCCCAGGTGCTCCTCCTCCCGGCTGACCGTCGCCTGCGCGGAGGGCTGGGTCTGGGCGTCGGCCGCCACGGCGGGCCTGGAGTAATACCAATTGACGAACACCGCCGCGCCCAGCGCGAGCACCAAGGTCGCCAGGACCAGCTGCCGTTTTTTTAAGAGATTTTTCATTTGTGTGTCTCTCCTTTAGAATATGATTATCTGTTGTAGGGGTGGCTAGCAAGCCACCCGCGCATAAAACATTTACATATTGCGGGCGGCTTGCCAGCCGCCTCTACAGTCATTACCTCGCCGCGCCAAGCCGCGCCACGCTGACCTTGTTGCTGCCCACGCCCAACACCGCCGTGACAGCCTCCACGACGGCCTGGCGCACGATGAGGTCGTCGCCGCCCTGGCAAATCACAGCCACGCCGCGCACCTGGGGCTCCACCATCTTCAGCACAAGGCCCTGCTCGCTGTTCCCGCTGCCGATGAGTACATACTCCTTGTTGGCGCTGAGGGACTCCTCGCTGCCGCTGCCGGAAAAGCTGTGCTTGGAGTCGGTCTTGCCCTGTACGGCGTAGATGGGTTCGCTGCCGCAGTCGAGCGTAAGCATGACGCGGGCCTCCCCCGCCCCGGCGATGGCGCTGACGATCTCGCATAGCCGCCGCTCCAGCTGCTGTTCATAGGCCGTCAGGTCCACGCGGATACTCTCCTGCGCGGGATTGCTCCCGCCTGCGGCGCTCCTGTTGCCGCCGGGCAGGGACGTCGCGCACAGCAGCACCAGCCCAACCAGCCCCGCGATCAGCACGATGGCCTGCCAGCGCCCGATCTTCCACCTGCGCAATAGCGCGCCGAGACCGCCTGTTTTATCCATCGTTTTGCTCTCCTGTTACAATCTTCACGTCCAGTTCTGTCTGCGCTTTGATGGCCGCCGCAAGGCCCCGCGTATCCGCCCCGGGCGATACGAGCACCTCCGCTGTGACTATCTCTATGCTCCCGTCCGGCCAAATAGACGTGTCCAGGGAAATTTGCCCGGACACGTCCCGGGCAGCCAGCACGGCACCGATGCGTTTGGCGATCTCCTCCTCCACCGCCGTTTTGAGCTGCCGCGCGACCGTGCTCTCCAGGGCGGGAATTTCAGGCGTGCTTTGAAGGTCGGGCAATATCCAGTCGAGATTGACGCCCGCACGTGTGAAGAAGGGCGTCAAAAACGCGCACAGAAGAAACACCGCGATCAGCGCGCGTAAAGCCTTCTGGACATTGCCCTTGGGCGCGAGGAGCCAGACGACGCCGCCCGCCAGCGCCGCCATGGCCACGGAAAGGGCCCAGGTGCGCAGCGTGGACATAGATTACCTCCTCAATTTTTTCCCACCGTGATCACCAGCCCCGTGGAGATCAGCAGCAGGGCCGCGTTGAACACCACGCACGCGCCGAGGATCGCCACGGCGTAGGCCGCGCTCTTGAAGACCTCGGCGGCCTTGCTCTGCTGAAAGAGCTCGGAGGCCGCCGAAAGAAGCTTGAGCATTACCGACCAGAGGAACAGCTCTATCAGCACGGGGGCGTAGAGCGCGAGCCCCGCCAGCAGCGCGAAGCCCCCCACCGCCCCCTTCACCAGGGATACGCTGCTGAGGATCGCCCCGCAGGCTTCGCTGAGCGCCCCGCCCACCAGGGGGATGCTTCCCGCGACCACCTTCGCCCCGCGTATCACCAGGGCGTCGGCCGTGTTGGCGATGAGGCTCTTGATGCTCAGCAAAGCTGAAAATAACCCGGCTAAGACGGCGAACGTGCCGATCACGGCCTTTTTGATGGTGTTGGCCACGGCGGAAAGCCGCGCGTCCTTTGCCGCGCCGTCCACGAGGCTCAGGCCCAGCACCACGCCCGTGCAGGGGATGATCACGCCGTCGGCCAGCTGCGAAAGGCCCTCCGCCGCCGCCAGGGCGATGCTGTGGTAGCCCAGCGCCAGGGCGGGGTTCCCCGCCGCGGTGATGATGCCCGCCAGGATGGGGATCAGCAGCAGCGAGAAATTGCTGCCGGCCTTCACCACCGCAGCCGCCGCGCGCATCAGCTCCGCCAGGCCCGGCAGGAGCAGGATCAGCGCCAGCATGCTGCCCGTCACTTCGATGGAGTGGCGGATTTTTTCGTCCTCCGGCAGGGCCGCGAAGGCGTAGGACAGCAGCAGCACCACGCCCATAGCCATCGCCCCGGAGCGCACGACCTTGCCCATCCCCCCCTGGAGCATGCCGAACAGCAGCGTGAGGATGTCCCGGGGCGAGGCGCCCAGCAGCGAATACAGGTCGACGCCGTCCACCCCCAGGGCACGCAGGGTCTCGCGGGCGTCCTCCGGCAGGGCCTCCACCAGGCTTTCCGCGCCGGAGGCCTCCAGCTGCGACAGGAAGGCGGCGGGCTCGTGGGGGGCGTCATCGTTTTCGGCTGAGGCGGGAACGGCAAACAATGGAAGAACTATCATGATTGCTATGACGGACAACAGGTATTTCTTTTTTCTCATTTCTTATTTATCCTTTAATCAGCCCGACAGCCAGCTCCGCGATGCTCCTGAGCAGCGGCAGGGTGAGCCCCAGCACCAGCAGGCGGCCGCCGAGCTCCACAATGTTGGCGAGGGAGGCCGAGCCGCTGTCCCGGCAGACGTCCGCCGCCAGCTGCGAGGTGATGCAGATGCCCAGCGCCTTCACCAGCATCGTGTAGGAGCTGTTGCCGCCGAAAGCGCCGTCGCCGTCCCCGCCGCCGGGGGCGAACTGCAGCATGCCCTGCACTGCCGCGAGCAGATCCCGCAGCACGCCCATAAGCAACAGGGCCACCGCCAGCACGCCCCCCAGCTGCACGAACAGGGCGAGCTCGGGCTTCACCTGCCGGACGATCAGCGCGGCCATGGCGGCGGCGGCGGCGGCGATGACAAGCTTCCATATCATATCGGCATGATATTCTGCACGGTCTGCAGCAACTCGACCAGGTGCGGCACCAGCATCACCAGGATAACGATGATCCCCGAGAGCACCACCAGCATGCCGTATTCGTCCCGCCCCAGCTTGGACAGGATCTGCTGCAGGATGGCCACGATGAGCCCCACCGCCGCGATGCGCAGGATGAGCGAGAAGTCCATGGTTTTTGCGCTCCTTTACATCAACAATATCATCAATGTCAGCCCGCCCAGGATACCCAGCAGGAAGGTTGCCCGGCCGCGGGTGTCCCGGCGGGAACGCGCCTGCTCCAGCCGGGTTTGCAGCAGGGCCTCCTGCACCAGCAGGGCCTCGCGCTGGCCTTCGGCGTCGCCGGCGCCTAGCAGCTCGCCCAGGGCCAGCAGTTGCAGCCGGTCCTCCTCGCGCAGCCCTGCGCCCCCGTGGGACTCAATCGCGGCCCGCCACGCGTTGGGGAACGCCGCGCCCTCCCCCATGCGCGCCAGGCAGTGGGGCAGGAAGGCCGGGCGCTGGCTCTGCCCGCAGACCTCGGCGAGCATCCGCGGCAGCGGCGGGCGGCTGAACTGCAATTGCGCGCGCAGGGAGGCGATCATCTGCAGGCCGCGCTCCAGCTCGCGCACGCGTAGGAGCATGCCCCGGGAGATCATCGCGCCCGTGCCGCCGCAGGCGAGGAAGAGCAGGGCCAGGGCCAGGGTCTTAAGCATGGTTGTACCTCTTTGGTTATCTGTAGGGGTGGCTAGCAAGCCACCCGCATATATGACTATGTTTTGTTTATATTTTCCGGCGGCTTACTAGCCGCCCCTACAGCAGGGTCGAGGGGGCGTATTTCCGCGATTTTGCAGGGAAATTCCAGCTGGACGATGTAATCGAACGCGCCGCAGGACAAAAGGCGGCGGGCTACGGGGCGGGCAAGGGCCTCCTCGGCGTTGCCGGCGTGGATGGTCGCCACGAAACGTACGCCGGTGTGGAACCCGGCCTCCAGGGCAACGGCGTCGGGCGCGCCGCCCAGCTCGTCGCAGAGGATGACCTCGGGCGCAAGGGAGCGGACCGCCAGTAGGACGCCCTCGCCCTTGGGGTAGCCGGTGAGGACGTCGGTGTTCGATCCCACGGCGCAGCAGGGCATGCCCTCACGCGCGCCGGCCAGCTCGCCGCGTTCGTCTATCAGGGCCACACGGCGGCATGGGCCACATAGGCCATCAGACAGGCGGCGTGCCAGGTCCCGCAGGAGGGTGGTCTTGCCGCTGCCGGGCGCGCCGGAGATCAGCAGGCCGGGCAGTTGTCCGCCGTTGAACAGGCGGGCACACAGCTCGCCTGCCGCGCCGTGCATCTCCCGGGCGATACGCAGGTTCACGGAGGAGATGTCCCGCACGGCGGTAACCACGCCGCCTTCCGTCACGGCGGTGCCGCACACGCCCGCACGGTGCCCGCCCGGCAGCGTGACATAGCCCCGGGCGATGTCCTCGGTGTAGCTGTGGACGGAGTATTCGCACAGGGCCCGCAGTACCTGCGCCAGCTGCGCCCCGGTGAGCCGCAGAGGGAGGGGCCGCGGGCCCTCCGGCAGGGTGAGGCTCACCGGCCCGCCCGCGCGCATGCGTATCTCGGTAGCGTGGGCGCGTAAATCCTCGGGGAGGCAGGCCAGGTGCGCGGTTACGAAGTCCGGCAGGCGGGCGATGGCCTGGTCGAAGGGCTTCGTTCCCAAACTCAATTGCATGGCAATCCCCCTCCCGCTGCGGCTTTGTACATGCCTATGCGGGAGGGGGACAAGTTATGACGGCCTTTGTGGCCGATATTGTTACGCGAGGTGGTCTTCGATCACGGCGCTCCCCCGGGCGGCCCGCAGGCCCCACGGAGCGCCCGCAGGCGCGACCCAACCCCCCAACTTCGCAAAACCCCCGTTTTCCGGGGCGAGCCCGCAGGCGATGCCCGGACAGTTGGCCGCAGCCAACTGCGGAAAACGTGGGTTTTGCGCACAGGGACAAGTTGGGGAACTGAACCCTTCAGGCGGCCCGAAGGCCGCCCGCTCTTCCCTCTCGCCCGCTCAGGGCGGGAGGGTGTACTCCAGGTAGTAGGCGATGGCATCGCAGGCAGTGGGCTTATCGAACGGGAACTGGGCCGCCAGGCGGTATTCCCCATGGGCGATCGCGTGGCACACCGGGCACAGCGCGATCAGGTTCGCCAGATCGTTTGTGCCGCCCTGTGAGCGCGGCTTCGCGTGGTGGATGTGCAGCACGCCGGGCCGCTCGCACAGCGCACAGGCGTAACCCTCGCGCTCGTAGACGGCGCGCCGGGTTGCTGTTGGGATTTTTCCAGATAGCATGTTTCGCTACCCCCTTTCGCACACAAAATAGCACGCGGGTCAGGGTGGAGACGCGCCGCAGCGCGTACTACCTTGACGCGTGTGCTAAAATCAAAGCGAAAGGGGGTAGTGAAATGCTATCTGCAAAAATCCCTTGTCCAGGCTGTGTCGGTTGCCGCCGCGAGGACTCCTGCGCTCGCCCGCCCGTCTGCTTCCACGCACCCGCCCGCTCTGTCGGCGCTGACGTGGACTGCCTCTTCCGCCTCACTTGTTCTGGCCTCCCCGTTTGCTTCAAGCCCGACAACTCTCCCCATAAGGCGGCGGCACCGCCGCCGCCGCCGCTCCTGGCCGATGCTTTCGATGCCATCATCGCCGAGCCCGTTGATCAAAAACGTCACGGCCCCTGGTCCTTCTTTTGACCTGCCGCCCCATGCACATTTCTCGCGCGCGATCGTGCGCGCGCGCGCCTTGGGGCGGCCCGGCCCCCCCAGTCCGGCCTTGAACTTTTGTTCTTTTTCCCTTTTTCCTCAAAAATTTTGGAACGCCTTTTTCGCCCGTTTAATAGTTCCGCTATTGCGCCGCCTGGCTGTTATGAGCCGGGCTATTGCCGGGTTTTACCGTTTTTTATTTCCTGCCGCCACGCTCTGGGCTGGGTACTTGGGACCTTCATTTCCAGCGGCTCGCGCCGTGCGGCCCCGGCGCAACCGACGAATCTCGCAAGCTCGCGCGGCTTCGCGTGCTCGATCTCGTTCCCCGCCTAAGGCAAACGCAGTGCGCAGCGTAGCGGAGTCGCGCGGTAACGCGCCAAAGCGTGCGGCCCCTCCCGCTGCGGCTTTGTACATGCCTATGCGGGAGGGGGACAAGTTATGACGGCCTTTGTGGCCGATATTGTTACGCGATCTGCTCTTCGATCACGGCGCTGAAGGCCTGCGGGCGCTGGATGTTCTGCGTGCGGCCGTTCCAGCGCACGGGGCTGCCGCCCGGGCTGTAGCGCGGCGGGACGGCGTCGTGGCCGTGGGGCACGTACTCGCGCTTGAGCACCGCGCCGGTCTCGCTCAGGAAGGTCACCAGGTACTCCTTGGGGGTATACACCGCCACGGCGCGCACGTTGGAATAGACATAGGACACCTGGGGCTCCCAGCGGTCAAAGCGCCAGCCTCTGGGCGGGCGGGGCGTGGGCGCCAGGGGCTGGGCGTTCCGGCCGGTGGGGACGCGGCGCTCTCCCAGGAACGCGCCGTCGGCATCGAAAAATTCCACACGGTAGGTCAGCATGCTACGCCTCCTTTGCCAGCAAGGCCTGATGCGCGGCGGGGGCAAAGGCGCGGTGGAGAACCGGGACTGTCGGCATGAGCTCCAGCATGCCCTCCAGGGGGCGCATGGCGGTGTCGAAGGCGCGCACGCCCGCGTCGGTGACAGCAAGGATCGTGTCGCCCGCCACGGCGCAGCGGAAGGGGCGCAGGGCTCCCACACCGCGCAGGTGCAGGCAGGCCAAGTCCTCCCGGGTGAGGATCTCATCCCTGGCCCAGTTGCCCAGCGGGAGCAGGGCGGCGCGTTTGCGCCCGCACAGGTCCAGAACGAACACGCGGCAGCCGTCCCCCTCCCGCGCGGGGGCTTCCGGGGGCAGCGCGCGTGTGACGGCCACACAGTAGGTGTTCTCCGTCACACAGGAGGTCGGGCGGCTCCAGCCGAGGAACTCCTGGGACGCGCCGGGGGCGTAGGCGGGGGGCTGCGCTGCCTCGCCATGGCGCACGCGCGCGGGCTCGCCGATCAGGCGCCCGCCGCAGTCCAGAAAATATACCGTATAGTAATTGCGTCCATCCATAGCAAAGCTGCCTCCGCGCTTGATAAAATTATCTTAGCGCGCGGGCGGAGGGGAGTCAACACATTGACGCGCAAAATCACATGAATTTTGCGCGTCTGGCGGGCATATGTAAAAATCTGTGGGGTTTCGTGAAAATTTATCCCTTAAATTTCTGCGCCTGCGCCACCGCCAGGCGATCACAGCGCTCGTTTTCGGGATGGCCGCTGTGGCCGCGCACCCACCGGACCACCACCTCGTGACGGGCGGTCTCCTCCAGCAGGGCGGCCCACAGGTCCGCGTTGAGTGCGGGCTTTTTGTCGCTCTTGACCCAGTTGTTGCGCTGCCATGCCCTCGCCCAGCCCTTATTCAGCCCGTTGGCGACATATTCCGAATCCGTGGTCACCGTGACCCGGCAGGGCTCCTTCAGGGCGCGCAGGCCCTCCAGCAGGGCGGTGAGCTCCATGCGGTTGTTGGTGGTCTGCGCCGCGCCGCCGGAGAGCTCGCGCTCGTGCGCGCCAAAGCGCAAAAGCGCTCCCCAGCCCCCCGGACCCGGGTTGCCCGAACACGCGCCGTCGCAATACAACTGAATTTCCCTCAAAAAATCACCCTCTTTATACTTTAATTTTAGCATATCAGCGCACCGATTTCAACCGAAATAGCGCATTCGTCACGCGTGGGGGGGCTTTTCTACGTATCCCACAAAGAACGCGCTTGATATTTCCAGAAAGCGACATTTTATGCGGGCTTTATTTCTCTATTGGAATGAAAAGCATACGTTTATCGTACAACATGTACAAATGAGAGGTTCCCAAAAACTTGACAAAGCAGTTTCTGGACAATATAATAGAAATGCTGGCTACTTGGTTCTCCTGTTGTTTTTGCCGATACGGAGGGTACCTTACCGCCTATGAACAAAGTTTTTTTTAAGAGAAGACCCAAGCCCCGCCGAAAACAGATCCTCATTGCCACCGTGGCGATGGCCGCCGCGCTCATCTTCTCGGCCACCATCACAGCCTACGCGGTGAACTCCCGCACGGTCCTCATCCTGGACGACGACACCCAGACCTCCCTGACGACGACAAAATCGGATGTCTACGATATTCTCCGCACCGCGCAGATCGCCCTGGGCAACGACGACTACCTGGACCTGACCAACTACACCGCCGAGGGCGACGCCGTGATCCGCATCTACCGCGCCAAGCGCCTGTGGCTCGTGGACGAGAACGGCCCGCGGCAGATCATCGGCGCGGGCTGGGTGGGGCGCCTGCTCGAGGTGCAGGGCATCACCCTGGGCGAGCGGGACAAGCTCAGCCACGACCCCAGCGAGCGCCTGCTCGACGGCATGGAGGTCGTGGTCAGCCGCGCGTTCGACGTGGTGGTGCGCGACTACGGGAGGGAGTACAAAATCACCCTCACCGAGGGCACGGTGGGCCAGGCCCTGGAGCTGTGCGGCCTGACGCTGCAGGGGGAGGACTTTGTGGAGCCGGAGCTCACGGAGGAGCTGACGCCCGGCATGACCATCCGCGTCAGCCGCGTGGAGTGGAAGGAGCGGCGCGCGGCGCTGGCCATCGACTACGAGAAAGAGATCAAACGGTCCGACAAGATGGACCTCGGGATGGAAAAAGTCGAGCAGAAGGGCGTCAAGGGAGAGCAGCAGATCGTCTTCTCGGACAAATATATCAACGGCGCGCGGGTGGACTCCGTGGTGCTGCAGGAGACCATCCTGCGCCAGCCCGTGAAGGAGATCAAGACGGTGGGCACGCGGGTGCAAAAGCTCGTCTCGGGCGCGACGCCCATCTCCCTCCTCACGCCGCCCAGCGGCCTGGTCATCGTGGACGGCAGGCCCACGCACTACCTCAGCGCCGTCACCGGCGTGGCGAAGGCCTACCACGGCGACGCGTATACGGCCAGCGGCCTGAAGCCCATGCCGGGCCACATCGCCGTGGACCCGAAGCAGTTCCCCTACGGCACCAAGCTCTGGGTCGTCTCCAACGACGGCAAGTACGTCTACGGCTACTGCATCGCGGCGGATACCGGCGGCTTCGTGGCGATGAACGCGTGCATGGTGGACCTCTATATGCCCAGCGAGGCGATGTGCTACCAGTGGGGCGCGCGCGGGGTGACG
>Ga0082212_10013807_pt1 | contig 10085 bp, 1 predicted proteins | sample TergutNt197P3_FD_71548 | JGI IMG/M metagenome (GOLD analysis project Ga0082212, IMG submission 71548) | Neocapritermes taracua P3 segment gut microbial communities from Petit-Saut dam, French Guiana - Nt197 P3 | ecosystem: Host-associated > Arthropoda: Insects > Digestive system > Gut ... | reverse complement strand
GCTGACATAGCCGATGTAGTCGTCGATGCAGATTATTATAATACAGGTGGAGTGGAATCTAAGGTCGGCAATGTCCAGAACATGTGCGGCTACTACACGATAAGCCACCCGACGACAATCGAGTATGCGCCGAACTACGAGATCTCCTTCTACGGCAGCGTCGCGATAATACTCGGCGCGACGAACGACCTTAAGGTAGCCACACGCGAGTTCGAGGGCCTCCCGGTAGGCACGGTATACGTCGTATCCCCCGACTTCGGCTATACGCGCTCGAACCTGAATGCCGCTGATACTGTCAAGCTGAGCTACCAGACAGGGACGCGCGTCGTGCTGACGGCCGTGCCGGACGCCGGCTACCAGGTCTACGATTGGTACATCAACGGCGTGGCGCAAAACAGCAGGAAGACATCTATAGCACACGTCATGCTCAATGAACCCACGACGATCGAAGTCCAGTTCGAGGTGCAGAAGAACACCCTGACCTTCGGAACCGCGGGCGACGCCGGCGGCGGGACGATCGAATGCAGCGACAAGGAGCTTACGAGCGGCAGCATCTTACTCGCCAACTCGCTGCTCACGTTCACGGCACAGGCGAAAACAGGCTACCACTTCAAAGAGTGGCGCTACACGCAGCTCGGCTCCGGCACGATCTATGACGACGGGGACGACGGCAAGATGAGCAGCACATACGAGTTCATAATGCCCGTCACAAGCTGCTCTGTCTACGCGGTGTTTGAGCGCGACTACTATACATTCACATACACGGACAACAGCGGCAACAACGGCCTGACTGCCTGGTATGAAGGCGACGCGGGCGACGCTTCCGCAAAGAGCGGCAAGCTCTACGTACAGAGCGGCGCGAAGATCAAAGGCGATACCGTAGTGACGGTCGAACCGGCGAAGGGCTGCAAGCTCGACGACAACTACTACTATGTATCAGTCGGCAGCCAGGGCGTCGCAGATTACAGCGAAGGCGTAGGCACGTACAAGCTGAAACTTACGCAGAACACATCGGTATCTGCACGGACGCTGCGCGAGAAGTTTGACGTAGAGCTCGCATTCGAAGTTGAAAAAGATCCTAAGTCAAATCAGGAAGTCGGCGCCTCGATAATCTACACGATCGACGGCTCGGAGTATACGTTTGACTACAGCGAGTCGGAAAAAACGAGAACGCTGAGCGGCGTAAACGGCGGCAGCAATGTATCCGTAATAGTCGCGTACCCGGGGTACTATAACCTCATCGGCTGGCAGTACGACGGGACATGCTTAATAGAGGCGAAGAACGATGCGGATAACCTCGCGACAAAGCTGAGCGCTAGCCCCGCGAACGTGGTGCAGGGCAAAGCGTACTACTACGACTATACCGAGTTAAGTACAGGCCGCAGTAAAACCGCTTACTTCACAGCGACGGAAACCGGAAAAGCAGTTTGGGATGAACTCGACGTCATCATCACGATGACGAGCGACAACTACAGCATACCCGAACTCGACGGACCGGCCAAGCTCACGGTATACCTCAGCGAGAAGCCGGTTTACGAAGTGACGATGAAGAGCATCGCCGGCGAAGGGACATATATCTTCTCGCTGCCCGAGGGCGCGTTCGTAAGCGAAGGTGACACGGAGCAATACGACGGCTCGTTCATCTTCACGCTTCCGGAAGACTCCTACATGGGCCCCGGACCGTTTACAGTCTCCGTCCACGAAGGCGACGACATCAACGTCAGCGTCCTTCCCGAGTCGAAGAGGACAGTCTCCTACTGGGTGACGACGGTCAAGGGAATCGAATACACAATGAGGGCGACTTCCCTGAGCTACACCATCCCGGACATAAGCGATAACTACTCCTTCAAGCCGACCTTCGCGTCCACGACATACAACACAATCGCGTGGCCGACGATCAGCAGCGCCCAATGCTACCTGACGCTTTCCGCAGAGTACGGGTATCTGTCGAGCGTAGCATCCGGCAACGACTTCAAATTCAAGCTCAGCGGCGGCTCGCTCAACCTGATCGACAGAGTATACGCCAACGGCAATGAGTTTACGCAGAGCGGCAACTATGTCGACGGCACGACGTACTCATACGATGCAGGCAAGGGGATCTACACCATCGAGAACATCAAGACGAACCAGGTCATCACGGCGACGTTCAAAGAAATCGGCGTCCTGGTCAGCGGCGTGGACGTAAGCCGCTTCACGGGAGCGGGCTGGAAGTACGACCCTGTCGCGCAGTCGCTCGCCATCAACAGCTCCGGGCTGAGGCTCAGCGGCGCGAACAACGACCTCGCGAAAAGCTTCTCGATAGCCATGGGGCAAAGCGCCGGCACAGTGACGCTGGACGGGCTGCATATAACAACGGAAGCGGCGACCGCCCTGTCCTCGACGCGCAACGAAGGCGTGATAGTCACAGCCATGGGCGACAACAGCATAAACGTCGAGATAGGGCCGGTAAATGCTACAGCGTGCGCGATTCGTTCACCTTACGGGATCACGCTGCGCGGGAACGGCAGGCTGGCGATCGACGTGAGCCATAACGGTTACGGAGTAGCCACAGGCATCGAATCTGCGCTTGGGACAGTGCATGCCACGGGCAACATCGATCTCAGCGTGAACGTTGTAAGCAAGGATGGCGGCGTGTTCCTGATCTACGGCGTAAACGCGGCAAAAGTGCAGGTCGGCGTTGATAGCGCATTGACAGTGCTCGAACCTGCGCTGCGGATAATGCTGGAGCGTGAGGGATCGGATAACGCACTCAACATGGTGGGCATTCAGGCTCAGACCTGCGACGTCTACAGCGGAAGCCTCATCGTGAACACGGCTGGCGTCGGCGTGCACACCGGCTACCTGAACAACTACGGCGGCATAATGGACCTCTACGGCGGCATGAGCGCGATAATGCTGAACTCCAATTACGTGAGCTACAATGAGTTCCCCGCATGGAGGGTGCATTACCTCGGAGGGTACCAGTTGCGTTACCTCACCAGAGTGTTAGGTTCGAATTCGCTATACTGGTGGGATTACGTATACGAGGACGTATACGTAACGAGTATTATCAAGTCCGCAGACTACCAGGCGTACAAGCTGACTACGAATGAAGAAGAACTCGCAAGGCTGAGTTACATCTCCTACATCAGCTGGCTGACCGGGTATGCGTTCTGGATCGACGACTACTACTTTAAGTTCTTAGACCGCGTCCCGGGGGCAGCGAAATATGACGAACCCGCAATCAGGCTTTACGATCCTCCGGACGATGACCTGGGCAGTATTCAACTCAACCAGTGCGCGCATATCCGCGTGTCCGCTATTGACGCCGCTGATGACTCGCAGGCAGAGGAAGCGATAAGCGTAAAAGCGGTGAACGCCGGCGACGACATGGAAATCTACGAGTTCGACGTCGTAGTCGCTCCGGAAGAGACGACGTACTACGTCATCGGCAAGGACGGCAAAATCGTCGGGATGACCCTGGATGAGATAGAGACGGAGTGCGCTGAGAAAGCGTATGAAGCGTTGATAGCCCCTCCGGCGAAACTTGATTTTACGGAGACCTACTATTACACGTACTTCGCGATAAGTGAACCAGACGGGGTAACGCTGCGACAAGGGAAGATTTCAGTCACGTTGACTGTCGAGCGAAACATCGATGACGGAACTCAAGATCCTCTGTATAAAATTACGATAGGTCCGGAGACCACCATCGAGATTGACGAAGACGCGCGCTACGACTTCACCCTTTCCGGGAGCATCGGTACGACCGGCAAGTACGCCGACCTGCTGCTCGACGCCTCGGAAGCGTGCGTCAACACTCTGACTCTGCAAAGCTTCACGTTCCCGCGCCTCGCTATCGCTGAAGTAGACGTAACCCTCTCGGGGCGTAACAACCTCACCGGGAGCGACGAAGCGCCGCTAACGGTGCTAGGCGACAAACTCACACTTATAAGCGATGGCGAAGGCACATTGACGCTTGCGACAGGCAAAGCCTCGGGGGAAACCCCCGCAATCGATTGCAGCAAGAATGGGCTGGGAATTACTGAGCTGAGCATCGAGCTGCACAATGTCAAGTCACTGACCATGCTGGCGGACTCCATGTCTATCGGAGCAGACACGTACAGAGTGACGTACTTCGACGACATCATGGGCGAGGTCGAAGGCTCATACGGATTCGCCTGGAGGATGGACTACGGCGACCACGCGGCACGCGCAGTTTCACCGAAGACCTTCAATGCCGCCAATAGCGCGTACCTGAAGTTCTACACCATCACCTCCGACGCAATCAGCGTACCGGCGATGATGCTGTACGACAAGGACGAGTCTGGCAGCCCGTATGTACCGGTGACGACCGTGACTATCACCGACCCCTCGGTGAGAGGCCTGATCCACACATTCGACCCCGAAGAGGATAAGACATGCTACATCGAGATACTCGGGCTTGAAGAGAACGCTGTCAAGCTTGAAGCGGGCATGGGCTACCTGGCGGATATGTCGGGAGTCACAGATACCTGGCTCTTGTGGCTGGAAAGCGACTTCATGAGCGAACTGCCTGTAGGCAACTACGTGCTTCGTGTCTACTTCCACGACGAAGATCCGGACGACGCGACATACTACACACTCGACATCCCGCTGGTTATAGTCAACAGCGCTACCAGCAAGGGCGGCCTCAGCATCGATCCGGAAGAAAAAGACCTCGGACGCGGAAGAAGCATCTCCTTCACGACTGACTTCACAGGCACGACGCCGAAGACCTACGTTTGGGAGCTGACTGTGACCGACCCTGACGGATATGCCGTAGAAACGAGTGAGACCGGGACGCAGCTCACGGGCACAGGCGCGGGCGCGACGCTGACAGTAGGCGCGGGCGAAGGCATCGGCAACAAAATCACTGTCTGTGTCAAATCCTACATAGACGTCGATACGAACGGCGACCCCATCGGCGCCCCCCATGGCGAAGCGACTGCGAGAATAACCGTCACCACGTCCGCAGTGTCGATCGACGTGACCTGCGTCGACGAGACCCCGTCGGGCGACGGCAGCTACACGCTGTACCACAACACAATCGACGGCATAGCGAAGAGCTGGAAGTTTGTAGCAGCAGTGCAACTCGACGACGGCGAAACCACCGATGTAGTGACATGGTCGCTCTGGGGCGCAACGCTAACCGCGACAAAGGTTGACACCGATGGCAAGCTGACCATCGATCCGCGCGAGACCGGCACGCCCAAGACAGAGGGCGGCAAGAACAAGCTCGAACTGACCGCGACATACGAAAACGCGGACGGCACGACATACAGCAAGACGGTAGACATCTACCTCTCGACCGACTCCCGCGTATCATACATCGAAGCAGGGGTAAACGGGAATCTGACGTCGGCCTCCTACGGAACCGCGCAAACCGCGCTGCCGTATTCAGGCGCATGGATACCCGCAGGCAACAAAGTGACGGTTACGGCGCAGCCCGACGAGGAGTACCTCGTGAACGCGTGGTACGTCAACGGCGTGAACGTGATGAGCAATGAGCTCTACACAATCAGCGAGGACGGCAACACCCTGAGCTTCACGACAGAGCAGATGAAGCACTACATCATCAGCGCGGACTATGTGAACATGAACAGATACGAAGTCACGTTCTCCGCGAATGGCCCGGGCGCAGTCAGCGCGACGAGCGAAAACAGCTCATTCCCGCCCGGAGGCAAAGTTGTCAAGGGCAGCTCGGTGGAACTCATCGCCGTAGCGAACACATACTGCAAGGTGAAAGCCTGGACCGTAAACGGCGAAGTCTATAAAGAAAACGGCGCCGATTACACAGGCAGCACGCTGACCCTGGACGATATCGACCGCGACATCGAAGTCGTCGTCGAGTTTGAAGGAAAACCGGTTGAGATAACAGTCGTCGTAGGCCCCCTGAAAGCGGGAGACACCAACGTCAACGGCACGGTCGCCATGTACAAAAACGGAGCCATGGCAGCATGGACAGGTACAGTCGGAACAGACTCGAGCGTGACATATAAAACGACGATCAACGCCTATGACGATATCAGCATACTTGCCTCGCCCGCAGCGGGCTATCAGGTGAGCAGTTGGTACAAACTCAGCGGCAGCGCGTACGCGCCGATCGCGAACAGCGCGGAACTGGCGACATACGACGCAAAAGACGTCGTCGCGGACATCGAACTCAAAGTAACGTTCGAAGCCCTGCCGCCCTACCCAGTGACGGTCTACACGAACAGCTACGAAAACGGTAAAGGCTCCGTTGTGTACGCGGCTGAAACAGTACCGATGTCGACGCAAAAAACCTTCGACATCCTATATCACTCAACCGCTACATTCGTAGCAGTGCCCGAAGCCGGAAGCTACCTCTACGCCTGGGAAGTCAGCGGGGTAGAGTACAGGGAGGCCGGAGACATTCTGATACTGCCTGATGTGACGGGAGCGGCCGACGTCAAGGCCGTGTTCAGGAAGACATTCTTCAGCGTAACAGTCACAAGCGGCATAAACGGCACAACCGAAGCTGCGTACAGCCTCGCGGACGACAGCTCGAACGGCGTGGTCGGAGACGGTGAGACGAAGGAAGTCAAAGGCGGCTCGAAGCTGGTAATCACAGCATCGGCAAACGCCGGGTACATCCTCAGCTCCCTGACGGTAAACGGCCTGACAGTCGAAGCAGCGTATGACGATGGCGCCCACAGCTATGTATACGAAATCGGCAGCCTGACGCAATCCCTGACCGTTGCGGCGGCATTCAAAGCCATCGAAGCGCTCTACGACGTGACTGCGCCCGATGACTATACCGGCGAAGGCGAAGTCGAGATCGGGTTCATCCCGGACGGCGGCAGCGAGGATGCCGACCCTGACGACAGGAAAGTTGAAATAGCGAGCGGCGGCGCGGCGACGATGACATTCAAACCCGAAGACGGATACGCCGTAAACGTCGAAAAACTCCTTGAAGATATGGCTGCATACATACCCGCCGCTTCAAAAGCGAAGGTATACGCGTCACTGTCAGGAAAGGACGTAATAGCTACAATCGCGGGAGTCGACAGGAACTTCGACTTCAGCGACCTGGACAGCCCCTTCTACGAGAAGCCGATCGAAGACCTGGTCAAAGTAGGTATATCCATAGTGGGCGACGGTACGCTGGAAGTCAGCTACGACGGCGCCAGAGTGACCGACGGCGCTATGGTACCGGCAGGGGCGACCCTTGAACTCACAACAGCGGCAGGGGAGCACAGCAAACTGGTGAGCCTGACCGTGAACGGGGTGTCGGAGTACCTGCAAGGCGCGACGACAGAGTACACGCTGGGCAATAGCGACACAGACTTCGAAGCGACCTTCGCGGTGAGCGAGTACAAAGTCACGATCAACGCGATAGGCAGCGGCAAAGGCAGCGTAGAAGTCAGCGTGGAAGGCTTCGGCAGCCTGGTGCAGACAGGCTACCTGCCCGCAGGCAGCGCGCTCGATATACTGGCGGAGCCTGACTCGAACTCGAACCTCACCTCGCTGATAGTCGGCGGCATCGTAATCCTCGACGCGAACACCGGAGCTCCGGCAGACAGCAGCAAGCACGGTTCGCTCGACAGCGACCTGGTCATCTACGCGATATTCGACGCGCTCTACGCGACCGTGACCATAGACGAACCCGTGAACGGAACTGTCGTAGTTATCAGGAGCGACACACTCGAAGTCGTCGAAAGCGGCGACAGCATCCCTGTCGGCACGACGCTCGCGATCCTTGCCACGCCGGACGCGCACTACGCACTGGATTACGCAAGAGCGGGCGGCACGGACATCAAAGGCAACACATACATCGTGGACGCGAGCAAAACGAACCGCATATCCTGCGCGTTCAAACTGGCGGAAGTCCAGGTGACATGGGCAGTATCCCCGGGAGGCGCGCTGGCAGTGACCTTCGTCGACGGCTCGAGCCTGACGAACGGGCAGTACGTGAACATAGGCGATCAGATACGCGTCGACGCCTCCGCCTACGAGGACTACACGCTCGAAGCGCTGGCGGTCAATAATGACGCAATCGCCAACGGCTCCCGCCACACTGCTGACAGCACGGCAATGATATCGGCGACATTCAAGTACACAGGCGAAGTACCCGCAGGCCCGGCAGGCCCGGCAGGACCATCGGGACCGTCAGGCCCCTCAGGCCCCTCAGGCCCTGCAGGAACAGGCGTGACGGAGATCGAAGAAGAAGATGTACCGCTTGCGGAGTGGGGAGACACCCTGCCATACCACCTTGACGCAGCAGGGAACAAAATCTTCATCGGATTCGCCTACGACGCCAACGAAGACGGCGCCTGGGACGAAGCGGAGTACATCGCTCCGGAAGGCAAAGAAGTGCTGTTCAGCACGAACAACAAGAGCTTCATCGACGTAACAGGCCACTGGGCGCAGCCGAACATAATGTTCGTGGCGGAGCGCGAGATCTTCATCGGCACGGCGGATAACGAGTTCTCGCCGAACATGACGGTCAACCGCGCGATGTTCGCGGCAGCGATAGGCAGGCTGTACGAGCGCAGCTACGGCGAGATAACCGCCTCGGGCTCCAACGCCTTCAGCGACTGCGACTACAACGCCTACTACGGCAAGTACATCGACTGGGCCAACGACAACGGCATCATCCTGGGATACGGCGACGGCAGATTCGGACCGAATGACAAGATCACGCGCGAGCAAATGGCGCTGATACTGCACCGCTTCGCCACATTCCTCGGTACCGCTTCCGAAACGCTGGGCGGAAGCCTGAGCTTCACCGACGCGGACACGATATCCTCCTGGGCTGAGAAAGCAGTTGAGTTCTGCAGCACCAGCGGGCTGATCGAAGGCAGGGACAACGGCAGGTTCGACCCGCGCGCCAACGCCACCAGGGCGGAAGCCGCCACAATCGTCACCCGCTTCATCAAATACGTAATCCGCAAAGGATAGGCATATCGAATAGGAAAGGGCGGCCAAACGGCCGCCCTTTCCCGTCGAACACATCAATATTGCAATTTGCCCGGCAATATCGTAAAATCAGCATAGACCAACGAAAGGAGCGCCGGGTATGCGCAATATGTACTCCGTCAACGAGTTTTCCAAAATATCGGGCGTTGAAGCATCAACGCTGCGCTACTGGGACAAAATAGGACTGTTCTCGCCGGTAGGCCGCGACCCGGAGAACAACTACCGCTACTATTCGCTCGCGCAGCTAACGACGCTGAACTTCGTCGCAACGATGAGCGACCTGGGGATACCGATAAAAACCATAGCTGAACTCAGAAAAAGCAGGAACCCCGAAAAGTTCCTGAGACTCCTTGAAATGAAAGACATGGAACTGGACGTGCAACTGCGCAAGCTGCAGGAGCGGGCCTCCATAATGCACACGAGGCGGGAACTGATCAGATATGGAATGTTCATGGAGCCGGACAAACTTACGGTCGTGCACAGGGAGGTGGAATGGTACGCCACGCTATGGCCGCGCAATGAGTACAACGAAGGCGACACATTCCTCGAACCGCTTACCAAGTTTATAAACCAATCGGAAAGCCTGAGGATCAACCTCGGCTTCCCGATCGGCGGGAGATACGATGATTTCGATTCCTTTATAGAATCGCCCGAAAGGCCTGACAACTTCTTCTCAATCGACCCGACCGGCGCGAACGTCCGCAGGAAAGGCGACTATCTCGTGGGCTGCACGCGTGGCTATTACGGCGAACTGGGCGAACTCCCCGGGAAGATGGCGCAGTACATCGCAGAGCATGGCCTGCAGCCAACGGGGCATGTATATCTTTTCTACCCGCACGACGAGGCATGCTATATGGAGCAGGAGCAATACCTCGGTCAAGTAATGGTACCCGTGTAGGGCAAGACAGGGGGACGGTTCTGTTGTCTTGGCTCGCCAAGACAACAGAACCGTCCCCCTGTCTTGCTTGCCACGCATGAAGGGGGAAACCGCAACATGCTTTCACACAAACCGTCCCTTTGTGTGTTCCCCTTGTTCCGTTTTTGCAGGCGCGGCGGGGGGGGGGGTTTTTTTCCCCCCCCCTCTCCCCGTCAAAACAATTTTTTTTTTTTTTTTTTTTTTTTTCTCTCTCTTTTTCTCCCGCCCC
>Ga0082212_10013806_pt1 | contig 10085 bp, 11 predicted proteins | sample TergutNt197P3_FD_71548 | JGI IMG/M metagenome (GOLD analysis project Ga0082212, IMG submission 71548) | Neocapritermes taracua P3 segment gut microbial communities from Petit-Saut dam, French Guiana - Nt197 P3 | ecosystem: Host-associated > Arthropoda: Insects > Digestive system > Gut ... | reverse complement strand
GTTGAAGCCGGGTTCCTTCTGCTCGCCGCCGTCCTCCTTTTCCTCGGGGCCGCCCGGCTCCGGGAGGTCGAAGCCGAAGGCGCTCAGGTCGGCGGCGATGTCGGCCAGTTCGAGGGGCAGGAGCTCCGCGTCCCATTCGGCGAACTCAGCCGTCTTGTTATCCACCAGCCGGAACGCCTTGATCTGCTCCGGGGTGAGCTCGTCGGCGACGACGCAGGGCACCGTTTTCAGCTTCAGCCGCTTCGCCGCCTTGTAGCGGGTATGCCCGGCGATGATCTCATGCTCGGCGGTGATCACCAGCGGCACGAGGAAGCCGTATTGCTTGATGCTTTCGGCGACGGGGCCGATTGCGGCGTCGTTCTTGCGGGGGTTGCGCTCGTAGGGGCGAAGCTCCGCGAGCTTCAGGTGTTGGATGTTCATGGGTTGCCTCCTGTATATTTTTTTGATGATATGAGCAGCCGGGACGCCCGGCTGTTTTTACGCCCAGGGCAGCGCCACAATACGAACCTCAAAGTCATATACCCGGCCCAGGGCCAGGGCTGCGTCGTGGCCCTCCGGGGTGTAGATGTCCAGCCGCCCCACTTGGTTCAGGCCGGGGCCGCCGCGATCCGCTATGCGATAAACCATGCCATCCACTTCCACCAAGGCATTAAAGGGCAGCCAATTCGCCCCGGCGATAGGCAGATCGCCGGGGCCAAGGTCGGCCAGCACCGTGCCGTCAGCCGTAATGCCCGCGCAGTCCGGGCCGTTGCATATTTCGCAGTCGCAGTAAAAAGTGAGCTCACCGGGGAGCACGTCACCCTCGGAGATGCCGTTCCAGCTGTGCACCGTCGTGGGGACGGGCGCGGCGGTGGTGGCCGGGGATTCATCCGTCGCGGGCGCGGCGGTCGTGCCCCATTGCGCGGGGTCGGTGGCCGGGTTGGTTTGCCCCGGCGTCCAGGTCGGGAGCGGCGCGTCGCCGCCGCAGGGGAGCCACTGGCAGCCCGCCGCCAACAGCAGCAGCGCGGCCAAGGCGATTGCAAATAACTTTTTCATCATGCGTTCCTCCGTGCGCTCAAAAGCGCCTCCATCACGTCGTCTTGCGGGCTTCTGCCCTCGAATGCGGCGGCGCAGTTTTCCCGCACCACCTGGTAGATTTGGCTCCACTGGCTGTTGGCCTGCTTCATGAACGACTGGCTGATCGCCACGAAGGGCGATTGGATCGGCGCACCCGTGGTGGGGTGCTTCGCCAGGAAGCCGAACTCCGAAATTGCCTCCTCGCATTGAATTGAAGTTGTCAAGATCAGTTGACACATTTTTCTCGAGCCGGATGGGACATGCAGGGGTATCCTGTTTTTCGTAGTAGTAGTCTTGCGGTTGGATTGTGGGAAACGCCGCAGCGTTTTCCATAATTCAACCGTCAGGCGGCTAGAGGCTGTTGCGTCGCATAGAAGCGTCGGCGTTTTTCGGCGGGGGGCAGGCCGCCGATGGCCGAGCAGATGCGCCGATTGTTCCAGTAGCCGAAGAAGTAGCGCCAGACCAGGGCCTTGACGGCGGCCATGGGCATCTTGGCGGTGTCGATCTTGCCATAGATGAGCTCCTCCTTGAAGCGGGCCCACATGCTTTCGCACTTGGCGTTGTCGTGGCACCTGCCGCCCGCGCTGTTCATGCTCTGCACGACCCCGAAGCCCTTGACACACTCTCGAAACTCGCCGCTGGTGTACTGGCTGCCCCGGTCGCTGTGCAGGATCACGCCCTTCGCGTGGTAGAGCCCCATGGCCTGCCGCAGCGTGCGCACGCACAGCTGGGCGCGCATATTGTCGTCCATGCAAAGCCCCACGGTTTCATTGTTGAAGCACTCAAAAATGCCCGACAGATAAAGCTTTCCGTCCGCTGTGGGCAGCTGCGTGATGTCCGTGACCCACTTCTTGTCCGGGGCCGAAGCGCTGAAGTCGCGTTTCAACAGGTCGTCGCTGGCCTGGGCCTCCTTGTCCGCCTTCGTCAGGCTTTGTGGGTTGCGCTTTTTCTTGTGTATCAAGCCGTTTTCCCGCATCACGCGCCGCACGGTCGGCTCGCTTGGCACCTTCTCGTGCCTCAATACCAGCGCCTGGTGCATTCTGATTGAGCCATAATTCGCGTTTTCGGGGTCTTCCTCCAGAATTTCCATGATCCACGCCAAAAGAAGCGCGTGTTTGTATGGCTTGTTGCGGTTTTTCAACCACTTGTAGTAGCCCTGGCGGCTCACTCCAAGCATCCGGCACGCAAACGCTACCGTGTAGCGCCCCTGTTGCTCATCGACATACGCGAAGCGCTGCTCTGCCTCTACTTCTTCCGGCTTGCGGCGAAAAAACGGCTCGCTTCGTCCAAAAACTCGTTCTTCTTTCGCAGCCGGGCATTGTCCTTTTCCAATTCCTTAACCTTCTCCCGGCAGGCCCTCAGTTCCGCCGCCAGGCTCAGCCCGCTTTCCGGCGTCTGGCTGCCTGGCCCCAGGTCGATTTCTCCGCGCCGTGCTTCGCCAGTCCAGTGGCTCAGCGTGCTTGTCGGCACTCCCAGCTCAAGCGACGCGCGCCCATTCCCGATTTCTTGTGCTAGCTTCACCGCCTGCACCTTGAACTCTGCCGTGTACGTTTTAGTCTTTCTCTCTGCCATGGTCGTTGGCCTCCTCGTTTTCTGTAGCTTCTATTTTCCATGGCCGAGGACAATGTGTCAACTAAAAGTATAACAGATCAAATCCAGCGGGCGGCGGTCTGCGCGTAGGTTTCCAGCACCTGCGGCGGGATTAGGTGGTCGCAGCTGCGCTCGTGGAGCCATTGCCACGTGCTTTCGTAAATCTCCACGGCCTTCGTGGAGCCGCCGCCGTGCTGCCGGGCCGCCAGGAACTCCCTGGGCGGCGGCATTTCCTCGCCGCGCAAATCAGCGGCGGCAGGGAGTGCGACCACCTCCAGGGGTCGCTTGCCGGGGTTGCCCTCCAGCACCTTGTCTGCCAGCGGCTTTTTCGGCCTGCCTCCGCTGCCCGGCTGTGGCCCTCGTGTGCCCATAATCGTGTCCTCCTCAAAACTTTTTGTTTGCTTTCTCGCCCAAAAAATACTTTTCAGGGCGTTTTTGCGCTCATTTTGGCCCTTTTTTTGCATAAGTTTAGGGGCTTTTAGAGGCCTCAAACCCTTGTGTATCAGGAAAAATAACTTTTTCCCCATATACCCCCAAAACTTACGCGACTTCGCGCGCGCTATCCCGGCCCGTTGGGCGGGAGGGCAGCACATAGAGAACGCGAGCCCCCTGCGCCTGATCTGTCCCCCTAAAAATGGACACATGAAAAAAGCCCGAGCGCAAAATACTGGACATGGACGATAGCGAGGAATCAAAATACTGGACACTTGAATTGCCTAACCCCGCGCCCGGTTGTTCGCCGCCAAGGTAATCCCGGAGTGGCAGGACTTGCATAATGACATGAGATTTCCCATGCGATGGTCGCCTCCCTGGGAAAGCGGCAGGATATGATGCACCTCCTGCGCCGGGGTCAACCGCCCGGCCCGCTGGCATTCCTCGCACAGCGGATGCGCCGCGATGTATGCCGCCCGGATGCGCCGCCACGCACGGCCATAGCGCCGGTCGGTATCGGGGTCGCGATGGTAGCGGGTATATGCGCGGGCGTCCTGTTGGGCGTGTGTCGGGCAAAAACGGCCCTCCACCAGGGCCGGGCACCCGGGGTGGGCACAGGGGTGGTTGGGTTTGTAGGGCATGGGCACCTCCAAAAGGAGAGGCCCCCGGCGAACCGGGAGCCTCTCTGAAATTTTCACTAATGCCATTATAGCACATCTCATTCGGCATTTTCGGCAAGTTTTCCGTTCTTGCCGAGAAAGGCGTTGTGCTTGCGCCGGGGATAGGATTCGTCACTTTCTCCGATGGTAAACGCGATCCGCTGCCACGATAATCCGTTGATATACCGTAGGGAGAGGATTTGCCGGATTTGGCTGTCCTCAATGCTGTTGATGTAGCGGGTCAGCCGTTTCAACTCATAGAAGCACTTCTTGAGATTCAGGTCTATCAAGTCGCGCAGGTCGGCGATCTCGGCGGTATAGGCGGCCAGCTTATCCGACACACCGCGCCCGTGGGGCATCCCGGTGATCCGGCTGGTGCAGCTAGTCGCCAGGGTTTCCAGCTCGGCAAGCCGCCGCTGCTGTTCCTCAATCTCCCGGCCCAGCCAATACAGCTGGGACAGTTCCTTTTTCGTCATGGGCCACCTCCAAAGAATCAAGGATTTTCTTTACCTCCCCGACGCTTCGCACTATGCAGGCTTCGCCCTTTGCGGCTTTGATCTTCGCGATAGTGATCTCCTGTAGCTTTGACGGCCTGCCGGACGGGGCTTTGACCTCGAAGGCGACGAAGCGCCCGCGATAGCAGCAGATGATGTCCGGCAGCCCGGCTGTGCCATATTGCCCGCCGTGCTCTTTCCAAAAAAAGCAATGCGGCACAGTCTTTAGGTAGCGCGTGATGGCGGCGGTAATATCTTTTTCGAGCATGATAGCCCTCCGTCTGTTCATTGTTCTGGTGTCTGTTACAACGTCTGTTCACACGTCAATCCCTTGCGCATAGCGGCTTTGCGGCTCTCGCTGAACAGAGAACGTGAACGACGCGCCCACACTCTCCCTTACGCGCGTATGCGTGTGTATAAATACGCGCCCGCTATTTGATCTCTATTTGATAGATAGATATATAGCTCTGTTCAGTTGTTCATAATAGAGAGAAAATGAAGATATATAAGGGATTTGACGATGAACGGACTTCGGAACAGGCCGTGGAACAGGAACAAGGTCACTCGCGGCGGCGATAGATGCGCTGACGGCCATAGATACGCTGTGCCTGGAGCTCCGCCGTGCGCTGCCAGCCAAGCCGCTCCATCATAGCGCAAATGGCGTGTGAATCCTTGGGGCACAGGGCCTCGCGGCGGTTGTTGAGGCATTCGCACCAGATTTCCATGTTGGACACGGTTTCACGGGTCAATGTGCCCTGCGCCGGGGCCAGGGCATTGCCGGGGTTAAGAAATTCGCGTCGAGCAACAGAATCCATATCGGCCCAATTCTCCGGCAGCGGCGTTTCGAGGAAATCGCGCACCATGCCCTCGCGGTCGTCGGCCTCCATCGCGGCCCGCTGCTGCGCCTGGGCCTCGCGGTTGAGCTCGTTGCTGAGATACAGCGTCTCGCCCGCATCGCAGAAAAGCAGTACTTCGGCCCAAATCTGCCGCACATCGTCTTGGGAGAGCGCCCACGAGGGCTTTGCGCCCACGCTCGGCGTTTTCACCGGCCAGAAGCGGCGGTTGCCGGTCACATCGCGCAAGAAGCCGTGCTCGCTGTTCGTGCTGCCAAAAAACACGCATTGCCGGGGATGCGACGTCACCGCGCGGGCATAGGCGGCCCGGTATTTGTCGTCCTGCCGGGAAATGAACGCCTTGAGCTTTTCGGTGTCGGCCTTGCGCATTCCGGCCAGTTCACCGAACTCCAGAAGCCAATGCCCCAGCAGCTTTTCGGCGGCGGTCTTGTCCGTCGTGTCGGTGATGCTGATATTGTCGCTGAACCACGCGCCGCCGAGCCGCGCGATCAAGGTGCTTTTGCCGATCCCCTGCGGGCCGTTGAGCACCAGCATAGAATCAAACTTTGTGCCGGGCCGCATCACGCGCATAACGGCGGCACAGAGCACCTTGCGCGTGACTGCCCGGACGTAAGCGCTGTCCTCCGCGCCCAGGGTGTCAACAAGCAGCGTCTCCACGCGAGGCAGACCGTCCCAGGGCGGCAGCACGTCCAAGAACTCCCGCACCGGGTGATAGGAGCGGTCGTCCACGACCTTTGTCACGGCGGTCTTGAGCTTCGCTTGGCTAAAGCCGAAGTAGTTCTCCTCCAGGTAGCTCTCCAGCTGCGCGTCGTCGGCGTCGCGCCAGAAATTGTAGTTGGGCCGCTTCCACGGAGCCGGGCCGCAGAACTCCATCGCGTCGGCCAGCATGTTATACGTGATCCCTTGCAACGTCGGGTCGTTCTCCAGCACCAGCCGGATATTGAAGATCGTGTTCGCGATCATGCCCTTGTCGTTGCGCTGCAAAGCCGACTGCCAATCCTCCCCGGCAGGGCGGCGAATCTCGCGGCTTTCGCCATGCCGTTTTTGGGCCTTGCGGTACTCCGTCACGAGGGGCTTCATCACTACCGCCTTGAGCCGGAAATGCTCCCGCAGATCGTAATTGATGAACGTCTCCGCGAGGGTGGGCTCCACGTTATACAGGCAGTCAACGACAAACTGCTTTGCTGCCGTCATATCCTCCATCGCCGTGCCCGCCACGGGGCATTCATGCAATGCCGCCCGGAGCTCCTCGACCGTCAGTGCTTTGTAACAAAGCGCGGCGGGGGCCTTGCAGCCGCATTCCCCGGATTCCAGCAGCGGGCACTTGAACCCGGCCTCGGCGATCTTCGCGCAGGTCATGGGCTTGGTGCCGCTGCTGAGGAAGTGGGCGATTTTGCCCTCGGTTTCGGCCCGGCTGTAGCCGGGATAGCCCCGCGACAACGCGTGTATCGCCCGGTCGCCGCCCTCGAAAACGGCAAGGTTCGTGATCATCGCGTACCAGTCGTGCTCGCCGAGGGTAATGGCGCTGTCCTTGCAATGCTGTAAAAACAGGCAGCGCTTTCCGACCAGCGACAGCCCCTTGCGGGTGCCCTTGGGCGCGGCGGCGGCGGGGGCCGGGGCGTCGGCCACTGAGGGCAGGGCCGCCAGCAGTTGCTCTTGGGCATAGCGAAGCTCAGGGTTGAACTTGACGCACTCCACCGGCACGGGCTCAAATTTGCAGTGATTAAAGCCCGGCAGCCGGAGCACCCGGCTTTCATTGACGCAGGCGGGGTCGCCGTCGAAATGAGCGATCAGGGTCTTTTGCACCCTGCGGAACTGCTCCAGCTTTGCATCACGCATGAGCCAATAACAGTGCAGGCTTTTTTGTGTGCGCACGATCAACGACGGCGGCAGAGGGAAGGCGGCGATGGCCGCCTCCTGCTCCTCAAAGGTCTTGTCGTCGCATTCCACGAACTGCGCGTTGACGCGGGTTATATCCACGTCCTCGTGCCCGCCGTAGTTCACGACAAAATACACGCCGCGATCCTTGGCGTTGTGGCGGCGTAGCTTATCCACCATGGAGCCGATCTTCCCTGCCACGCATTCCAGCTTCGCGCCCGCGAAGGTGCCGCGCTTTTTATCGTCAAAGACGCGCAGGCACACCGTTTCGCCGGGATCGAAGAACGGGCGCAGGAATTCCTCCAGGGGGATATTCAGGGCTTGTAACATTTCAGCGCTTCCTCCATCGGTTTGTTTTTGGGGGCCTCGCCGGGTTTGTCAAAAAAGTGAATCGCCGTGCAGCGACCGCCCTGCCCCTGAACCTGCGCTGGTTTTGCGTTGGGCTTGGCTGGCGCACGGTAGACGCGGGGCTTCCTGTTGCGGCGCTCCTCGCGCTCTATGTTATCAAGGGCCGCGCCCGCCGTTGGGTCATAATAATGCTCGCCGTTGTAGTAATTTCTCCTAGACATCGTTGTTGTCCTCCAAATCTTTTAGTTCGCCGAAGCGCGGCCCCACAGCGGCCTCGGCAATGACCGGCACGTCGAACGCCGGGAAGGGCCGGGTCTCCATGCACTGCCGGATGAAGCCAACGGCCTCGTCAACCCGCGCGGCGGGCACTTCAAACGTGAGTTCATCATGAATCTGTAAAAGCGGTTTGAGCCAGGGCCTTTCAGGCAGCCCGGCCAAGATATGCCCAATTGCCAGCTTGAGCATATCCGCAGCCGTGCCCTGGATCGGGGTATTGAGGGCGCAGCGCTGCGCGAAGGATTTCTTGCCCCAATCCCTTGACGTGATGCCGGGCAGATAGCGGCGGCGGCCCAGCCAGGTTTCCACGTAATGCACACGCTCGACCTGATATTTCACCCTGTCCTGCCAGTCGGCCAGCGCGGGATAGCCCGCTTTCAAGTTGGCGATGATCCGCTCGCACTGCTCCAAGGTCAGGTTCATTCCCGCTTTGAGTTTCAACGTGCGCTGGAGCCCGCGCGGGAAAAGCCCATAGAACGTGCCGAAGTTCACGTTCTTGGCGATGGTGCGGCGCTCCTTGCCGTGCGGCCCCCGCCCGAAAATCACCGTCGCCGTGGCATCGTGAATATCGCCGCCCGTGCGGTAGGTTTCCAGCATCCGCTCGTCGCGGCAGTAGAACGCGCCCACCCGGAGCTCAATCTGCGAAAAGTCCAGCGACAGCAGTACGTTTCCCGGCGCAGCCATAAAGAAGTTGCGCACCCCCACGTCATCGGCGCTGGCCCTGGGCATATTTTGAAGGTTCGGGTTCCGGGCGGCAAAGCGGCCCGTTTCGGTCGCCAGGGGCAGCAGGTCGGCGTGGATGCGCCCGGTCTCCGGGTTGACGTAACGCGCGTAACCGTCAATGTAGGTTGAGCGGATTTTCCCCCAGCGCCTGTACTCCTGTACCAGCCGGAACAGCGGCACAAGGTCGGGCCGGTGCTCCGCGCAATACTCGGCCAGCAGCACCAGGGCCTCGTCGTCCACGGCTTCTTGGTATTTTGCCGTGGTCTTTGGCACGGGCAGGCCCAAATCCTTGTACAGGTACTTTTTGAACGCGCTGGTGCTGGCGTTGGCCCCGATATTCACGTCGCCGATCATGAAAGCGATCTCCCCGCGCAGGTGCTCCAACTCCCGCCCGCACTGCACGGCCTTTTCCTCCATGAGCGCCGCGTCCACCAGCAGGCCGTTGTATTTCATGATCCCGCAATAAACGGCGGTGGGCGATTCGACGCGCTCCACGATCCAACGGTGCCGGGGAAGGTAGCGGTCGAACCAGGCGTTGAAGCGGTGATAGAGCCGCAGGGTGTAATCCGCGTCGGCGCAGGCGTAATTCAGCGTGGCGGGGTCGCCGATGTCGAGCTCGTCGAAGAACCGCCCGAAAGTCACCTCCTCGAAGCTGGGAAGCTCCACGCCAAAAAGCTGCTTCACCAGGCCCTTCAAGCCGCTGTCGGCCAGGCCCCGGAACTGCGTGTTATTCTTGAGCGTCATTTGCGCGGCGGCAATCGTGTCATACACCGGCTCCCGGAGCACAATGCCGCGATGATAAAGGTACTGGCTCTCGAAAATGAGATTGTGGGCGATCTTGGTGACGGCAGGGTTTGTAAACAATTCCGACGCCAGCCACTGCCAAAGCTCCACCAGCCCACCGGCATTCACGCCCACGCGGTGTGTCAGGGGCACATAAACCGCGCTGTCCTCGGCCTTGCTAAACGAGATGCCAACGATGTGGGCCTTGTGCGGGTCGAGGGCCGCGCGGGGATCATGCCGCCAGCCCTCGTCCGGGGCGGTTTCAAAATCGAAGGCGACGGCCTCAGCCCCGGCGAGATATTTGCGCAGCGCGTCAATGCTTGTAATGACGTTGTACATACATTTCTCCTCGTCCGGGCAGGCGGGGGCCGCCCGCCCGGACTTGTTTAATGGGTTAATTCAGGGGCTCAATGAGCTCGCCGGTATCAGGGTCGATGTTGGGGGCCTCCTCCAGGGCGTCCTCCTCGAAGCCCACGCGCCGGGCGTAGGACTTCACCTGCTCGGAGAGCTTTTCGATCAGCGTGTGCTCCTCCGGCGACAGCGGGCGGTCAACCGCGAACTGCGCCTGGGAGTACACCACGCCGCCGCTGTTGGTGGCCTTGCGCAGCGTGAAGCGCGTGACGACGGCGTTGCTCTTGCGGCCCTTCGACAGCAGCCGCTTGATGTAGCGGGTGAACTCCTGCAAGGAGCCGGTGGGCAACGAAAGCAGCAGTGGGAAGATTTCGCCCTCGCGCAGCACATAGATGCGGCGGCGGTTCTTGCAGGCTTTCGCGCCGTTTTCGCCGCTGCCGAACTGGTTCAGCGGGCACTTGCGGCACGGGCCGCCCGGTTCGCCCTCGCCCGTCAGGCCGTCGAAGCTGGCGCAGTCAGGCGGCTGGTTGCCCCCGGTGTACTTCGCCTTGTAGAAGGCGTGGAGGGGGTGGTGATGCAGGATCACCGCCGAGAACTCCTTGACAGCCTCCGGGTCGCCGTCCTCCTCGCCGGGCACCTCG
>Ga0082212_10013805_pt1 | contig 10085 bp, 5 predicted proteins | sample TergutNt197P3_FD_71548 | JGI IMG/M metagenome (GOLD analysis project Ga0082212, IMG submission 71548) | Neocapritermes taracua P3 segment gut microbial communities from Petit-Saut dam, French Guiana - Nt197 P3 | ecosystem: Host-associated > Arthropoda: Insects > Digestive system > Gut ... | reverse complement strand
AAGGATAACCTTTGCTTTGATCTGCTCTCAGGAACGGGTCTTTCCATGTGCCGATATTTCTCAGTCCGCCGTATTGCAGTTTGATATTGTTGTCGGCTCCGAAATAGACGCTTCCGTTATTTGTAGGAGAAACAAACGTTTCAAAGTCGAAATCCTGCATATACACATTATTAAACTGCTCGTCACAATCGCAATCTTCAATAAGCGACTTGTCGGCTACGCCGTTATCGGCAAGAAATACCAGTCCTTTTGTGGCAGCTAATCCTTCCACATCGGTTTTGCCGCGCATATCAATATCGCCTTTACGCGTACGGAAGAAACCATCTCCGTTATTACCCTGGAAATTCATTTCACTTCCCAGGTTCATAATGATATTACCGCGAAGTCCTGCGTCAAGCAGCAAAGCGCCATTATTGGCAGTATATTTCAAACTGGGGGCGGTTGTAGAGATTTGATTGGCAGGCGATCCTTTAAGAGCCTTTGCATAACTATTCCAATCGCTATCATCACCGCATTGGCCTATACCGCCAATAATTCCGGCATGTTCGTACAGTTGCATTGAATTGTTAGATAAGGTGCGTTCATTCAACTTACCTGTGGTCCAAGTGCTTCCGCATAAATATTCGTTCGAGAACGGAATCGTGATATTGGTCGGATAGGTGCCTCCGGTTTTCATAGTTGCATCAATCTGCGTAAAATAGATATTTCCGCCGCCTAACTGGTTTGTGTTGGCCTGATCGTCATAACCTGATCTAATATTCAATACGCCAGCATTATTTGCATCATTGATAGAATAGGTGAATTTTTTGTTATTGCCATTGTAGCCCAAATAGATATCTCCTTTGCGGGAGATAACGTTCGTAATATCGTTAAATTTGTTGTTGCTCTCGAAAGTAACTCCGGCAGTACGGATATTATTCGCAGCGATTAGATTAGTTTCGGTACCACCAAGTGAACCTGCTGTACGGGTGACTTTCGCATCATCATTCAAGTATACATTGCCACGTTCTCCATTACGGTTTGCATCAGTATTGGCACAATCACCGAAACCGGGCGTTCCGCCGGGGAGCCTGTCTTCAGCCCAAAAAGTAATCATGCCTTGTCCGACCGGATTTACATAATCATGTGTCAGCGTCAATTTTTGTGTGATTACATTCCCTCCGTCAGACAAAAGATACAGATTATTTCCTGTGCCGGGCGTTGTCGCATCCATTACGGCGTCTTCGTTTAATACCACATCGCTAAGCGCCTGCACACGGAAAGCTCCGTTTCCGGTAGCAGCGGCTATTTCGGTTTCTAACGCAGCAATTGAGCCTTCATTAAAAATAATTTTCGCATTGCAGTAAGCCTGATTATTATTCCCATAATTCAGGATAGATAAATCATTGTTTTCATCAAAATGTAATCGGGGGAAGCCGCCATAAGCTGTTCCAAAATTCATGGCGAAGTTATCCGTCACGGTACAGCCTTCAAAATTTTTCAGGACGCCTCCGGAATAGATATGGAAATATTTTTTTCCAAGGGTTGCCGGGCCAACCTCAATCACGCCCGGATTATTATCCTCGCCGATCGGAGCAAATGGGTCTCCACCCTTGATACTCCCAGTATCATCATCATGATTAGCTGTCGTATGAATCTCCGCCATCAGTCCGTCAAATTTATAATTGCTATATACGCCAAAGATAGAAGAAGTTGCTTCATGATTTCCATTAAACGGCTCAGCTATTATCTTTGAAGTAATCGACGAATTCTGGAAATCACCCAGATGCGGCGTTGCGAATGGATGTACCGGTGTGGTAGGATCTTTCGGGTACAGAAATATATATTCGTCGGGATCGGGAAAATCATCTGCAGCATATAAAACATTAGCTGTAGTTGGATAAGAAGTGCGCCTTTCATGATACATATTAGCATTGAAAATTCCTGCAGTACGCAGCGTAACGCGGTCGCCACCTTCACCGGGGCTTGCTGGTAATACAATCAATGCGTTAGTTTCCTGAAAAGGTTTTGCTGCAACATTATCCTCACTGGCTTTGCTGCCAATAGCGTTGGTTTTGTCTGTCACATCACCTTCAACACAAACCATTGCTCCGTTAATTAATTGGAAGGCTGCATCTAATTTTGTATCACCGGGAAAAATACCACCTTTGGCGGAGGGTCCTAATGAAGGTTGTCCATAGTCCCAAAAAGGCCGGAATGCATATGCATACATTCTACCGGAATTACAAACTTCTGATCGTCTGTAATAAGTTGGTTCGAGAGATTCATTCTCATAGTCCATCTCTTCCGTTGCCACGTAATTAACTCGATAACTCCATACTAAAGGTTCAAACAGGATTGTTTCTAATTGTGTTGCATTTGCTGCGGCAATTGTAGTAGGGCGACGATAATTATCTATATACCATACAGGACCTGTAGATGATGCAGGTTGACCGGCTTCAGATTTCGGAGTCTTCTGGTCTACCATAGCTTCAGCATCTTTCAATGGGGTGCCGATAAACTGAGTAAGATCTATACCATCATCTTCCAAATAGGTTGCAGAAAAATGTAATATACCATCACTATTTTGACCATAATTTGGATTTCCAGGGTCTAGAGGAACAGTAGGCTGTGTTCCCATTGGTACACCCGTTGAAGTATAAACTGTTTGAGGTTCTTCAATTGCCTCTACATCTACCCATAACATTCCCCAATTATATTGCACCACTCCACTAACAGTAGTTGTGCCATTATGATGTCCTACTCTTATTCGAGCGCTTCCGTCATAATTTTTGTTTGATACTAATGACCAAAATAACTCCAAGTTACATGGTGCAAGAGAACCCCAAGCACCTGCTGCAGTAAAATCTAATTCATTAAATGAATTAAAAGAATACACGAGAGGTACTTGATACTTTCCTCCGGTTCCGAGATTTTCATTAGTACCGGCTGGAGGATGTGAATGTGTGCTAAGTTGATAATCTGCAGGTGTATCAGATGGTTTAGTCAAAAATTTCACATCATATATGTGTGTCCCGCCTCTCGGAGGCGTAGTAGGTGAGGTCACTACATCGGTCATTTGTTTAGTATATGGAAAAGGAGGTGCCCAAGTATAGCCTGCGGGTAAGCGGCTATTTAAATTATATTCTGACCAAGTGGAATAGTTAGCGGTTGTATTTGAGTTTGCAGCATCATCGTTTGTATGATTATAGGAAGAGAAATCACGTCCGGGAATTCTTAATACAGAAACCCATCCAATTCCATATCCACTACCATTATATACATCAACAACAATATTGTCAACATCATCCCCTCCTATAACAATTTTGGATTTAGGTTGAGTGGAAGTTCCTCCATCAACTTGATTTGTGTTAGGAATAGTAAGATAAGGAGGAATCCCTGAGATTGTTGCGGATTCTCCGGCACCAAATTTGTTGTTAACGTCATCTTCATCAATAATAAACCCTGGATTTACTCCTGGCGCACTTGCCCGTCGTGGCGTTATATCCTGCTGTGGTTGCTGAACGATTGGTTCTGGCCTGACAGACTGAGGATTTGTATTTGGTTGATATTCAGGGGCTAACACTCCAATCTGCCCCCATAAATTGTCACTCAAGCCCAATAATAGGATCAGTGAAAAAATAACTAAAGTAATTTTTTTCTTCCTCATAACAGTTCTTATTTAATAATTATTATATAATATTATTATATGTAAATTTCTATTTCTGCAATGCGCTACACATTTTGCCCTGACTTTTAGCGCGCAAAGTTATAATCTATATTTAAGTAACAGTAATAATTAACAAATATTAACATATTGCAAAGATCGTTTAGTAAAAATATTTATCAATTATTTTCTTTTTTTAGCTTATGAAATCTATAAATGCTGCATACATAAATAAATAATAATGTTAATAAAATTGAAGTATAAACTACATTTGTTCCATTATATTTAAATCAACAGAACTCAGGTATAGTACTCGCCACAGTTTTTTCGGCAAAAATACAATGATTTGCAGTATATGTCAAATAGATTTTTTCTATCTTTATATAGATAGAAATTATCATGGTTTCATTCATTACACACATAATTACCTGCATTGTTGATTTCTTGTGGGATTTCGTGAAAATGATGATCATCATGATCTTCATCGCCGCAGGGTTCAAGAAAAATCGATAGCACCTGCCAATTCTTTTCTGTGGCTAAATATTCACGACATCCGTCTGCTCCGGGAAGTGAATTGTCGCCGTATTTCAATAAAATTTTGCCCGGCTCGGAAACCTGTACAGGCAATATGCCGAACAGCCTGTCAATTTCACAGGCAGCAAAGTTATTCCCATTTAACCCAATATACTGTAACGCGTTATTTTCAGACAGCGTCAGTGTGTTAAGTCTGTTGTTACTGCAATCCAACACACGTAATTGATTCAACCGCAACAAATCCAAATCGGCGAGATTGTTTTCGGAACAATCCAAATACGCGATAGACGCGTTGTTCGATAGATTCAATTTGGTCAAATAGACGTCTTTGATCAGCAATTCTTTTAGATTCTGATTGTGTGATACATCCATTGAACGTAGCGGATTCTTTCCGCAGTCCAATGTGGTCAGGTGTTCATTTTCGGACAAATTGAGCGCCGACAAGTTATTATTATAACAGTTCAGCACTTGAAGTAATGTGTTTTGGGTTACATCTAACTTTTTCAGTTTATTATCCGAACATATCAGTATGTTCAAATTCGGACTTCCTGTTACGTCCAATTTCTTTATTTGGCTGTTTCTGCAACTCAAATATTCCAATTCCGGATTATTATTAGACAGTTTTACTTGTTTTAACAGCGTTTCGTCGCATGTCAGGCTGATTAAATGAATATTTTTCGATATATTCAAGGACTTTATATCATTATTACTGCAATTCAACACAGTCAGATAAGTATTATGCGACACGTTGAATGTTTTTAACCTGTTATTATCACACCATAATTGATCTAACGCCGCATTTTTAGAAATATCAAGTTTGGTTAGCTGATTATATGTACAATACAAAAAAGTCAATGCCGGATTTTGTGAAATATCCAATGAGGTCAAACCACACCACTGACAGAACAGACGCGTCACCGTTCCTTCAATGACGACGGTATGAGAAGTTAATACATATCCCCCGTTTGCCTCCCTGTCTGCCCCATGAATGACAATATTGTTTATATCGGCAGGATCAGCTTCAAATCGAAAATAAATTGTACTGCCGATCTTTCTATCGGTTTTCATGGTAATACGGGGTGTCTGCGCAAACACAATGACCGGTAATAATAAAGCGGCAAAAATCAGAAACAATATTTTTTTCATATTCATCAATACAATTTAATCGGATTCTAAATAAAACAGAAAGATCATTATTATCGTTTTGTATGACCGTCCGGACACGGTTCGAGTTGTTGCCAGCCTTCGCCGATTTCAGCCCACCCCGTATAACCTTGAAGGTTATATAAAGTGCCGAGATTTGTACAGCAAGAGTAGATGTCGCCACGATTCTCTCCGGCTATACCGCCGACACTCCAGTAATAATAGTACTCATATCCTGTTATATTTCCCGTATTCAAGCTGGTATGTATTACCCCTTTGTTCTCTCCGGCTATACCGCCTACAAGTGTCATTCCATCATATAAATTTGAAACATCGTTCGTATTTGTGCAATGAATGATTATAGCGTAATTTTCGTTACTACCGACTATGCCTCCGATTGTTGCCTGATATTCTCCTGAAATAACGCCATTATTTATGCAATTATTGATTATTCCTGCGTTGTTCCCGTCTGCATATCTGCGATTATTTCCGGCAATACCTCCAACTAAATAAGTATTTGATTTCCATGTAATAAACGCATCATTGATACAATCATTGATATTTCCTAAATCAACGCGGCCTGCAATTCCGCCAATATATCCACCACCACTTATTGAGGCAGAAGCAAGCGTCTTACAATTTGTGATTTCACTGTTCGAGATAAACCCTGCTATGGCTCCGGTAGATGCAGAAGACTCGCTAAATTCATTTATTACAGTTGCTGCAATCGTTAGATTGGATATTCGGGCGCCAAACACAATCTGTCCGAAAAATCCAAAATATCCGAATTTGTTTGATTGCAAAATTCCTTTGATGGTATGCCCGTTTCCATCAAAATCACCTCTGAAAGCATTTGAATGTCCTATTGGAATCCATTCATTGGCAGTCACTTCAATATCGGCCATTAGTTTGAAAAAAGTATTGGCATAATTTTGATGATCATTATTTACTTTATCCGCCAACCTTTTTAATTGCTTGGCGTCAGCAATCAGATAAGGCGAATTTTGCGAGCCATCTCCTCCTCCGAAGTTGCTTGCCGCAACAATGCCGTTATTGAATATCGGCAAAGTACCGTCTTGTGTCACACTGATGGTTCGCTTGACGTCATCAATGGTGGATATGGTAATCGTTGCTGTTCGTGGAGTTGCACTTGTGTTGGCGGCGGCCGTAACCGTCACTTCCACAGCTCTGGAAGAGATATAATCCCAATTCCACGAAAGCCAGGGAGCATCACTACCGATTTCTGCGTAATATGCATTACATTCAATTGTAAACATCTGATTTCCACCGGATGATGGAAAATCCAACTTATTTGTCGACAAATTTAGTGATAGAACAAATTTATCTTCATTGCATCCGGTACAGAGTATGATAAACATAACTGCTAATAGGTACGCGGGAGAATACAATTTATTATATTTCATGTCTTTATTTTTTTTGCCCCTTGCGGAAGCGGTGAATACTTCTTTTTAAAACTAACAGCGATCTAAATGCCTAAATCCCGCAAAATTAATCTGCTTTTCTGATGCAAATGTATAAAAATATAATAATATACGTGCAATATTTTTTTATGGGAACTTCTAAAAACCCCAAACTCTGCGTTACGCTATTTTGGCAAAGCACTCATTTATACGATGTTATTACACTGTTTGCGCATAATTCGCCATCGATGGCGGCTGATACAATACCTCCGGCGTAGCCGGCTCCTTCGCCACAGGGAAAAAGGCCTTTGTGTGTTGCATGTTGTAATGTTTCGCGATCGCGCAAGATACGGACAGGGGCGGAAGTACGTGTTTCAATACCAATCATGACGGCTTCGCGGGTCAGGAAACCGTGTGATACGCTATCGAACCGCCTAAATCCTTCTTTCAGACGGGTGGTAATAAATTCGGGTATCCATGAATGGAGTGGCGAAGCCAGCAATCCGGGTATATAGGAAGAAGATGGCAGGGTGGATGTTTTTTTTTGCTTTATAAAATCCGTCATCCGCTGAGCCGGGGCAACCTGTGACATCCCACCCTGTTGCCAGCAAATTTTTTCCAACTGTTCCTGAAAGTGCATCATGGATAATTGATAATTGATAATTGACAATTGACAATTAAGGGATGGTTGTTTAAATTGATGTAAATCTTCCGGATGGATTTCTACGACTATGCCTGCGTTTGCAAAAGGTGAGTTGCGATGGGAAGGCGACATACCGTTCACTACCAATTGTCGTGGGCCGGTTGCTGCAGGAACGACAAAACCGCCCGGACACATACAGAATGAATATACGCCACGTTCACGTATTTGGGTGGCAAAACGGTATTCGGCAGTCGGCAGATATTTTCCGCGACCTTCCGACCGATGATAGCGAATTTGGTCGATCAACTCCTGTGGATGTTCGAGGCGCACCCCGACGGCAATTCCTTTGGCTTCGATCGGGATATGCCGGCTGTAAAGCCATTGGTAAACATCGCGGGCGGAATGTCCTGTAGCTAAGATAACCGGTCCTAAGAATAATTCGCCCTGCCGCGTTTCAATGCCGGTCACTTCGTTTGCTTTGAGAATCAGGTTCTGCATACAGGTTTCGAAATGTACTTCGCCGCCGCAGGCGATGATCTGATTGCGTATGTTTTCGACTACGCGTGGCAGTTTGTCGGTTCCGATATGCGGATGGGCGTCCCATAAGATAGACGGGTCGGCGCCATGTTGGCAGAGAATATGCAAAATCCTGTCTATAGAGCCTCTTTTCTTGCTGCGGGTAAAGAGTTTGCCATCCGAGAAAGCGCCCGCCCCTCCTTCGCCGAAGCAATAGTTCGAATCGGGATGGACGGTGTGCGTCCGGCTGATCAGGGCAATGTCTTTTTTTCGATCGTGTACATTTTTCCCCCGTTCGACAATGATGGGGCGCATACCCAGTTCGATCAATCGGAGCGCTGCAAATAATCCGGCCGGCCCTGCGCCTACAATGATGACGGGTTTTGCATTCGAAACATCGTGGTAAGAGATGGTATTATATTCGGGCGTGTCGGGCGTTTCATTGATAAAGATGCGTAATGTCAGATTAAAAAAAATCGTCCGCTGGCGCGCGTCAATAGAACGTTTCAGGATACGGATGGCATAAATATCACGGATATTATCTCCGGTTTCTTTGCTAACCGCTTGCTTCAAAGTATGCTCGTTGGCAGTTTCTTCGGGGAGGAGTTTTAGTTGCAGTTCTTTGATCATTTATGAATAACTGAGTAACTGAATAACTGAGAGCTGAAAACTATTTACGATTTTAGATTTACGATTTACCATTTTTAAATCTTTAAATCTTTAAATTCCTAAATTTTAAAGTTTTTCTGAAAACTAAAAACTACTGACTAAACACTATCTTAAACGCTTCATCAACCTTTTTTACATAGTGAAGTTTAATCGATGTTTTCATATTTTCGAGGCCTTTCATCTGTGGAATAATGATATGTGAAAAGCCGAGTTTTTCGGCTTCCTGAATCCGTTGTTCGATGCGGTTGACGGGACGGATTTCGCCCGACAGGCCTACCTCGCCGGTCATACATGTATTGCGGTCGATCGTCAGATCAAGGCTCGATGAAAGTACGGCGCTGATCACGGACAAGTCCATGGCCGGGTCGTTCACTTTCAGTCCTCCGGCAATATTGAGAAAAACATCTTTTTGGGCGAGTTTGAAGCCGGCGCGCTTTTCGAGTACGGCCAGCAGCATATTCATGCGTCGCAGGTCGAACCCAGTGGCGCTGCGTTGCGGCGTGCCATATACAGCCGAACTGACCAAAGCCTGCGTTTCGATCAAGAATGGCCTTATGCCTTCAATGGCGGCTGCAATCGCTACGCCGCTTAATCCTTCGTGGTTTTGGCTCAGCAACAGTTCGGACGGGTTGCTTACTTCGCGCAATCCGTCGGAGCGCATTTCGTAAATACCCAGTTCTGAAGTGCTTCCGAAACGGTTCTTGATGTTCCGCATAATACGGTACATATAGTGGCGGTCGCCTTCGAACTGAAGTACCGTGTCCACAATATGTTCCAAAACTTTGGGGCCGGCTATATTTCCTTCTTTGTTGATATGTCCGATAAGCAGGACAGGGGTACCTGTCTCTTTCGCATACTTCAGGATGGCGGCGCTACATTCGCGCACCTGCGAAATACTTCCGGGCGACGACTCGGCTAATTCGGTAAAGACAGTCTGTATCGAATCAATAATCATCAGGTCGGGTTGCAGTTTTTGCGCCTGCACAAAGATCTGTTCAATATTTGTTTCGCAGAGGATAAAGCAGTTTTCGGCATTTCCGGCCGAAAGACGCTCGGCGCGCAGTTTCAACTGTTGGGCGCTTTCTTCGCCTGATATATATAATGTACGAAGCCCATTCAGGCGGAGCACGGTTTGCAGGACTAATGTGGATTTACCGATTCCCGGCTCGCCTCCAATCAACACCAATGAACCTTTGACCAATCCTCCGCCCAGCACACGGTTGAGTTCGCCGTCTTGCATATCAATGCGAGATTCTTCCTGCAGGGTAACGTCGCGTAATAAACGGGGGCGGGCATCGGGCTTTACCAAACCGGGAATCGAACGGGTTTGTGCCGACTCTTTCGCGATGGTTTCTTCGACGTATGTATTCCATTCGCCACAATCAGGGCATTTACCAATCCATTTGGGCGCATCAACCCCGCAATTGGAACAGATAAAGACGGTTTTTAGTTTGGCCATTTTCGGTTTTCAGTTTTCAGTTCTCAGTTCTCAGTTTATTAATAAGCGAGGCAA
>Ga0082212_10013804_pt1 | contig 10086 bp, 6 predicted proteins | sample TergutNt197P3_FD_71548 | JGI IMG/M metagenome (GOLD analysis project Ga0082212, IMG submission 71548) | Neocapritermes taracua P3 segment gut microbial communities from Petit-Saut dam, French Guiana - Nt197 P3 | ecosystem: Host-associated > Arthropoda: Insects > Digestive system > Gut ... | reverse complement strand
ATTGAATTATTTTTATCTTTTCTTCAAAGCAACAGCACCTAAGTTTCTCATATCCTAAAGACAACAGCGAAAATCCGTTAAAATCTGCGAAAATCAGTGTCTAATTATTTCATGCATCATTTTGAATCTACATCCTTGCAGGTCAATCAAGAGATGAGGTATATTTTGTGACTTTTTTTGTTCGATTTTGAGAGCTTAGTTCCTACTCCCTTACGGCAAAGCCGCCTTAGACTATTGATAAATAGAAATGGGGGCAGGCCGGGATGCAATATCCGCAGAGGAGACATTTTTCTTGCTGCCATTGTAAACGGCCCTCAGCTATGATCAAAGCTTGCTGGCTGCAGCGGCCGGTGCAGCAGCCGCAGGCAGTACAGACATTTCCCGGTTCCAGCCTTAACTGCCGGGGAATATTAGCGATTCTATTTCCTTCAGAGCTATCTTGCCCCATAAGCCAGGCAATATTAGTTATCAGCTCTGATTTTTGCCGCATCCCTACAGCTACTGCATCCAGATAGGGCCGGGAAAATGCCCATTGCAGGTGTTTTTCAGCCTCGCTTATCAATGAGCCGCCGCCGATAGCCTTCATTCCATATATAGCTTTACCCTGGGTCTTGGCTAACTCCAAAGCCTCGATCATATCCGCCAAGCCTCCGCCTATTATGCCAATGCCCCGCTGATTGATGAGAGGGTGAATCACTTCCACTTCCGGCAGCCGGGCAGCCAACCCTGCTGCCTCAGCGCTATGGGTCGATATACCCACAGCTCCGATCAAACCTCTGGCTTTGGCCTGGTGCAGGCACTCCAAAGCCGGCAAATCAGCCTGCATGGCTCCGCCTCCGGCCTCCTCATGAAGCAGGAAAACCTCGATTTGCTCCCGGTTAAGCTCATGCCTGGCCTCCTCTATGGCAGCTATAATCCCTGCCTCATCCCGGGCATATGTTTTAGCGGCAATGACTACATCGCATGACCAGCCCTGCAAAGCCCGGCGGATATAGTTATAGTTGGCATAATACTGGGCTGTATCAATAAAATTGACACCAAGTTCCAAAGCTTCCCGTAAAAGGGCGGCTCCTTGGAGCAAAGGCAAATTTGCTCCTAAATAGCCCAGGGTCAAAGAGCCAAAGCAAAGCCTGGAAACAGTAAAGCAGGTAGAGCCCAAGGAGCAATACTGCATCTTGATTACTCCATATCCCGCACATAGGCAGAAACCAGCTCTTTGATCAAATCATCCCGCTCCACCCGGCGAATCAGGCTGCGGGCCTGCTTGTGGCTGGTAATATAAGCCGGGTCACCGGAAATTAAATAGCCGACAAGCTGATGAATAGGACTATAACCCTTCTCCCGCAAAGCGGCATAAACCTCCCGCAAAACATCCTTGGGATCAATAGACTCCTCTTTACGCACCTGAAAGCTCATAGTCTCTTCCGGGTTTTGGCATGATTTCTCATTCACTTTGCATATCCCTCCTTACCGCCTCCTAAGAGACAGATTTAGCAGCTTTGGGGAAAGCGGGGAAAGTGTGGAGTGTGGAGAGTGGAGTGTGGAGTTATTGATGTTTTTGCTTAAGCAAAAACGATTGAAAGGGTCAATAATTGTATCAAATAAAACGTTTCGCAAAGCGAAACCTCAACAACTCCACTCTCCACTCTTCACACTCCACACTCATTACTCTACCCCTCAAGCTTCTCAACAAACAACTTCCTAGCCTGCTCCAAGGCCTCCCGAATTTTCTCAGGGTCTTTCCCCCCTGCTTGGGCCATATCGGGGCGGCCTCCGCCGCTGCCTCCTACTATTGCGGCAATATGCTTGATCACCTGGCCAGCATGAAGCCCGTGGGCCTGGGCTTTTTCGGTGGCAGCTGCTACCAGATGGACTTTGTCGCCGCTTTTTGCCGCCAGGACAATAGCTGCATTATCCATCCTATCCCGTAATAAGTCCAAATAATTACGCAAATCCTTGATATCGATATTATCCGCATCTATCTGGGCAGCCAGCACATTGATACCGTCAATTTCCTGAGCTTGGGCAATCAGCCCGTTAATTCTATCCTTTGCTTTTTGAGCCAGTAGTTTTTCTATTTCTTTGCCCTGCTCCCGGCTCTCTGTCAGCAGCGTTTCCAGGCGGTTATAGGCTTCGGAAGCAGCAACTTTCATGATCTGGGCCAGCTGCATGAGCCGGCTTTCCTGTTCCTGATAATAGTTCAAAGCCGCCCAGCCTGTCAATGCTTCAATTCGCCGCAATGAAGAGCCGATTCCTGCTTCGCTTAAAATTTTTATCAGACCGATTTCCCCCGTAGCCCGGCAATGGGTGCCGCCGCACAGTTCCCGGCTATAGTCGCCCATACTGACCACCCGCACTGTTTCCCCATACTTATCGCCGAAAAAGGCCATTGCCCCGCTTTCTTGGGCTTCTTTCAAGTTCATTTCCCGATAGGATATAGGCAGGTTGTCCATAATTTTACTATTTATTTCTCTTTCTACTGCCCTGATTTCTTCAGCGGTCATGGGGCTGAAATGGCTGAAATCAAAACGAAGGCGGTCTTTGGTCACCAAAGAACCTGCCTGATGCAGATGCTCGCCCAAATGCCGGCGCAAGGCCTGATGCAGCAGATGAGTAGCCGAGTGATTACGGCTGATCGAACGCCGTGCCTCCGGATCTACCTGCAAAGTTATACTTTCTCCGACTGTGACAACGCCTTCTAAAGCAGTTATTTGCTGCAGGATCGCTCCGCCGGCCAGTTTTTGGCTATCTTCTACCCTCAAAGTACCACAGGCGCCGCAAATCAGGCCCTCATCGCCTGCCTGGCCGCCGCTCTCGGGGTAAAACGGAGTTTCTTTTGTCAGCAAAAAGCCCTCCTGCCCTGCCTCTATCCGCCCGGTCAATTCATTTTCCACCAGGCAGGCAAGGACCATACTTTCTTTTTTCAAATCCTCATAACCTGTAAAGACAGAAGCCGGGTAATCGGTAAAATGGCCGGCCAAAGCCAGTTTTTGATCTCCTTTGCCGCTTTCATAACGGGCAGCCCGGGCTTTTTGCCGCTGTTCTTGCATAGCAGCTTCAAAACCATCCTCATCCAGGGCAAAGCCATGCTCTTCGGCAATATCCCGGGTCAAGTCCAAGGGGAAACCATAGGTGTCATAGAGACGGAATATATCCCCACCGCTGATAATTTCAGCGCCTGCCACCTGGTTATTAGCAATTATTTCCTCTGCCACAGCCAGACCGTCATGCAAAGTAATAAAAAAGCGCTCTTCTTCCAGTTTGATTACTTTTATTATAGTTTCGGCCTCTTGATCCAAACCGGGGTAAAAGCCGGCTAATGACTCCCGGACATAGGGTACCATTTTGTGAAGAAAGGGCTGATCCAAGCCTATTGTTTTTCCCAGTCGCACCGCCCGGCGCAGAATCCGGCGCAATACATAGCCTCGCCCTTCATTGCTGGGCATTACCCCGTCGGCAACCAGAAAAGAACAGCCCCGGGCATGATCGGCAATGACCCGGAAGGGAAAGCCGGCCAGCCCGCTATCATAAGTCCGGCCGGACAGCTTTTCCACACCTTCGATCAGTATACGCAACAGATCAGTATCGTAATTACTCTCTACCCCCTGCAAAACCGAAGCCAGACGCTCCAAACCCATACCCGTATCAATACTCGGGTTGGGTAAAGGATGCAGCTGCTTCTCACTATCCCGGTTATACTGCATAAAGACCAGATTCCAGATTTCCATCCAGCGGTCGCAATCGCATTGGCCGATCCCGCAAATTTCCCCGCAGCGATACTTCTCGCCCCTATCAAAAAATATTTCACTGCAAGGGCCGCATGGGCCGGTTTCACCCATGGCCCAAAAGTTATCCTTTTCCCCGATCCGCAGTATCCGCCCGGGATCGATATCAGTAACCTGCTGCCAAAGCTCCTCGGCCTCATCGTCCTTTTCAAAGACTGTGGCATATAGTTTTTCTTTATCTATGCCTAAAACCAGGGTGACAAATTCCCAGGCATAGGCGATGGCTTCTTTTTTAAAATAATCACCGAAAGAGAAGTTACCCAGCATCTCAAAAAAAGTATGATGACGGGGAGTACGGCCAACCGACTCCAGATCATTATGTTTGCCTCCGGCACGCAGGCAACGCTGAACCCCTACCGCCCGGGTATAAGGCCTTTTTTCCAGCCCCAGAAAAACATTCTTAAACGGCACCATCCCGGCATTGGTAAAGAGCAAGGTAGGATCATCATAAGGCACCAAGGAAGAGCCCTCCACCTCCGTATGGCCTTTATCCAGAAAAAAATCAATAAACTTACGCCGAATCTCATTGCCCTTCATAATCTGACTCCTTTTTATTTACTTCGTTGCGCCAAAGTAGGATCCATGTTATCCTTAATTATTTATTTTACCACTAATTACTATGACTTGTACAGACCTATTTTAAAATTGGTAATATTTTCCTTTTACGTTATCCGCTTCCCTCTATAACTTTCCCCTTTTCATTCGCCATCCCGGGCTTGACCCGTGATCCCCTACTCCCTACCCCAGATAAACTGGAAAAGTATTAAAAAGAATTAGACACGGATTGAACGGATTAAAAACGGATTAGCGCGGATTTTTTTTTATTATAAAAAGCATTGAATCATTTTTTTGTTTTTCCCTCATACTACAGCACCTAATTTCCTCATATCATCAGACAACAGCGAAAATCCGTTAAAATCCTTAAAATCCGTGTCTAATTATTTCATGCATCAGTTTTAATCCACATCCTTGCAGTTCAATCAAGAGATGAAGTATATTTTGTGACTTTTTTTGTTCGAATTTGAGAGCCTAGTTCCTAATCCCCAATCCCTAATCCCTAATATTATAGTTTATTTCAGCCTTATTTACCAGTAATATTTTCCGTCATTTTCCCCGCTATTTCTAAGAGAGGTGAAAAACAGTGAGTTTTTTTGTCGGCAGTGAAATTGGCCACCTGCGCAAGGTGATGCTGCACCGGCCCGGAGTTGAACTGGAAAGGATAATCCCCCGGGATTTGCAGTCCATGCTTTTTGATGATATACCCTGGTTGAAAGCTATGCGGAAAGAGCATGATAATTTTGCCCGGATCCTTGAAGAAAATGGGGCCCGGGTTGTCTATCTGGAGGACTATCTGGCTGTGGCGCTGGCTGATCCGGAAGCTGCAACTGCTTTGATCAAAAATGTCGTTCAAATGGAAGTATCCCGGGATGAAAAAACAGAGCAGGAGCTGAATGAATATTTGCTGAGTCTGACCCCGCTGGAATTGGCACAGGTTATGATTCATGGGCTTAGCACCAAGGGTATTGCCGGCAAAAAACAGTCCTTAGCTGATTATTTGGCTGTGCCGACCGACTATTATTTCTATCCCTTGCCCAATGCCTATTTTATGCGGGATCCGGCGGCGGTTATTGGCGGGGGCCTGGCCTTGGGTGTGATGCAAAATCCAATCCGCCGCCGGGAAAGCTATTTACAGAGCCTGCTTTATCAATATCATCCGGATTTTGCCGGCCTTGATCTTTATTATGACAACAATCGTAGCCGTATGCCATTGGAGGGCGGGGATATTCTGGTCCTCAGTGAGAAAACAGTCGCGGTGGGCTGCTCTCAGCGCAGCAGCGCCCATGCTATTGAATTATTGGCAGAGAAAATACTGGCTCCTGATCAAACTATACAGAATATTCTGGCTATACAGATTCCGGTAGAGAGGGCTTTTATGCACCTGGATACGGTTTTGACCATGGTGGACCGTAATAAATTTATTGTCTATCCGGGGATCATCGATTTTATCCGGACGGTAGAGATCAGGCGCGGTCCGGACGGACATTTGCACTTCCGTAATTTTGAGCGATTGAGCCGGGCTTTGGAAACTGTTCTGGATCTGGAAGATTTACAGTTTATTTACAGCGGCGGCGGTGATTCCGTGGTGGCCGCCAGGGAGCAATGGAATGACGCCACCAATACCCTGGCTATTGCCCCCGGCAAGGTAATTGCCTATAACCGTAATGTAGTTTCCAATGATTGCCTGCGGGAACAGGGAATAGAGGTTATCGAAATCGAAGGAGGAGAGCTGGTACGGGGACGGGGCGGACCTCGTTGCATGAGCATGCCGCTTCAGAGGTCGGAGGACTGAAGTCGGAGGACTGAAGTCGGAGGTCGGACGATGGGAGAAAGGAAAAAGAAAAAAGGAAAAAGATAAAAGATAAAAGAAAGATGACTCGGAACCTGTTGGCAGTTGCCGGTTGACGGTTATTAGTAGCTTGTTGCCGGATGTTTTATGAATATAATTAGTAATAAGTTGAAAAGATACAAAAAGAGGGTTGGAGTTTTTATTTTCTTAATCCCGATTAGTGTAAACTTAAAAACAAGTGTTTTTTTCTAATCCCTACCCCAGATAAACTGGAAAAGTATCCTCATAGACCCAATTCATCCGTCATCCCGGGCTTGACCCGGGATCCCCTGTAAGTTCCTGAAAATGACAGGGGATTGCGGGTCAAGCCCGCAACGACGTATATATTATGACTTTTTTTGTTCGAATTTGAGAGCTTAGTTCCTAATCCCTACCCCAGATAAACTGGAAAAGAAATCAAAAAATTAGACGCTGATTTGCACGGATTAAAAACGGATTAGCACAGATTTTTTTATTATAAAAGTATTGAATTTATTTTTTCCCAAACAACAGCACCAAATTTCCTCATATCATCGGACAACAGCGAAAATCCGTCAAAATCCTTAAAATCCGTGTCTAATTATTTCATGCATCAATTTTAATCCACATCCTTGCAGGTCGATTAAGAGATGAGGTATATTCTGTGACTTTTTTTGTTCGAATTTGAGTGCTTAGTGCCTAATCCCTAGTCCCTAATCCCTTGCGGTCGAAGGCCGCCTTGGTTATTCATGTTTTTATTTTGTTGATAGGTAAATAATACCTGTTAATGCGTTTGTGGTGTATAAAAGATGCCTTAAAAGAATATTTTTGCATAACTATTGCAATTTTATTCAAGATGGTGTAAGATGTATTATAAAAGAATTGCATTATTAGAGATGCTTGATTATTGCCTCTCTTTTTTGCAAGAAGTTTAAAAAAGGAGTGAAGATTATGCCAATGAGTTTGAAAGGCCGGAGCCTGCTTACCTTGAAGGATTTTAGTTCTGAGGAAATCCGGTATCTCTTGCAATTGTCCCTTGATCTGAAAGCTAAAAAGAGAGCGGGGATTCGCGGTGATTTGCTGGCCGGGCGCAATATTGTTTTGCTTTTTGACAAACCCTCTACCCGTACCCGCTGTGCTTTTGAAGTTGCGGTTTATGATGAGGGGGGCCAGGTCACTTTCCTTACCAACAGCCAAATGGGCAAAAAAGAAAGCCTGGAGGATACTGCCATAGTTTTGGGCCGTTTTTATGACGGAATTGAATATCGCGGTTCCGGCCAGCAAATCGTCCGGGATTTGGCGAAATTCAGCGGAGTGCCGGTCTGGAATGGTCTCACCGATGACTATCATCCTACCCAGCTGCTGGCCGATATTATGACATTAATGGAAAATATTACCAAGCCACTCAATCAGGCTAAATTAGCTTTTGTGGGGGATGCCCGTAATAATGTGGCAAATTCCTTGCTGATAGGCTGCGCTAAGCTGGGCCTGGATTTTGCTGCTGTGGCGCCCCAAAGCCTTTTCCCTGATGAAAAATTAGTGGAGGAAATGACGGAAGTCTGCCGGGAGACCGGCGGTACGATCCTTCTTACGGAAGATATTGGTGAAGGCGTGCTGGGCGCGGATGCTATTTATACCGATGTTTGGGTTTCTATGGGCGAGGAAAGCCAATTTGCCGAGCGGATAGCCTTGCTGAAGAAATATCAGGTGAATATGGATCTGATCCGGCAAACCAAAAACCCGGAAACCATTTTCCTCCATTGCTTACCTTCCTTCCATGACCGCAATACGGAAATAGGAGAGATGATCTATCAGCAATACGGTTTGGCGGAAATGGAAGTTACCGATGAGGTTTTCCGGAGCCGTCATTCCAAGGTTTTTGATGAAGCGGAAAACCGGATGCATACTATTAAGGCAGTTATGTGCGCTACGCTAGCGCTCTAGTGGACCGCAACATCTAAAGATTTACAAATATTTGCGAGGATTTTTGCTGTCATGCAAGGCGGAGGAGCCGCAGCATAGCCGAGATATGTAATCAGTCCTAACGTCATCCCGGACTTGATCCGGGATCCCCTGCTTGACTCTGGGGGATTCCGGGTCAAGCCAGAAATGACGGGAAAGCGAAAGTGTATGGTTTTAGATGTCACAACCTACTGGAATTGAAAATTAAAAAAAGAAAACGGGAGATAAGGTTATGAGTAATCAAACTTTTATTGATAAGGAACAACAGTATGGGGCTCATAATTATAAGCCTTTGCCGGTGGTTTTGACTAGGGGTGAGGGGATTTGGGTTTGGGATGTCGGGGGTAAAAAATATCTTGATATGCTGGCCGGTTATTCTGCTGTGAATCAGGGGCATTGCCACCCCCGGATCGTAGCCGCAGCCAAAGCGCAGCTTGAACGCCTTACTCTCACCTCGCGGGCCTTTTATAATGATCAGCTGGGGCCTTTTGAGGAAAAACTGGCGCTTTTGACGGGTTATGATCAGGTTTTACCCATGAACACCGGGACCGAGGCAGTGGAGAGCGCTCTTAAACTGGCCCGCAAATGGGGGGAAAAAGTCAAGGGGATAGCCAAGGACAAGTGTAAAATCATTACATGCGCCAATAATTTCCATGGACGTACTATAGGGATCATCTCTTTTTCTACTGATGAACAGTATAGGGACGGCTTTGGTCCTATGGTCACGGGTTTTCAAATAGTACCCTATGGGGATGCCCTGGCTATGGCCCAGGTTATCGATGCCGATACCTGTGCCATTTTGGTGGAGCCGATCCAAGGGGAGGGCGGGGTCATCATCCCGCCGGAAGGCTATTTGCGGCAATTGCGCCAATTGGCTGATGAAAATAATCTGCTGCTGATTCTTGATGAAATCCAAATGGGGCTGGGCCGTACCGGTAAAATGTTTGCTTATCAGCACGAAGACGCCCGTCCGGATCTTTTGATTTTGGCCAAAGCCTTGGGTGGCGGCATTTGTCCCATCTCGGTAGTCCTGGCTGATGAAGAGGTGATGGGAGTGCTTAAACCGGGCGATCATGGCTCCACCTTCGGCGGTAATCCTTTTGCCTGCGCTGTAGCCTGCGAAGCCTTGGACGTACTGATAGAAGAGGAATTGCCGGAAAAGGCAGCTGTTTTAGGCGCTTATTTCATGGAAGGATTGAAAAAAATCAAAAGCCCGGCTGTCAAAGAAATCCGGGGCAAGGGTTTGATGATCGGGGTGGAAATCAAGCCGGAATTCGGCGACGCCCGTATCTATTGCGAGCGACTGCAGGAAAAAGGCCTGCTCTGCAAAGATACTCACTATACTACCATTCGCTTTGCCCCGCCTTTGGTCATCGCTAAAGAGGAGATCGACTGGGCTCTAGCCCAAATCCAGGCAGTGCTTAACTAAAGCGGGCTTCGCTTGCAAGAGGGCAGAGGACAGAGGACAGAGGACAGAGGACAGAGGACAGAGGACAGAGGACAGAGGACAGAGGACAGGGGACAGAGGACAGAGGACAGAGGACAGAGGACAGGGGACAGAGGACAGAGGACAGAGGACAGAGTGTGGAGAAAAGCGCGAAAAAGACGCTTTTCATATATTAAAATCTTGTTTTTTATTGACACTTTGTGTCTCATAGGTACTAACTATTGATCAACATAGAAAGACCCGATATGCCGGGTCTTTTTATGTTGATTGATACGTTATTTTTTATACACGTCTCTAATGTATATTGACAGCAGGGCATGCATCAATGTATAATTATAAGGCAATAACTATGTGATGAAATCTATCAATGCATTGTTTACCAGTTTTTTACTTGTATAAAGCAAGTGTTTAAGGTTTATTCAGGGAGAGAATAATGTATATTTAATAGAAAAATATGGAAATTATAAAAAATTAAGGAGGACATGCTATGCCAAAAAAACTGTCTGTTAGGCTGACCCGTCAATTAT
>Ga0082212_10013803_pt1 | contig 10087 bp, 8 predicted proteins | sample TergutNt197P3_FD_71548 | JGI IMG/M metagenome (GOLD analysis project Ga0082212, IMG submission 71548) | Neocapritermes taracua P3 segment gut microbial communities from Petit-Saut dam, French Guiana - Nt197 P3 | ecosystem: Host-associated > Arthropoda: Insects > Digestive system > Gut ... | reverse complement strand
ATATAATAATATATTCAAAATACAATTCATATAATAATATATTCAAAATACAATTCATATAATAATATATTCATAATATAAATTAACAAAAAAATATATAAACAGTCAAAAAAAACATTGAAGAAATTTGCACCAAAATTGGCTATTTGTACTTACCACTTACCAGATGATCCACAAGTATTAGCAAAAATTATATTAGATGCAAATTCAAATTATGTAATTGTGCAGAAAAAGAATAAATTATATGCGGCAGTAAATTGAAATATTCTCAAGTTTCCATATTAGTACCTATTTACAATGTGTCGCCATTCATAGAGCGGTGCGCTCACAGCCTATTTAGTCAAACGTATCAGGATATTGAATATGTGTTTGTAGATGATTGTACACCCGACAACAGTATGGAAAGATTAGCAAAAGTTATTGAACGATATCCGCAACGAAAAGAACAGGTTAAAATAATTCAGCATACCAATAACAAAGGTATTGGCGCAACAAGAAATACTTTATTAGATAATGCCTGCCGACAATATTTCCTGTTTATAGACAGCGACGATTGGATTGAACCTGACATGATTGAACTTCTTTACAACAAGGCAAAAGAAACACAAGCCGATATTACAGTTTGCGATTTTTTTGAAGAGCTAAGGAATAAAAATGTAATCGTTACCGATGTTGTTTTTGATGATATAGATAAAAACAGGTACAATATTATTTCAGCAACAGAAACTCGTCCATGCCTGTGGAACAAGCTGATAAAAAGAGATCTGTATAACCTTTGCAGCTGCATTCCTGTAGACTTAAATTATGGTGAAGATAAATGTATCGCCATACAGCTTTATTTTCATGCAAACAAAATCGCAAAAGTTAACAAGCCGCTTTATCATTACGTCAAATATAATGTGGGTTCTATCACCGCCAAAGACAGAAGCCGTAAGTATTTTAAAAATGCTCTCCAATATTGGAACTTCTTATCGGATTTTTTACAAAAACAAGATACAAAATATATTGAAAAACTTGATTTAGAAAAAGTCAAACACAAAGCAAGTTTGATGATTTCTACCAATTCGTATTCTTTACGCAAAGAATATGCAAAAATGTTTTATGAAGAAGAAACTATATATTTTTCGCAATTAAAACACGGAAAATGGATTATCACATTCTTAATTCGCCATCGTTTGTTTGTTTTGGCGCAAATTTATCATTATGGGGTTGTGTTATTGAACCGTTTTAGCAACTGAAATATAAAACTGTTCATTTTAAAAACAGACTCTTACAACTTTTTAATGTTAAATTTCGGTGTAATATTTAAAATTGATAATATTCGCGTTGATTTTAGTAACTTTCATCACACAAAAACCCGGTAAATTCCCTGTAATTTTTTTTCGCATTACTGCGTTCGTTCCATCTGTCTCGAGCATTTTTTCTAAACTGAAAAGAATCAGTAGTTACAAATAATTTTATTGCATTTGCAATTTCTTGCGCCGAAACATTTACATCAAATAATTTCCCTACGCTACAGTCCACAATTTCAGAAGTTCCTCCCACATTGGTCGCTATTACAGGAATACCGAAAGAAAGCGCCTCCATTATGGAAACAGGTACTCCTTCGCTTTCGCTCACATTAATAAACAAATCAATATGATTTTGCCGATAAAAATTCATTACTTCTTTATTGGACAATGTGCCGAGCAAATTAACAGAAATATTGTCCGGCAAAGATTTTGCTTCTATTTTTATGTTTTCAAACAAAATGCCATTCCCGATGTGCGTCCATTTTATTTTAAAATCAACAAGTCGTAATGCCTCCATAATCAGATGTATTCGTTTGAGTGGGATTACATTCGAACAACTCAATAAATGAAATGCTTCGCCTTCTTTTTTGTTTGCATTCAACCCATTGTCAAAAACGCCTAATCGGCTGACAAATATTTTTTTAGAATCAACATAAGAATAATTATCCGTTAAATAGTTTTTCCCATTTTCCGAAATCGGCATCAACCTGTCAATTTTAGTCAAAAGATATTTTCTGAAAGGAATATAGCCTTTCGCCTTTTCATATAAATCGGAACCATGAAAACGTACAAAAATCGTATTTTTGATGTTCTTTTTCAGAAACGGAATAATCAAAGCGCTTTTATCTCCCCAATAAAAATACAATTTGTCGTCTTTTTCAATTTTGGCAAATAACTTTTCCCATATTTTTTTATTTGAAAACATAACTCTGAACAACAATAATGAAGTAAAAAAAATCCATATTCGGTTTTTATCGGAATATACTTTTTTGAAAAAAAACTCCTTTATTGAAAACAAAAAAGGCGAAAAATTTAAAATACCACTTAGCAATAATTTTTTCCTGTTTTTAGGATTGAATGACAAAATTGGTCTCCAAACCTCAACATTGCAAGGCATTTCCCGTAAATAGTCATGTTGATATAACGGTACAATAATCACTTGTTCAAATTTTTCGGACAAAAACGGCAATTCATTTTCTAAAAAAGTTTCGTGCTTGCCGTATGGAAAATTTTCCGTGAAAAGATACAGTCGCATATTCTTTTTATTGATCAATAAAATTAAACAGAAAACCGGTTTTGTCAAAATGTTTATCCGAAAAATCCATAAAACTTACGGCTCACAAACAAATGAACAAAAATATCTACGTAATTCAAAATATTGTTTTAAATTGCGTACCCAAACTGATAAATAATTTTGCATGCAATAAAATAAATTTTTATATTTAAAAAAATGAAACAATCTGTACTATTTATCTGCGCTTTTTTGCTATCTATCTTATTGTCAGTTTCGACAACAAGTAAAGTTTATTCACAAAATCCAACTGCCGCTGAGGTAATTGAATTAATTATTCAAAAAACGGGTGTTCCTGTGATGCCCAACACCGGCGACATTATCAGAGGAGGCAATCCTGAAACTCGTGTTACGGGTATAATGACAACCATGTTTCCAACAATGGACATGCTAAGAGAAGCCGTTGCAAAAAATTGCAACCTTATAATTTCTCACGAACCGCTTTATTTCAGCAGTCGTGAAAACACAGCGTTATATGCCAACGACCCTGTGTTTCTTGAAAAACAGAAATTTGTAAACGATAACAATCTGGTCGTTTGGCGATTTCATGATTATATTCACAGCATGAAACCCGATGGAATTTATGTGGGATTGACCGATAAACTCGGTTGGAAAGAATATATGACTGACGACGCATTCAGTAAGTTTAAAATCCCTGAAACCACATTGGAAAACCTGTTGAAAGACTTGAAACAAAAATTTCCGGAGCAGGCATTTCAGGTTATCGGCAACCCCCAAATGAAAATATCGAACGTTGCTTTTTCAGCCGGAGCCTCAGGAAGCGCAAATCATGTTACATCACTTAGAGGAGATTATGACGTTGTGATAGCCGGCGAAGCATCGCAAATAGAAACATACGAATATGTGCGCGATGCCATTGCTCAAGGAAAAGAAAAGGCTGTTATTTTTATCGGTCATGGCTACTCCGAAGAAGCCGGAATGAATTATGCAGCAACATGGTTTAGAACTTTTATCAATAACTTGCCGATAGTTTTTGTTCCAAGCGGTTCATCATATTGGACATATTAAATTTGAAACCACATGAATCTCGAAAGAAGAAAATTCGTCAGGTTAAGTGGCATAACGGCAGTCGGTTCTATGATAATTCCTACATTACTCAATTCGTGCAAAAGAATAACTGTTTCCGACAGCGTTGCCGGTTATATGGAGCATTTTGAAGTTACCACCGAACAACTTCAGAAAGTTATTGCCGCCGCCCTCGAAAAAGGTGCCGATTATGCCGACCTCTATTTTGAACACACCGTCAGCAATGCCGCATCGTTGCAGGACAAGGAAGTTAACAGCGCCTATTCCAACATCACTTTCGGCGTGGGAATAAGAGTTTTAAAAGGCGACCAGACCGGATTTGCTTATGCCGAAAATACCTCGATGGAGTCGATGCTCAGGGCGGCAAAAATGGCTGCCAACATTGCCGACAGTTCTTCTTCGTGGAAAAGTCAGATAATTACCGAAACGGCACCGCCGGCATATTACAACATATCGTCATCGTGGGAAGATATTCAGATAAACGACAAAATTCCATTCATCACCTCGCTCAACGACAAGATTTTTGCAGGCGACAGCAGAGTTTCAAAAGTGAATATTTCGCTTAGCGATTCAACCTCATACATTCTTTTCTGCAACTCCGAAGGGCTGATTTCGTGGGATTACCGACCGCTCGCCTATATTGCGGCAACAACAATAATGGAAGAAAACGGCAGAATTGAAAACTCATCGGTTTCGCGCTCGTTCAGAAAAGGATTTGAATTTCTCACGCCCGAACTCATTGATACGCTTGCCGATGAAGCCATCGTAAAAACATCGCGACTGTTCAAAGCCGACAAGCCCAAAGCCGGCGAAATGGAAGTTGTGATGGCAGCCGGAAGTTCGGGAATTTTACTGCACGAGGCAATGGGACACTCGTTTGAAGCCGATTTCAACAGAAAAGGAACCTCGATTTTCTCGGATAAAATGGGCGAAAAAATTGCCGAAAACTTTGTAACCATAGTCGATGACGGCACATTGCCCAACAACAGAGGCTCGCTTAATATTGACGACGAAGGAATTAAAACCGAAAAAACCGTTTTGGTGCAGAACGGCATACTTACCAACTATCTGCACGACCGAATAAGCGCAAAGTTCTACAACGTGCAGCCCACCGGCAACGGTCGCCGGCAAAATTTCAGAAACATTCCGGTTCCGCGAATGCGCTCAACGTATATGGAAAACGGACCGCACAAACGCGAAGAGATTATTGCAAGCGTCAAAAACGGCATCTTTGTTGAAGATTTCAGCAATGGTCAGGTTAATATCGGCGCCGGCGATTTCACTTTCTTCGTTAAATTCGGCTATGTTATTGAAAACGGCAAACTTGCAAAACCCATTAAAGACATTAATATTATAGGCAACGGACCTCAGGCACTTGCCGATATTACGATGGTTGCCGACGACCAGCAGATAGACAACGGCACTTGGACTTGCGGCAAAGACGGACAGGGAGTTCCCGTATCAATGGGATTGCCAACCGTGAAAATCAAAAAACTGACCGTAGGCGGAATAGGCTGACTTTTTATTGCTTATTTGGCTTCGCCGAGCTCGTAAACTCGGTTGTTGATTTGGTTACTTCGACAGGCTCAGTAACCACGCTCAGTAACCACGCTCAGTAACCGCAAAATCTTATGGTGGCTGAGCCTGTCGAAGCCACTCGCCATTGCGAGCGCAGTCGAAGCCACTCGTCATTGCGAGCGTAACGCAGGAGAGCGAAGCGGGGGTGAGGCAATGACGTGGTAATTTTTTTCTCTTAATTATTATTTCGATTTGTTTTTTCATTATCTTTACCCACATGAAAACGGTTGACATTTTTAATAAAGATACTGAAAAAAACATGGCAAAATATTTGCTCATGTCGGCAATTATTCGTAACTTTAACACCGAACACCGAACACCGAACACCGAACACCGAACACCGAACACCGAACACCGAACACAAAAAAATCTAACTATAATGTCGAAGATAAAATCTTCGACTCCGAATAAAAAATTTCAAAATTTCCACAATTTTACTTCAACAACCACGTCATTGCGAGGGCAAAGCCCGAAGCAATCTATGTTATTACTTTGGATTGCTTCACCCGTTGGGTTCGCAATGACGAATGTCGTAATTTTTTGCTCAACGTTTCACAAATTGACTGCAACGTTTCACAAAATAACTGCAACGTTGCACAAAATAACTGCAACGTTCTATCGAATGACTGCAAATTCCTTTCAAATGACTCCAACGTTTCAGTCAACGACTGCAAATTTCTATCAAATAACTGCAACGTTCTATCGAATGACTGCAAATTCCTATCAAATGACTGCAACGTTTCAGTCAATAACTGCAATTTTTTTTCTTTTTACTACTAATATTTACAAATTATGAGCAAACAAACAGACAAAACAGGCACCGCCGCACCTGCGGACGAAAAAAACGTATCGCCGGGCAGCATCATTCCGTATATGATTCCTGAAAATGATGTAAGCGAAGCAATTGACAAGGTAAACGCGATAATTGCCGACCTTTCGGAATATATCGGCGATGCGTTGAGCCTCCGTGAACGCCGCGGCAAGCGGTCGCCGGGTGTGCGTAACTACGGTTTTATGGACAAAGTGTCGGACATTGCCATGGCAAATCAGGAATTTGCACCTACAGTATTCAATGTTGTGGAAATGAAAGAATTAATTCGCCAGATAGAACTGCTGCGCGACCTGAGTGTTGCATTAAGTAAATTTCAGCGCATTGTGAGCGATGAATTGATGATGGTAAGCGATGAAGCATTCAACATGGCGCTGATGTATTACAACTCTGTTCGCGATCTTGCCCGCAGGCGTGTGCCGGGTGCAGAAGCGGTTTTCCGCGAATTGCAATTGTTTTTCCGCCGCCGCCGTCCTGCAACAGACGAACCAACGGAAGCCGAAATACTTCGCGATGTGAAAGCAACGCTGCACGGACGAAAAGACGGTAAAATAGTAATAGAAAATGAAAAACCGAGAATGGTTGGTGGAAAACACGTGGTGGTTGATGAAACGCAGAAGCCGAAAGGTGCATGGAAAGCAACGGAAGAGGGGGAAATTAATTGATAATGTGGCTTCGACTGCGCTCAGCCACCATATAGCATTGTGGTTACTGAGCGTGGTTACTGAGCCTGTCGAAGTATAGCCGAAGTAACCTGATAAACAATAAATAAACAAATATTATAAACTAAATTTTTTAAAGATGAAAACAAATTTTTTAAGGATTGTAACAGCGATTATGCTGAGCATTGCATTGCTGTGTGCATGCTCAAAGCCGAAAGACGGCATTGACGGTGCAAAAGGCGAAACAGGTCAACAGGGTCAACAGGGTCAGCAGGGCGAGCGCGGTGAACGCGGTGAACGTGGCGAAACAGGTGCAACAGGTGCGCAGGGTGCGCAAGGTGAACGAGGACCCGCAGGTGCAACAGGTGCGCAGGGACCTCAGGGCATCGCCGGCAATGCGGGCGTGATGATGTACACTTACGGTAGTGAAACTTTTGATTGGGCTACATTTTACGAAATTCCCATTACTTTTGCAGAGGTACAAAAAAGTCTTATATATGCTTACTATCTCGATCTAAGTTTCTTCGTTGAACTTTGGTTTCCTGTTCCGGGTGCAAATGGCACATATACATCTTATTTTAATCTACAGTTCCTAGACGATAATACGATTATGAATATAAGACTGTATAATTATGACGGAACTGAATATACAACTGCTGTTACTTGGGACGCCTTTAGAATAATTGTAGTGCCAATACCGGAGGAAAATATAATAGCCCGCAGCGCAGGCTTGGATTATAGCAACTATAAAGAGGTGGCGGAGTATTATGGATTACCGCAGTAGTGATTAGTTATAATCAAGCAAATAACCAACCGAGTTTACGAGCTCGACGAAGCCAAATAAACAATCAAAAAAGCGGCTGATGCCGCTTTTTTGGTTTTTGTGGAGGGAAAATGTTATATTTGCGAAAAATAATATATCTGCAAATATCTTGAAAATAATATGGATACAAACGAAAAATATGAAATAGCAAATCTGGTAATAAACCACGCTATCAAAAGCGGTGCAAGCGAAGCAGCGGTAACCATAGACGAAAGTTCGAGCAGCAATGTCGAAATAAGAGAACAAAAAATAGACAAGTTGCAGGAATCGATAAGCAACCGATTATCGCTTACACTGTACGTTAATAAAAAATACTCATCGCACTCAACCAACCACCTCAAAAAAGCCGACTTGCTGAAATTTGTCGAAGGAGCAGTTGCCGCAACAAAATATCTTGCCGAAGATGAATTCCGCTATCTTCCCGATTCTGAAAGATATTACAAAGGCGGCGGCGAAGACCTGAAAATCAACGACCCCGCAATTGCCTTGCTCGACCCGAAAACAAAAATAGACCTTGCACGACAAGCCGAAGACGAAATATTCGGCACAGACGACAGAATTATTTCCATCTCATCAACCTATATGGACAACGTGAGTTCGAACGTTTTTGTTGCAAGCAACGGCTTCAAGGGCGAAAGCAGCGGCAGTTCGGCAGGCATTACGGCATCGGTTTCGGTGAAAAGCGAAACAGGAAGACCGAATGATTATTGGGGCGAATATTGCATCTATCTCGCCGACCTTGTAAAAACCGGCATCGGCAAAAAGGCGCTCGAAAGGACTTTGAAAAAACTGAATCCACAAAAAATTGCTTCGGGAAAATATCCAATGCTGGTCGATAATTCGGCAGCAGGCAACTTGATTAGTCCGTTTATTTCGGCGCTGTACGGCTCGGCGATATATCAGAAAAACTCGTTTCTTATTGGTAAAGCCGATTCGAAAGTTGCAAGCGAAATTTTGTCGATAACCGACAATCCGTTGCTGCCAAAATCGTTCGGTTCAAGGCATTTCGACTCCGAAGGCATAAACGCCGAAAAGCGCAACATAGTTGAAAACGGAATACTCAAAAACTACTTTATCGGAACATATTACGGCAGAAAGTTGAACCTTCCGCCAACTGCCATTGGCACATCGAACCTTGTTTTCAAAACAGGGAACAACAGTCAGGAGGAGATGATTAAATCGTTGAAAAGAGGCGTTTTTGTAACCGGATTCAACGGCGGCAACTGCAACGGCTCAACCGGCGATTTTTCGTATGGCATTGAGGGTTTTCTGATTATAAACGGCGAGATAGCGCACCCAATAAACGAAATGAATATTTCGGGAAATATGAAAGATTTCTGGAACACGCTGATTGAAACCGGCAACGACCCTTACAAATTCAGCAGTTACCTTACTCCCACAATGCTGTTTGACAATACGGATTTTAGTGGGTTGTAATTCCGCTACCTTTTTTGCCTCATTATCGAGAGTAAATAAACGTAATACTTGAGAAATCTCTGTTCGCTTATTTCAGAACGGTATATAGTTGTTCTTCTTGTAACCACAATAAGCATTATCTTTGCAGACAGGTATGATTAGAAGCGACATAGAAATAATGGCTCCTGTGGGTTCTTACGAATCGTTGATTGCTGCCATACAGGGAGGAGCCGATTCGGTATATTTCGGCGTTGAACAGCTCAATATGCGAGCCGGTTCGTCTAATAACTTCACAATTGACGATCTGAAAAATATAGTCGCGATATGCAGGCAGCACAATCTTAAAAGTTACATTACTCTTAATGTGGTTGTGTATGACAGCGAGTTAGACCAAATGCGCGGGATAGTCGATAAAGCCGCAGAATACGGCGTTACGGCGATTATAGCTTCCGATTTGGCGGTAATAAAATATGCCTTTTCGAAAGGCGTTGAAGTTCATCTCTCCACTCAGGTAAACATAACCAATATCGAATCGCTTAAGTTTTTTTCGCAGTGGGCTGATGTTGTGGTTCTTGCAAGAGAACTGAATCTTAGTCAGGTAAAAAACATCTACGAATTAATTCTTAATCAAAATATCAGAGGACCGCGCGGCGAACTTATTAAAATCGAGATGTTTGCACATGGTGCGCTTTGCATGGCAGTTTCGGGCAAATGTTATCTGAGTCTGCACGAAAACAATAAATCGGCAAACAGGGGCGAATGCTATCAAACGTGCCGAAAATCATATACGGTAACCGAAAAGGAATCGGGATATGAGCTTGAAATAGATAACGAATACATAATGTCGCCGAAAGATCTTTGTACAATCGGATTTCTTGACAAACTTATTTATTCCGGAGCAAGAGTTCTTAAAATAGAAGGTCGCGCACGGTCGGCTGAATATGTAAAAACGGTTGTTTCGTGCTATAACGAAGCGGTTGGAGAGATTATTGCAGGAACATATTCGCCCGAAAAATGCGAAGCATGGCGCAATCGTCTGGCAACGGTATTCAACCGCGGCTTTTGGGACGGTTATTATCTTGGACAAACAACGGGCGAATGGAATACAAACTATGGCTCTGCGGCAACCAAACGCAAAGTTTATCTGGG
>Ga0082212_10013802_pt1 | contig 10087 bp, 5 predicted proteins | sample TergutNt197P3_FD_71548 | JGI IMG/M metagenome (GOLD analysis project Ga0082212, IMG submission 71548) | Neocapritermes taracua P3 segment gut microbial communities from Petit-Saut dam, French Guiana - Nt197 P3 | ecosystem: Host-associated > Arthropoda: Insects > Digestive system > Gut ... | reverse complement strand
TTTTTTATCACGCGCTAAAAATTTTTCAGCCATTTCAGTACTATGGGTATATACTTCAATGGGGGTTTTGCCGACTATCTCCGATTCAGGACGGCCTGTTAATCCTTCAAGAGCAACGTTACAACTTGTGTATCTGCCATTTATGTCCTTGCTGAATACCAAATTCGGCAGCGACCTGTATATGCCGGAAATGGTTGTCATCTGATTTTTATACAGATCTCTTGTCTTATTGACTCTTATCAGCAGAATAGACAAGACCGCAAGGAACGAAAAGAGCATAATGGCGAATGCAAACAGATACCTGAAACGTTCGTTGGCAAATTTCCTTGAGTCATCAAAAACACGGCTTGTCCAGTTTCTTACCACAGCATCGGTATTAACGTAAACCTGGGCTTTGCAAATAATAGAGCACAATTGTTCTTGATTTTTATTCAACCCGAAAAACGATTCTGTCGCCAGTGCATTAAAAATGAGATTGGCTTTATAATCCGGTTTTTCACGGTAATTTATCTGAGAGAGCAGGATATTTTGGGAGGCAATAAGCAGATCTATCTCGCCTCTCTCCAGTGCATCCAGCGCCATGATAGTATCGCTATAACTTCTGGTATTGGTACTATTCGGAAACCATGTGAAGTAAATCTCTTCGTAAGCGCTTCCTTCTATTACCCCTACTGTCGTCCTGATTATCTGATACATTTCAAGATCAGGGTAATCCGACTTTGACAAAAACGCGAAATGGGAAACAGCGAATGGATTGGCAGGCCATAAAAAATCATTTTTCCGCTCTTCGGTATATATTAATTCCGAAACCAAAGATGCTTCGCCTGTCCGGAGTTTTTCAAGTGTATCGGACCATTTTGTATCTTTGTCGGTCACCGTCACAAATTCAATGCCGGTTAGGTTGCCTATTTCCGTCAGGATATCCGGCGCAATCCCCTGAAATTCATTATCCCTTTCGTTGTAAAAGCAGATAGGATAGTTATCCGGTTCTAAAGCGACAGGTACCCTTGCGCCATTTTCAGCCAAATAAGCCCTTTCTTCGCCGGTAAAAGATCTGCTTAACTCATACTTTGAATATTCGTAATTGCCTGTCCTGTATAACCCGTGGAGTTTTTCAACTCCTCCCGCTTCGATATATTTACTCACAGCCGAAATAATTGGCTCAAGCTCAGGATTTGCCGTACCCATTGAAACCGGTGTATACACAAGCGAAAAAAGGTTTATGGAACGAATTTCCGGGTAATTAAGAAATTCATAACTCGCATCTGTATCCACGATATATGCGTCAATACTGCCGGATTCAAATTTTTCCACTACATCCCTGGTGTTCTGAATATCTACAATTTCAAACTCCAGCAAGGGATACCTGCTCAGAATGAATTGGGCGTTAATAGAACCTTCAAGAAAAGCTACCCTGAGTCCGTTAATATCGCTTTCTGTTTCAATGTTTACGGAATTCCCGTAGGTGAAAACCCCCAGCGAACGTTCTGCGATGGGATGCGTCATGTAATAAAACCGCATCCGTTCGGGTGTCGGGGTTATTTCTCCGGTAAAATCTATAGTTCCGCTGTCAATTCCATTTTTTAAGGTATCCCAGTCGTACAAATTCAGAACAAACGGAATATCAAAAAGATAAGACATCAACTCGCAGAATTCGAGCGAAAACCCCGCATGCCTGCCATCAGACAGGGTGAACGCCTCTGTTGAGGGCACCATCCCGTAAGAAAAACTCGGTCTGCCGGATTTTAGCGCCTCTATTGCGTTTATCTCCTCATCAGTGACACCGGGGATATCACGGTACGATTGAACTGAATTGATATCAAAAGATAAATTTTTTGATTCTTTGACACAGCTTGTTATAATCAGAAGGAAGATCAACGTTAAAATGATTGTGTTTTTTATATAATAGAGATTATCCATCATTTACATCTATTTTTTGTACTATAATAATGGATGGTTTGTCAATGCAGCAAGAGTAATAATGAAGCTCCCCGCGGCAAGGCAGCTGCTTTGCAGCATCAGAAAGCGGGGTATGTACAAGCCGCCTTCTGGCTCTTAAAATTGCTGCGATAGCAGCATCTTTGATATAATAATTTACCTAACACTCGCCGACCGCAGGGAGACATTAAACCAGACTTTCGAAAAAAAAGGGTTGTCCAAAACAACAGGACAACCCTTCAATAAAAGCAGATTCAGCTTACTCTAAATACAGGTCTCTGGGTACATACTTGGTATGCAAAAGTTCGTGGGCCTTATGACCGTTGGGTTCGCCGAGAAATTCCTTGTAGACCTGATCGATAAAAGGATTCTGATGTGAACAACGGTACTTGGATTTCTCGTCATCGGTGTAAATGCCCGCGGTACGCTGTTTGCGGATATCGTCGGTGCAGCCGTAGGGTTGTCCGCCGCCTCCTATGCACCCGCCGCGACAGGCCATAACTTCCACAAAGTGGTAGGGTGCTTCCTGGCCTGCATCCCGTGCTGCCCGGATTTTATCCAGCACCGCAGCAATATTCCCCATCTGGTGGGCTACGGCAATACGGATCTTTGTTCCGTTCTGGAAATCCACTTCCGCTTCCTTTACACCGTCAAGGCCGCGTACAGGTTTAAAATTCACATCGCCCAGTTCTTTATTGGTTACCAGGAAAAAAGCTGAACGTACTGCCGCTTCCATAACGCCGCCGGTTACACCGAAAATCGTTCCGGCGCCGGTATACGGTCCCATGGGGTTATCCGCATCTTCTTCGGGAAGGGCCATAATATCGATACCTGCCTGTTTGATCATACGGGCAAGTTCCCGGGTGGTAATGGCAATGTCTACATCATAACCTGCACCGGCGCTCTTCATGTCGTCGTTGCGTTTGGTTTCCCACTTCTTTGCCGTACAGGGCATTACCGACACGGAATATACCTTGGCAGGATCGACTCCCGCCTTGCCTGTCCAGTATGCCTTGATCATGGCGCCCATCATCTGCTGCGGGCTCTTGGCAGTGGAAAAGTTGGGAATCATATCGGCGTAGTATTTTTCCATATAATCGACCCAGGCCGGACAGCAGCTGGTAATAAGGGGTAGCGTACTGCCCTTTTCTGTCAGCCGTTTTACCAGTTCCGTTCCCTCTTCCATAATTGTAAGGTCGGCGGAAAAGTTTGTATCGAAAACCGTGTTAAAGCCAAGCCGGCGCAGGGCAGCGTACATTTTTTTGGTAGCGATGGTTCCGGGTTTGCAGCCGAATTCTTCCGCCAGAGCTACACGCACTGCCGGGGCAATCTGCACCACCGTGTGCTTGTCGGGATTCTGAAGGGCCGCCCAGACTTGCTGTGTATCATCCCGTTCGTAAATTGCACCAACAGGACAATGGGCCGAACACTGGCCGCACTTGATACAGGGGCTTTCGCCTAACGGAGCATCCGCTGCACTGGCGATTTTTCCCTTGATACCCCGGCCGAGGAATTCCAGCGCCCAGACATTCTGCACTTCCTGGCAAACCTTGACACAACGCCCACAGCGTACGCATTTTTCCGGGTTCAATATAATAGACGGATTGGAATCGTCCACATTAAGGCCGTTAAGTACCTTCCGGTACGGAGTTTCCCGAATGCCAAAATCGGCGGCAAGTTCTTGCAATTCGCAGTTATTGTTCCGGGGACACTGCAGACAATCATCCGGATGATTGGAAAGGATCAGTTCCAGAATGGTTCTGCGTGTTGCAATAATTTCCGCATCATGGGTGATCACTTCCTTCCCCTCAAAACCGCCGTCTACAGGAGTGGTACATGCCCGTACCATCTTGGGACTGCCGGCCATGCGGACAATGCAAATGCCGCAGGATGCCCAGGGCGGAAGGTCGGGGTTGTAACACAGTGTCGGAATTTTTATATTTGCTTTTTTTGCAGCATCAAGAACCGTTGTTCCTTCTTCAACCTGGACAGGAATGCCGTTTATTTTAAAGTTTATCATCATGTTACTCCTTTAGCCCTTCGAGATTGAATTGAATTTACATGCCTTGAAACATTCACCGCATTTCAGACATTCGCCCTGATCAATTACATAAGGAGGTTTCTTCTTGTCCGGATACTTCGCAGCATCTTCGGCAGTTATGCAGTTTGCAGGACATTTTTTGGCGCACACTCCGCATCCTATACATTTTACCGGATCAATGGTAAACCGCATAAGGTTTTTACACTTGCCCGAACGGCATTTTTTGTCGTGAATGTGTTCCATGTATTCGTCACGGAAATTCTTGATTGTCGACAAGGTAGGATTAGCCGCAGTACCGCCAAGCATACAAAGCGAAGCTTTGGTCATGGCAGCGCCGATGGTTTCCAGTTTTACCAAATCCTCATCTTCGCCGTTCCCCTTGGCAATCTTTTCCAGCAGGTTAAGTATTTGAGTTGTACCGATACGGCAGGGTGAACATTTACCGCAGCTTTCATCCACACAGAAATCCATGTAGAACCGGGCCACGTCCACAACACAGTCGTCTTCGTCCATAACGATCATGCCGCCTGAACCCATCATTGAGCCGTTAGCGGCCAATGTTTCAAAGTCTATCGGAAGGTCCAGGGATTTTTCGGTAAGTATGCCGCCTGAAGGGCCGCCGGTCTGAACGCCTTTGAACTTCTTGCCGTCCTTGATGCCGCCGCCAATCTCGAAAACAATTTCACGCAGCGTGGTGCCCATGGGCACTTCTACAAGGCCGGAATTCTTTACCTTGCCGGTAAGGGCGAATACCTTGGTGCCTTTGGATTTTTCCGTTCCCAGTTTGGAAAGCCATTCGCCGCCCTTGGCGGTGATTACCGGAATATTGGCAAAGGTTTCTACGTTATTGATAATTGTCGGCAGCTGCCACAGCCCCTTGTTTGCCGGGAATGGCGGCTTGGGTACCGGCATGCCCCGGTTACCTTCTACCGATTTAATCAACGCCGTTTCTTCGCCGCAGACAAATGCCCCGGCGCCAAGCCGTATTTCGATATCAAAATCGAAGCCCGACCCCAGGATGTTTTTTCCAAGAAGGCCGTATTCCTGGGCCTGCTTCAGGGCAATTTTAAGGCGATCAATGGCCAACGGGTATTCAGCGCGTATGTACACAAAACCCTGATGTGAACCAATCGCCTTACCGGCGGTGATCATCCCCTCGATAACCGAGTGAGGGTCGCCTTCGATGGTGGACCGGTCCATATAGGCGCCGGGGTCGCCTTCGTCGGCATTACAGATTACATACTTGGTGTCTCCCTGGGCTTTACGGCAAAGATCCCATTTAAGCCATGTGGGGAACCCTGCGCCGCCGCGGCCCCGGAGGCCGGATGTTTTGACTTCTTCTATAGTCTGTTCCTGTGTCCATTGGAAAAGGACTTTTTCCAGGCCGCTGTAACCTTCGCGGGCTATGTATTCATCGATGTTTTCCGGATCGATAACACCGCAGTTGCGGAGTACTACCCGGAATTGTTTCTGATAAAACTGAATGTCCTCGACAGATGCAGTATCTTTCTTTGCCGCATCATCCTTGTAGAGGAGCCGCTTAACTTCCCGCCCCTTGACGATCTGTTCGGCAATAATTTCCTTTGCGTCTTCGGGTTTTACATTCACATAGAATGATTCTTCGGGAAGCACCTTGATGATCGGGCCCTGTTCGCAAAACCCGAAACAGCCGGTCTGGACAATCTGGACTTCGTTTGTTACCATCTGGGCTGCCGCTTCTTTGATCAGTTCATCGTAAATTTCTTTTCCTTTGTTGGATTCGCAGGCTGTACCGCCGCAGCACAGAATAAAATGATTATATGCCATATTCCGCTTACTCCTTCATAATATCCGCTGCGGGCCTGTTAAGGATATGGTTATCCAAAAGTTCGTGCCCCAGGATATGCTTGGTTACTATTTCTTTGGCCGTTACGGCGTCTACGGTGCCGTAAATAACATTCGGCATACCGGGAGAAATAACCTCTACGGTTGGCTCTGAATGGCAAAGCCCCATGCAGCCGGTCTGCCGCACCATTACCTTATCCACCAGCTTGTTTTCGTCCAGTGCATTGATAAAGGCATCCAGGGTACCCTTTGCCCCTGCAGCAATGCCGCAGGTTCCCATGCCAACAATAACATGAATGTCCTTCCCTTCGGCGTCACGCCGCTGGATGTCAGTCTTCTTGGATTCCCTGAGCTTCCGCAGCTCTTCCAATGTCATTGCCATTCTCAGGCCTCCTTAACAAAATTTATTTATATCAAAGTTTTTTAAAACTTCAGTTTTTAAAATTATTTAATCATCCCCTTCAAGTGAATGAAGGTACTTCCCCAGCAATACCAGGGAACCTACATCTTCCAAATCGCCTAAAGCATCTTCCAATTCAGTTTTCTTTACTTCATAGTCCAGATCGATTTTTCCGCCTTTTCGGTTTCGCCTCAAGACTATTTCCTGCGGCCCAACAAACATCAGCACAGAACGGAAAAGGCCGGGGATATCCCCTATCGGGGGAGTATCCACATTGGCCAGGTCGAACCACGCCTCCACGCTGGTACCGTTGCCGCTGCCTCCAATCAAGGAAAAATCTTCCCCTTCTTTTCCTGCAGCTTGCCTTGCCGTGCCGCCTGAACGTAATACCCGCTCGCCTCCTTTTACAGCAGAAATAATCCTCCAACCGCCGCCGGAATCTACTGCAGTCTGGATAAGAAAGGGAAGGCCTAACCCAACCTTTCTGCCGGGGTGCTTTACCCCGTCTGTTACAAAGGGATCCATATTCCGATCCAGATCGGCCCCGGACATCCCCTTGCCGTTATCTCCTGCAAAAAACCTGAATTCCCTTACAGCGGGGCTGTCCACACTGCCTGGCTCATCGGCCTCCCAAATAGCCAATGTTACCAGGCTTGCCCCCGATTCGGCGCAGTTCTGGGTAATATCCGCAGCCAAATCGCTCAAACTAAAATGCAATACTAATTCCGGTATTTGGCAATAATTTCCGGCAGCATATCCTTGGTTAACTTCCCATAGGTATCGTTGCCTACAACAATAACCGGCGCCAACCCGCAGCATCCGACACAACGTACCGGATCAATGGAAAAAAGACCGTCTTCGGATACTTCATCGGGAGCAATTCCCAAAATACTCCGGGCTTCTTCTATTAAATCCTGTCCGCCTTTAAGATAACAGGCAGTTCCCAGGCACACGGATATCTTATTCTTCCCCGGTTTGGTGGTTTTAAAGAAATGATAAAAGGTAATAACCCCGTAGACACGGGCCAGGGGTATACCGGTAAGATGTGAGATTTCTTCCGCCGATGCCCGGGAAATATAGCCAAAGGTTTCCTGGGTTTTATGCAGAATCATAATAAGTGACCCGGGTTTGACCTTCCATTCATCGATAAAAGCAATTAATTCAGGAGGAAATGTAATTTTTTCCTGTACCGCAGCTTGAGCCATGAAAACCCCCAAAAGAGATATTTTTACTCAATTATAGAAAGAAAAAGCCGTTTAGGCAAGTAAAAAAATGCGGCTTTTTTGACGATTAAGGCAGATATTCCTTCACAGCAAGAATGGCTTCCTCAAAATCGCTGTGAAGTAAGTGTGCGGCAATGGTATCCAGCAGTTTCCGGACCGGTTGCGGCCATGACTTGCGTTTAAGTTCAACCAGCGCTTCTTTGGCAGCTTTTTTTTCATACGCTGCACAGGCTTCCTGAATGGTAAGCAGTTTTTTATGTAAAAATGCCCGATCGGCTTCTGTAAATTCTCCGCCATCATCTTCTTCTTCAGGTGCGATTTTTTTGATCACAACCATTAATGCATTTATAAACGCCGGGGTTTCACCCACCAGTGAAGCGGTGTCTCTAATCCGCCCCGCCTGTTCCAGCCTGAAAGCAAAACCGGATAATCCTTTTTCGCCGATATTAGCAAGGGCGCTCTTTATTGCATGTACAGTGATTACATACATCTTTATATCATCCGCTCTGCGATAGTTGTTTTTGTGTATCAATTCCAATGTTTCGATGGTTTTTTCGGCATCACGGACAAATATTTCCGCAAGATGTTTATCATCAGAAGGGTGCAATGTGCTTTCGGCAGAATTTCTATTCAGAATATCTTTTTGCCGCCGTGCGGCTTCAACCACATCGGGCGGGTGTTTATCGCGTATCAGCATGTTCAGCGAGTCGTTGAGCTGGAGTATATCTATGGGCTTGGAAATAAACCCGTCGAAGCCGCTTTTCAAAAACAACTCCTCCTGACCTGCCAGAGCATTAGCCGTCAGCGCAACAATGGCATGCCCATAACCCATTTCCCGTATTTTCTTTACCGCTTCTATACCGTCCATCTTCGGCATAAAATGGTCCATATATATGACATCGTAGGAAGCCCCGTTCTTTATTTTTTTTATTGCTTCAAACCCGCTTTTAGCGGTTTCAACCTGCAGCCCGTAAGGGCTCAGCAACCCTTTGGCAACATACAAATTGGATTCCATATCATCTACAACCAGGACCCTGCCATAAGGCATATACTCACGTACGATCTGAACTTTCTTTGAAATTGACATATCGTGATAACTGAAATTTTGTAAACTCTCCGCTATACCGGCCCCGCACACAGCCGAACCGCCGCTTTTCTGAGGCAGGCGCACGGTGAACACCGATCCTTTGCCGACTTCACTTTCTACGATTATCTCGCCGTCCATCATATCAATCAGGCGTTTCGTGATATTCATACCCAGGCCTGTACCGGATATACTGCGGTTTGTTTCCATATTAAAGCGTGAATATTCATCGAAAAGCCTGTCAATTTGGTCTTTCCTCATACCTTGCCCGGTATCGCTGACCCTGAATGTGAGCATTACGTTTTCGCTGTCCTGCTCCGATTCGGTAGTGACCGATAGTTCCACTTCGCCTGTGTCCGTATACTTAAACGCATTGGAAAGCAGATTATTTAATATTTGCTTAATACGAAGCTCGTCTCCAATTAATTCCAGGGGCATATCCTCATTTATCACCAGCTTAAATTCCACTGATTTGTCTTCGTGGTGCAGGCGGTTTAATTGAACGGTATCGTTAACCATGCTCGGAATATCATACCTGGCAGTAACCAGTTCCATTTTTCCCGCATCTATTTTGGAAAAATCAAGAATGTCGTTGATTATGTGCAGCAATAAATTGCCGGATTCATATATCCTGAAAAACCCTTCTTTTGCATCCGTTGGAAGCTGTGCATTAAACAGTTGAATTTCAGAAATCCCCAAAATAGCATTCATCGGAGTGCGTATCTCATGGCTCATATGGGCAAGAAAAATGTCCTTTGAACGGTTGCTTTGTTCGGCAATGTTTTTCGCAGCAATCAATTCTGTAATATCAACAGAATGCCGCATATGAACCTTTCGATCGTCAGGCCAGTGAATGTTCCGGTCAACATTGCGATAGATACGGTCCTTTAATTCGTTAGATCCTTCCCAAATAATAACTGAATCGGGATCTTTTTTAAGCTGTTCACAAGGGCACTGTTCACAAATGTCATTGCTTTTATGGATGGCTTTGTAGCATATTTTTCCGATACTATCACCTTCAACATTAAAATGCCGCCTCATGCTGTCGTTAATAAAAAGCAGCTCGCATGTTTCCGGATCGGTAACACAAACCATTACTTCCAGACTGTTCAGTATATTGCTTAAATAATATATTATTTTTTTTATGTCGATTATTTTTTGCTGTTCAACGATGGCGGCTTTTATCTCCCGTAAATCGCGGGTATAACCGGCAACAACGTAATCATCTTTATATTTTACACGGACAAGCGTAATCTCGCATGGTATCTGTTCCCCGTCAAGCTTTTGGTGTGTCCACTCAAACCGTAGGTACCCTTCTTCAAATGTCTGTTTAATCAATCGGACAGCCTTCTCTGATGACAGTTCACCGTCAGGCTGATACTCAGGCGAAAGTTTATGAAACTTTTCAAGGTACTCCTGCTTGCCCGACAGCCCGAAGATCTTAACCGCTTCGTCATTGGTTCTGATATTTTGCATATCCTTGTTCCACAAATTCAGGCCAAGAGGAGTTGCATCAAGCATAATTTGCATTTGCTCGTCTACTTCATTCAGTTTCTGTAAATTATATGTGTGTTCCG
>Ga0082212_10013801_pt1 | contig 10087 bp, 11 predicted proteins | sample TergutNt197P3_FD_71548 | JGI IMG/M metagenome (GOLD analysis project Ga0082212, IMG submission 71548) | Neocapritermes taracua P3 segment gut microbial communities from Petit-Saut dam, French Guiana - Nt197 P3 | ecosystem: Host-associated > Arthropoda: Insects > Digestive system > Gut ... | reverse complement strand
GCAAATACGCATCAGGATTTTCTTTTATGAACCGACGAAGCTTTTCGGGTTCAATTTTCCGCCATGTTTCACGGCGTTTTTTAGGTTTCAAATTGCCGATTTCTTTCAGCTGCGATTTCCAATCTTGCAGAGCGGATGGGCTTACTTTGAATACTTCGGCGGTTTGATTTTTAGTGTGTCCATTGTTCCAATACGCGAGTACTCGTTCGCGAAATTTTATATCATAACTCATATAGTCATTATAGCATATCTTTAGATGTTTTTCAAGTAGATTTACTATACATATCAAACTTTTCTTGTTTAGTTACCCTTATTGTTTTATTTTCTATTCTTATCTTGTAAGAATAGAATGGGTTGGGTTCGAATTTCGTAAATTTCATTACCCTTTCTTTTTTTGCTTCCAACTTATAGCCGGTTAAACCCTTGCCATATTTTCCGAGATTTATTGTACTTAATTGTTGATACCTACGAAGGCATTTTAACGCTAACTCTTCGTCGTGCATTTCGTAACCTTTAACATTATCAAGTTCAAAATACGGTAACTTGCCAATGGAACTCAATACCTTTTGACACGTTCTATAAAAGCCTTCAAATGTTCTCTTTTTTTCGTGGAAGTATTCTATCAAAATTATCCACATGGTAAGAAATGCTCCGCTAAATATACCCCCGTTAATATCATATAGTTTATTAAATACCTCCGTAGTTATCGAACGCATTCTGCCAAACATATAAATATTAATAGCATATTCACGTGGAAGAAAAAAGAAAAACGCACAAGTCACAAAAGACACTCCTAACAAAACCCAAAATAAAACTACTTTTGCTTTCATAACACCAACTCCCTATACCGGGCAATTTTCAATGTTGTTGGTTTCACCGACATAGGAAATAGCTTGCACTGAAAAAGAAAATTTAGAATTAACCGTTTACACAAACAAAGCAAATAATATGACCCAATATCTATTCTGCACGCCCGTGAACGGACTTGCAGAATAGACCGCAATCACGATTGCTTATTGGACACACCGCGGTGTGAGGGATTGCTCCGCAACAAGGGTGAACCCTTGACCCGTTTTCGATAAATGATTTGTTTGCTCATTTATTTTCGCAATCAATACACATTGTTTTTCCGTTCACTTCCGATATAAATGTTGCAAGATATTCGCCACCACAAAGAGGACAAGTATAAAATGTATACCCCTCTGCATCGTCATACTCGTGTTGTTCGAGAACATCATAATTAACATTCTCATCGTGTAACACATCGTCTTTTCGTTTGCTCATTACGACTCCTCTCTTCCATTACAAGCTTCTTCCGATTCATCGACTTTAATCGTTTCAATAAATTCTTTTTTCAGATTTGGTTCGTTGTCTATTAACAGCTTTCTATTTCGCATAAAACAGATTGTTTTATAACCACCGAAAGCTATTCCGCCTAAAATAGCTAACGCACCTGCACCGATAAAGCCGCCCTTAAGTAACAACGAGGGTGCCGCTTTGGCAACAGCAGTATTCCCAATACTGTCATAAAGTGCTTTCTTACAACCGCCAAAAAGTTTCAAGTCTTTTGTGATTGTGCCGTAGTCGCCAAGGTTTCCAATTGGATTTTTCATTATCTGTTACCTCCCAAATTACATCCCATACAGCTTTCGGGATAACCACCACACCCTGCGGCACATAGTGGTTTGTCGCCGTCGTCTTCAATGCAGTTCGGACAACAACCCATCCAATCCTCAATTTCTTCGCCGCATGAATCACAAATCCAAGTATCGCTCATGAAAATTACCCCCTGTTAAAATTTTATAATATTTCAATTTCTTCAAAATGTTTTTGAAAAAATTTGACGACTTTTTCTACCGAATCTTTTCCCGATGCACTCCTTATACTCAATTGGGTGTATTCTTCATTTGGAAACGCTCGCAAATAAGAATAAGGGTTGTTGTTGACAAATAATAAATTTGATTCGCGTGTTTGTGTGCAAAAAAAACACCATGCCTCTTCTTCTATTTCACCCTCTCCATTGTACACAGATTCAATATTGAAATCCTCGATACCGTCTGATAGCTCCTTTAATCTTTTTGCAGGGGTCTTTGAAATGTCCATCGAAAAAATTTCAATATATTCAGAATCCTGTTTGGGTTTAATTTGCTGTGCAGCTTGTGCTAATGATATTAGAAAATTTACGAACTCTTCACGGTTAATGTTCTCAGTCATTCGCTCAAGTCCCCCGAATAATTTCCCGATTAACTCCGCTCCCTCGTGTTTTTGTACTTGTTCTTTTGTTATAGTCGCACGGCAAGAAAAGTTATCCCCGTATCGTTCAATCACCCCCTTATCAATTAGTCTTTTGATTAAGGTATATGTTGTATTGCGATTCCAACCAACTGACGGAGTTAGACGTTTCTAAAAATATGGCTTTGACAACCTTGTATTTCGGTGATAACCAACTTACGTTTTCCAAGATACTCTTGCCTAAGCCCATATCTTCGTACGACATGCTCCTCGGCAGCGAGCAAGCGTTAGTGGACATTTCGCTGCATCCATACGGTATAGTTGACCTCTCCGCAGAATATCTCGACGAAAGCACTACGTTCACTTGGTACAAAAGACGACCCAATACTGGTGATACAATCATTACTGACTATACGAACGAGTATGGCGTGTTTACTTTCGACAACCTGGATGAAGGCGATGTCTTATACTGCGTAATGACCAATGACCGTTTTCCCCAGTGGACGTTCTACCCTTACCCTGACATTAGTATCATCATCGAAGAGTTGTCGTTGAGAACAGTGTCTGTAACGGTTGGACAGCCCCCTCACAACGAACACGACTGGGACAAGGTCGTAAGCCAAGGCTTGGAAGAGTATGCATCGTGGGACAAAGTTAATCGCGAATTACGGCTTATCAAACTGAATATTCCTCTAAACTCCATCAGCGGCAGCCTTGATCTGTCCGGTTGCACGGCTCTGACGGAGGTGATATGTGGCGGCGATGCACTGAATAAAGGCACACTGACATCGTTAAATCTCTCTGGATGCACTGCTCTGGAAGCCGTGTACTGTCGCGACAATAGCCTGACGATCTTGGATCTTACCGGTTGCGAGGCTCTGGTAAAAGTGGAGTGCGAGGGCAACCGACTGACATTTTCCACACTGCCTACAAATACGTTTACCGAATTCACTTATGCCTATCAAGCACCGGTGCAGATTGCGCCGTCGCTGAATTCTGCGGGAAAATTAGACATTTCCGTCGAGAATGTTAACGGGAACACGACTTACATTTGGTATTATGCCGACGGCACGACTCCTGCTCCTGTTACCGAAGAAAGTCCGGGCGTGTTTTCCTTTGCTGACTTGGAGGCAGGGGATAGGGTTTATTGCGTGATGACCAATACCGATTTTCCCGAGTTGACGCTTACCACGACCGAGGCGGAAATTTTTGTGGGCACCTCACCGTTGGACGCACCGGCATTGGTCGAAGGAGCAAAAGATGACACTTCCATCGCATTTTCTTGGACAAACGACATTAACACCACCGATTACGAGGTTTGGTGTAGCATTGATGGTGCCGCCGCCGAAAAATGGATGGTGCAAACACCGTCGCTGGTGGATGGCACTTGGAATTTCTCCGCTTTTGCTCTGGATGCCGAAACGGTGTATGAATTTTATGTTGTTGCGATTGGCGACGGCACGATTTTCTTGGATTCCGATCCGTCGAATACGCTGACCAAAGGGATTGTGTTGCCGCCGCCCGAAACACTTACCATAACCGGCGGTTCCAATTCCGTAGAAATTTCTTGGACGGACTCCTTGCCGGAAGGAAGTGTGCTCCAATACAGTGCGGACAGCGGAACGACTTGGACAACATGGAAAGGAAAAATTGATGGGGATAGCGTTACCATACCCGGCTTGGCGGCAGGCGAGTATGATGTCCGATTAGTGGATGCCGAAGGGAATATTTCGCATGAAGAGACCGTTACCGTTACGGCTTCGGACACGACCGCTCCCGTTGCGCAGAAACCAAAGGTAAAAGTGGGCAAGAAGAACACTGCCGATGTAACCACTATCAGTACGATCACGCTTACGATTGCCAAACACAAAAAAGCGACAGCCGAGAGCAACGCCTTGTATGTCATTGTCCGTTTCGAGAAGGTGGGCAAGAAATGGATTGCGGTCGAGCAGGTCAGCACGACGGCGGACAAATGTACTTTCACCGGTTTGAATCCGAAAACGTCGTACAAGTTTAGCATTACAGCGGTCAATGCGTCTGGCAATTCGATGAACGCCAAAAACAAGCCGGTCGTCGTTAACATAACGGCAAAGACGAAGGCGTACGCCGCTCTCACCGGCATCAAAAAAACCGTTACGAACGATAGTGTAACGCTCACTTGGAAGGCTTCACCGTTCCCGGAGACTGACCGGTATGAGATTCGGGACGCAGTGTCGGGTGCAGTGTTGGTAACTATTCCTGCGACGGGAATCACTGGCAAGGTTTCGTGGACGTTTGCAGATTTGACACCGAAGACGGCGTACAAGTATAAAATCGTTGCCATTTCGGACTTGCTCGACGGTCTCGAATCGAAGGTGAAAAAGGTTTCGGCAAAGACGAAAAAGTGAAAACGTATCCAGAGCACAGGCGGACACGCTCTAACGACAGGCGTACACCTGCACCGGAACCTCGTAGTACATGACCTTTGGAACTTTTCGTGTTATGGTGTAAGGTTCCTTCATCGCCTCAATTTGATAGCCCTGCACGATCTTTTCGCAAACGACCGGTTTTAAGACCGTGTAATTGCAGTGCCGAATCTCCTGCTGCGGAACGAGACGGCAAGTCCGATAGGTAATCTGTTTCGTCTTTTGCTCGATCACTTCCCGGCAGACCTGATAGCGGACAGTCTTGACTCGCTGTTGCGGTACCATCTTGCACACCCGGTAAGTGCCGCACCGCTCAACCGGTTCCATTTTGCAGACCCGGTAGGTTACCGTTTTGATATGTTGCTCCGGTACCATTCGGCAAACACGATATGTGCAAACTTTTTGCTCCGGTACAACTTTGCAAACCCGATAGGCGACGGTTTTCATCCGCTCTTCGGTTACATATTCGTAATCCGTGTACGTCCGGCATTTTTGGACGGGAACCTGTTTGCAAACCTGATAGGTAACGGTCTTGCACCGCTGTTCCGGCACCATTTTGCAAACTTTATACTGCTGAACCCGGTCTTCCGGCTCCAATCTCGTTACGGAATAGTGCACCGTTTTGAAGCACTGTTGCGGAACGTACTTGACGCAGTCGATGACCTTCTCCCGAACTTCGGGAACCCAAATGTTGCGGTAGCACGTTACCGGCGGAGATTGGACTTTGACCAACTCGTACTTCTTGGGACTGACATCGGCACAAGGATCGACCGGCTCACAGGGATCGGCGACGGGAACCTTCTTATACACAAAGGGTCCCGGCACTCGGTACGCCTGTCGTTCCCAGCGTCCGCACGGAACCTGAATAGTTTGTTGATAGTGCACCGGTTTATGGACAGTGTAAGCAACTTCCTTGGAGCGGATTTCTTGGACAGGGCACTGAACGGTATAGTGCCGTTCCCGGACTTCCCATTGCGGTCTGCAAACAGTGTAGGGAACCTGTTTTGAGTGGGTTTCATAGACCGGTTTGTACTCCGTCCACGTTTGCGTTCGTTCGACCGGCACCGGCTTGCAAACGGTGTAGGGAACCTGCTTTTGACGAATTTCGGAGACGACTCTGTTTACTGTGTAAGCGTGTTCCCGGGTTTCCCAAAGCGGCTTTTGAATCGTGTAGGGAACATGTTTCGTTTTCGTTTCGTAAACCGGCTTGTACTCTGTCCAAGTCCGAACGCGCTCCTCGTATTCAGGAACGTAAGTCGTGTAGGGAACCTGTTTGACTTTGGTCTCATAAACCGGCTTGCTGACATTGTAAACAACGGTTTTGACTTTGGTATCCCAAATCGGTTTATAGGTGGTATATTGGAACTCCTTCGACCGGGTTTCGGGAACGTAGGTGCAATAGGTAACTTTTTTGGCGACTGGAACTTTTTCATAGACCGTCCGGTAACACGTAACCTGCTGACTTTGATAAACAACTTTCCGGGCGATTCGGGTTACTGTGGTGCAGGGTTCGCAACCGTCGCTGCATCGGGAGACTGGCTCGCATACCCCCACTCCTGCAAAACCTGCCTGTGCGGTCTGGCAGAACGAAAGTAAAGCACCGAAGACCAAAGCGGCAAGTGTGTATCCAAGACCGGACTGCCCAAATACTCGTTTCATTCCATTCTCCTTGCGCATCCAGAACCGGGGCGGATGTCGCTACGGATAGTATCGGTAATTCCGGTTGGGTAACTTGAGTGCAAAATGATGCTGCCGAATAATCCTCAATTTGCACACTGCCCTGACTTCGGCTCTTGGGCGAATTCCTTAATTTTGACCGGTTTTTTGCCGATGAGTCCGACGTGTCTGGTTCTTACTTTGAATTACTTACCGAACAACAGGGACTTCCGGTGAAGCCGTTCGATCCTTTGGAGGAACTGCGGCGGCTCCGAGAAGGGTTGGCTGCACGTATGCAGCCAACCGAGGTTCGGGAAGAAATTCGCTTCAAAACACCAGACATTCTCTATAACGAGCCGGTTTCGTTTGACGCAGTCGTCAATCAAGTGGACCGCATCAAGAAATCGTTGACAGTGTTGCACCGTTCACGGATTCACGACCGACCGACGCATCGAGGCATTTTTCGGAACGTTCGAAAGTTAGAGCGTCAAAAACAAACACCGAAAATCATTCCCCGATGCACGGAAACACACCAAGGCGGAACGATGGAAACGGTCAATGCTGTGTTGACGGCACTGGGGATCGTCGGAATCGTCTTCGGAATCTTGAGTTTCTACCGGGGGTGGGAAAGCGATTTATCCCTTGGTTCTCTAGTCTGTACTTCTGGAGCGGCAATCGTTGCCATTGGTATCAGCGGTCGTTGCCTCGCTTCACGTTCAGACTCGTAACGAAATCATCTACATTCACCGCTTATGAGACCGCAAATTCGGGACGGCGTTTTTCTAGTTGTGCGCTCAGCCGACTCACGATGTCCGTGTGCATCTGGCTGACTCTGCTTTCGCTCAAATCGAGTGTCGCCCCCACCTCCTTCATCGTCATTTCCTCGTAATAGTAGAGGATAATGATCAATCGTTCATTACGCGTGAGTCCCTTCGTTACAAGCCGCATGAGGTCTGTCCGCTGAAGCCTGCGCGTCGGGTCCTCGCCTTTCTGGTCTTCCACTAAATCCATCTCGCTGATGTCTTTAGAACCATCGGTTTCAAACCATTTTTTGTTAAGACTGACCGTCGGAACCGTATTGGCATCGAACATAATCCGTTCTAATTCGCCTGCCGAAAGATTCATGTGCTCCGCCAGTTCTTCGTGGGTCGGCATCCGACCGAATTTGTCCGAAAGCGCTTTATTTGCTTCCGCTAATTTTCTTGCTCTGGCTCGTACCAAACGCGGCACCCAGTCCATGTTTCGGAGTTCATCCAGCATGGCTCCCCGTATACGTTGCGCACAGTACGTTTCAAATTTTACTTCGCGGCTGACATCGAATGCATCAATGGCATCCATCAAACCGAAGGTTCCGGCTTGCACCAGATCATCAAGTTCAACCTCGTCAGGCAATTTATGACTGAGTTTCTCGCCGTGAAACCGCACCAACGGCATGTAACGCTCAATCAGGGCGTTGCGAGACGTTTGGTTGCTTTTATCCTGAATAAAATTTTCCCACAGCTTTGCTGTTTCTTCAGTAGTGGGTTGTGCTACTGTCATGCTTCCTCCGTGAAATTTACCTTCATGCGTAACAGCATACAAAGGCTCATTACCCTAATCGGCAAGAAAAATCAAAAAGGTGAACAACTCCGCAAGAATTTTTGGAAAATATGCCATAATCCGTTTTGTTTGACGAATCAATAAAATAGGCAAAATAGAGAGTTTTCGCATTATGGCATATACTGCACAACGGGCACAAAGAAAACGTGCATTTTATGGCATGCTACAGCATATTATCCAATTTCGAACATCTCTCAATCATCTCCCTGTCCTTTTCAAGCGAAATACCCGAAGTTGTGAGGTAGTTGCCCGTCATGAACGCATTGGCACCGGCACGAAGCAGAAGTTCATCCTGATCGCGGTTTGCAAATACCGTCGGTCTGCCGCCGCAAATCCTAATAGTCGCCTTTGGCAATGTCAATCGAAACAACGCAACAATCCGCAGTGCCTCGTCGGTGGACAACGGCGTACGGTCAGAAAGCGGTGTCCCGGAAATCGGATTGAGAAAATTGATCGGTACGGAGTCCACTTCCAATTTTTGGAGCGTTAAGGCAAGTTCCCATCGATCCTCCCAAGTTTCGCCGAGTCCAAACAACCCTCCGCTACAAACAGTCCAACCCAATTCTTTGGCACGCTCGACCGTTGCCCGACGATCCCGCCAACGTTGCGTCGTGCAAATCGACGGATAAAAGCGTTCCGACGTTTCCAAATTATGATGATACCGGCTAAAACCGGCAGATTTGAGTTGCCGCAGTGCCGGAGTTTCTAGTTGCCCCAGCGAGGCACAGCAACCTCGGTGTGCGCCTTTGCCAGCAAAAAGTGTCGTTGCCATAGCAACGATTGCATCCAATTCTTTCGCCGCCGGAGAACAACCGCTGGACACCCAGCCGACTCTGGGAATGTTTTGTTCCCAAAGTTTTTGTGTTTCCAATGCCAATTCTTCGTTATGAAGAAGCGGGTAGGTATCAACAGCCGTATCATGGTGCTGACTTTGAGCGCAAAACCGGCAGTCCATTGCACAGCGTCCGCTTTTGACGTTCACGATAGCACAAAGGTCAACGCCGGTTCCAAACATTTCGGTACGTACGCGATTGGTTTCCTTCAACAAGTCTTCAAGCGGGATATTGACGATGTCAGTAATCATGCCGTTTTTGATACAGGTTCCGTGAATTACCCTAACATTTCGTTCATGCTCCCGGTGCGATAGCCTTGCAAGTCCACCGAAACATATAGGAAACCGATTTCCTTGAATCGATGATCAATTTCTGTCCGCAGGCTTTCGGATAACAACCGATTCAATCCCTCTTCGTCCGTTTCGATGCGTGCTAAACTGCCGTGAAAGCGGACACGTACCTGACCCAACCCCGCATCACACAAAAATTGCTCCGCAGTGTCAATCATGGACAATCGTTCTCTCGTAATTTCCGCCCCATATGGAAATCGAGTGGCATAACATGCAAGACTCGGTTTGTTCCAAGTGGGCAATCCCATTTCCTTTGAAAGTTGCCGAATTTCCTGTTTGGTCAGTCCTACCTCTTGGAGCGGACTCCTAATACCGAGTTCCTTGATTGCCCGCATACCGGGACGATAATCGTGAACATCGTCGGCGTTTGACCCTTCGATGATACGCTGTATTCCCCGTTCTTCGGCAATGTTTTGGATTTGGGAAAAAATGACTATTTTGCAAAGATAACAGCGGTTTGGTGTATTTTGAGAAAAATCGGCGATATTTCGTTCGTCAACATCAACCACGACCTGTTCGATACCTTCTTTTTGGACAAACTGTTCCGCTTCATTAAGTTCTCTCCTGGGAACGAGTCCCGAACGAATGGTAAAGGCACAGACCCTGTCCCCCAAAACGTTGTGTGCCGTTTTGAGCAAGAACGTTGAGTCCGCACCGCCAGAAAACGCAACAGCAACGCTGTTCATTTCCTGAATAATATCCCGTAAAGCGTCTTGTTTGGTTTGCAAATTCATGTTCCCGCTGATTCTACATTGTTTTAGAAAAAATGATATACTCGATCTGCAAATTTGCATGTTGGGTGTGTCCAATTTTGCGAGGATTTTTATGTTCCCTCTCCCACCGGCGGACTTGCGCCCGCCGTTCGCTTGCGGCATTTTAAGATTGCGACTCTCTGGATTCCTGCTTTCGCAGGAATGACGGGGTATTTGTTGTCTTGTTTTGTAAAAAAGTGAAAATTGAAAGCCGGAAAACTGAAATCACATGAAGTTGAATGGTATTCGTTGTGCTCATT
>Ga0082212_10013800_pt1 | contig 10087 bp, 8 predicted proteins | sample TergutNt197P3_FD_71548 | JGI IMG/M metagenome (GOLD analysis project Ga0082212, IMG submission 71548) | Neocapritermes taracua P3 segment gut microbial communities from Petit-Saut dam, French Guiana - Nt197 P3 | ecosystem: Host-associated > Arthropoda: Insects > Digestive system > Gut ... | reverse complement strand
CATCCTTGGTCCCTCTGGTTCGGGTAAATCAACTCTTGTCCACTGTATTAATGGAATTATTCCCCATGCCTTTACGGGCGAAAGTTCCGGAGAGCTTTTCCTGTTGGGCGAAGATATCCGCAATTTTGATATTTTTGATATTTCAAAAAAAGCCGGAACAGTTTTACAGGATACCGACAGCCAGTTTGTCGGGCTGAGCGCTGCCGAGGATATTGCCTTTGCCCTGGAAAATGATTGTGCGCCGACAGAAGAAATGCACCGCCGGACCCATGAGGCCGCCGGCCTGGTCAACATGGGGGCGCATCTGAACAAGAGTCCGCAGGACCTTTCCGGCGGGCAGAAACAGCGAATCTCCCTGGCGGGGGTTTTGGTTGATGATGTAGAGATTCTTCTTTTTGATGAACCGCTGGCAAATCTTGACCCGGCAGCGGGAAAAGACACAATAGAGCTTATTGATGAACTTCATAAAAAAACCGGCAAGACCATTCTGATTGTTGAACACCGGCTTGAAGATGTTCTCCACCGGCCGGTGGATCGCATTGTGGTAATGGACAGGGGCCGGATCATTGCTGACACAAAACCGGCGGAACTTTTGGCTTCGGATATTTTGAAAAAGACCGGCATACGGGAACCGTTGTATCTCAGCGCCCTTGCCTATGCGGGAGTAATGGTAGATTCCGGCATGGCTCCCCAGCATGTTGATACTCTTGAACTTGATTACCGGCCCCTTCGGGAATGGGACCTGACCCTTGCGGCGCAGAAAAGCGCCGGAGATTTTGAGACGCCGGACATTCCGCCGGAATCGGACCTTGAAGTCCGGGACCTGCATTTCCGGTACTCTGAGGGCGCGGAAGCCCTAAAGGGAATCTCCTTTTCCATGGCTCCGGGCGAATGTGTGGGGCTTGTGGGCAGAAACGGTTCGGGCAAATCCACCATGGCCAAATGTATCTGCGGCTTTGTACATCCCGATTCCGGAACGATTTTCTTTAACGGACAGGATTTGGCCGGGCTTTCGATTATGGAAAGGGCGGAAAAGATCGGTTATGTGATGCAGAATCCCAACCAGATGATTTCCTTTCCAATGATTTTCGATGAAACCGCTTTTGGACTCAAAACGCGGAATGTACCGGAAGCGGAAATCAAGGCAAGGGTACATGAGGCCCTTGAGGTCTGCGGGCTTTACCCTTTCAGAAACTGGCCGGTAAGCGCCCTCAGTTATGGTCAAAAAAAGCGGCTGACCATTGCGTCGATTCTGGTACTGCGGCCTTCTTTCATGATCCTTGACGAGCCCACCGCCGGACAGGATTACCGGCACTATACCGAATTTATGGAATTCCTTCTCGGCCTTAACCGGGACCTGGGAATATCCCTCCTTCTTATTACCCACGATATGCACCTAATGCTTGAATATACAACCAGGGCTGTTGTTCTTTCCGAGGGGGTCTGCGTGGCTGATCAGGAACCTTTTGAAGTGCTCACCGATGACGACATCATTGAAAACGCAAGCCTTAAACGAACAAGCCTTTATGCATTGGCGCTGAATGCCGGCCTTCCTGATCCGCGGAGCTTCGTTGGGCGGTACATTGCGTTTGACCGGAAAAAACGTGAAGCGCAAAAGGACGGCATATGAAAGCCCGGAGAATGTTGTCGTACATTGACGAGGTTTCGCCCGTACACGAAATGGCCGGCGCGGCAAAACTTATCGTTTTTCTGCTGTGGTCGGTTCTGGTCATGGTCAGTTACCAAACGCCGATACTCCTGTTCCTCGCGGCGGCGGGGGTTGTTTTTTTTGTAGTTTCGAAAATTCGTTATTCCGATATTTCTTTCATTGTTAACATGATGTTTGTGTTCCTTGTCTTAAACCTGGCGACGGTATACCTTTTTTCCCCTGAAGAGGGGGTAAAGATATACCAGACCCGGAATGTCATCCTGGAGGGGGCTGGACGATTCACCCTTACCTGGGAACAGCTTTTTTATGAATTTAACATTTTTCTTAAATACATTACGATAATTCCTCCGGCAATACTCCTGATCGTCACAACGCATCCCAGCGAATTTGCCGCGTCACTGAACCGCATCGGGGTCCCTTACAGTGCGGCTTATGCCGTCAGCCTGACCATGCGTTACATTCCCGACATTCAGCGCGATTTTGTGGCGATTTCCCAGGCCCAGCAGGCCCGCGGCCTGGAGCTTTCCCGAAAGGCTTCCCCTATACAGCGGCTAACCAGGATCGTCCCCCTGCTTTTACCCCTGATATTTTCTTCACTGGATCGAATCGAGGTGATAAGCTGCGCCATGGAGTTGCGGGGTTTTGGCAAAAGCAAACAAAGGACCTGGTATTCATCAAAACCGTTCAGCCGCGCCGATATTGCCGCCATTGCCGTATCCGCGCTGTTGTTTACCGCCGGAATGTGGCTAACCTTCCGCAATGGAAACCGGTTTTATAACCCTTTCAGGTAGATGCAGAGGGATCAGGTAAGCGTCTGGTTGCTTGTTAAATCGTTAGTATTATCCTATGCTTTATTGGGCGGGAAATGAGGAGGATGTATGTGTACATTAACAATTGATGGAATAGATGATGCTCTGGAGTATGAGATTAATGCAAAAGCACAGGCATTTGGTTTGAGCCAGGCAGAGACAGTAAAGAAAATACTCGCAGACAGCCTGTTATCTGATAAAAGTTATGAGCGGCGTAAAATGTTTGCACCTTTCAGTGGAATATGGACTGACAAGGACATTGCAGAATTTAAAGAAGCAACCAAAGATTTGGAAACGATTGAGTTGGGGGACTAAAGGTGGCTTCAATTCTTCTGGATACCAACGAATATACCGGATTAATAAATGGTGATGCCAAAGTTTATGAGCATATTACTCAAGCGGATATTGTGTATATGTCAACAGTTATGCTTGGGGAATTGTACACCGGTTTCTATGGCGGTTCAAAGTTTGATTGGAACAGTAATATTCTTCAAGATTTTCTGGAAAAGGAAACGGTTAAAATTATTGATGTGACACATAAGACAGCAAGGATTTTTGGCCGCATCAAGAATAATTTAAGGCTAAATGCAAAAATGATACCAATCAATGATATTTGGATTGCCGCTCATGCAATCGAGACTGATTCAACCCTTATCACTTATGATAAACACTTAATGAATATCCCAGACTTAAAAATTTGGTCACAGATATAAAATTCCCGATTAACTTACCGCAGCGCCCCAAATCTTGCCTGGCGGTACCTGCTGGTATCTGTTATGCGGTATTTTCCAAGCTCTTTTTCGGCGTTTGCGAGGCGGCTTGCCGGGGTGGGGTGGGTTTTGGTAAAGCCGCCGGTTTGCCCCCGCTGTGTCCTGTCCAGTTCCTTCAGCATGTCGATTAATCCAGATGGGTTGTAACCGGCACCTGCAAGCAGGGCCATTGCGGTACTGTCTGCGTCGAATTCCTGTGATTGGGAATAGCCGTTGTTGACCAGTGTTGTGACGATGTCCCCGACTGATTCCTGAAAAATTCCGGTCAACTCTGTCACGTTACTGCCTGTGGCGGCCCCTGCCGCTGAGCTGCCTGTCACCATCAGCGCCTGGGTGATGCGGCTTGTCCTGATGGCCTTGAGGCTGTGCTGCAGCTGGATGTGGGCGATCTCGTGGGCGATAACCCCCGCGAGGGCGTCTTCCGATGCGGCGCTGGCAACCAGGCCCCGTGTGACAAAAATATGCCCGCCGGATGTGGCAAAGGCGTTGATCTCGTTTGTATCCAAAAGCATGACATGGTAACCGTTGAAGATCTCCGGTTTGGGGGAATTGATCACGATAGCGCTGCAGATGCGGTTGAGGTATGCGGTCAGTGCCGGACTGCCGTCCCATATCCGGTAAGTGCTGAGGATGTTTGCGCCGACCGCCCTGCCGATATAGTACTCCTGCTCGGGGGTGAATTCCTCTGCTGCACCGGCGATGGCAGTTCCGGAATGGATGATGGCATCAGCGGTACTTTGGTCAATTGCTCCCGTGGCCACGGCAACCTGCGTGCCAATATCCGCCACGGCTGCAAGAGTACCGCAACTGGAAAAGAGAATGCACAGAAGGGCGGCAATACCTGTATATAATAACTGTTTGTTTTTCATCATTAATCCCCCATCGACAGACGGCCTTCGGCAAGGAACGATCGTAATGCTTCCTCGTCTGTCCGCTGTGCCTCCGTTCTGTCCACATCGGCGTAATTAAGGTTCCCCCCGGATTTATAGGCGTTTTCAATTTCCTGGTTAAAGCCTTTTCCCGCCAGGGCCACTTCGTTTGCCGATGCGCTGGTTGTACTGCCTGCCACGACCCGTTTTGCCGAGAGGTTTGCCGTGTTTGTCCATCCGGAAAGGGAAGTATTTTCCGCGGAGCGTATCTGTGCCCATTTTCCGTTTATCTGCAGTACCGCTACCTGTGCGCCGTATTCCAGCATTCCCGTTTTTCTGGCAAAAAAACCGGTTGAAGATTTAAGGTCAAGGGTTCTGGAGGCGACATACATCGTGCCGCCGCTTGCGGCCTGTGCTGCCGCCGCTGCGGCAATGCAAACGCACAAGGCGAAAATTATTGTTAATCTTTTCATGCCTAACCTCATTTCTCCGTTAAATTATCCACCCCTCCGTCCCATGAACTCTCGTCAGGAGGCGAAGAGGTGTATGTACAACAACGATTATAGTACTTTTTAGCGGCAAGATCAGCATTGTTCCGCTGGAATATTGTCTGGAAGATATTTGCGGCGGCAAGAAAATCTTTTTGCTCGTACAGGGCCAGTCCCTGTTCCCAGCTTTTAACCATTGCCAGCATAGCCGGTGTGGCGTCATCTTTGATATCCAAAAGCTCGTACAGCCGCAGGGGGGTGTTGATCCCTACCACCCGGATGCGGCTCAGCGGGCGCATGATAAACGCATCGCCGATGTGGTTTTTGGTGTACTCGCTTATCAACATGCCGCCGGTGTCGTACTGCTTGTTCACGCCTTCCAGCCGGGCAGCGAGGTTTACCGCGTTCCCCATTATCGTATAGTCCATTTTGCTGGAGGTTCCCATGTTGCCGACAACCATTTCGCCGGTGTTGATGCCAATGCGGGTGAATATCGGGCAGGGGTCATCGTGACTCTGTAAGATGCCTTTTTTTACCATCGCGTCCAGCACCGCTTCGGTAAGCAGCCCGGCGGCGAGGGCTTCACGGTTAATGTCCGCTTCGGCTTTTTTCATTTTGACTGCCGAGCGGCAGGCCAGGCTGGCATGGTTGTTAAAATGCACCGGCGCGCCAAAGAAGGCGATTATCGCATCGCCCTCGTATTTGTCGATGGTTCCCTGGTTTTCGAGGATGATGTCGCTCATCCGGGTAAGGTAATGGTTGAGCAGTTCCACGAGTTTTTCCGGGTCGCCAAGGGCCTCGGTAATGGTGGAAAAACTGCGGATATCGGTGAAAATCGCCGTCATTTCTCGCTTTTCACCGCCCAGCTTGAGCTGCGAAGGATCGGCGATGATCTGCTCGATAACCTTGGGTGAAAGGTACTGGCTGAACGCCGATTTTATAAACCGCTTCTGGCTGCCTTCGATGGCGTAGTTGTACAGAGTGGTGCTTATGAAACCGGCGGCGATCCCCGCGAGTTGGGTTACCATTGGGAGCCAGAGGCAGTGCCGGTAATATGCGGCAAAGGCGGCGGCAATGATGCCCAATACGGCAAGTACCGCTGCGCCAACCGATAAAAACACACGGTTTGAAAACAGGCAGATCAGGACGGTAAAACTCACCACCAAAAGCAGGATCAACAGGTTAAGCCATTGCCGGCTTTCACGGATAAAATCCCCGGACAGAAAATTGTCCAGCATGGTGATATGCACACCCATGCCCGGATATACCGAGGAAATGGGGGTGGTAAAAACGTCAAACAGGCCGGGGGCGTACAGGCCACAAAACACATAGGTTCCCGTAAAATCCTCAGGGGGAAGCAGTGGTTCTTCGCCGCGCCGGTACGCTTCGTAACTCAGTAAAATTTCCTTCGCCGAATAGGGGATATAACGGTTGAGATCGCCCCGGAAGCGCAAAAGGCTGTTCCCGTTTTTATCAACGGGAATCGCTAAATTACCCCATTGAATGGCGCCGTTTTGGTCATTGAAACTGATGCCGGCATCGTAGCCGGAAACCAGCAGCATGGCAGGGCCCAAGGCCGGTATTGCCCTGCCGTCAAAGAAAGTAAAAAGCTGCATCCGCCTGATTATGTCATCTGAATCGGGATATCCGGTAAGGCCGCCCAGGGCTCCGGCGGCATCCTGCAGCCCCTGGATGGGAAACTGTGCGCCGTCCAGGCGGTCTCCTTTCCCGCCCCTGCCGAATTGCTCGATAAAACTGCCGAAACCGCTAGGCTCGAAAAGGGGCGCCTCAAGTCCGGCCGGCCATGAACGGGCGCTGCCGGACTGGCTGGAGAAGAAAATTCCCATCACCGCTCTGCCGTAATCTTCTTCGGCACGTATAAAGGCCTCGTCATCTTCTCCGCCGTACAGGGAAGGCTCCGAATAGATGATGTCAAACGCGACGGCGCTTGCCCCGCCCAGATTCATGTACTCAAGCAATTCCCCATAAGCCTTTCTCGGCCATGGCCAGCTCCAGCCCCTCTCCCGCTGCGCCCAGTCGATACTTTCCTGATCCACCAGAAGTACCATAATGTCATCGGAAGGCCGGAGGTATGAAGCAAAAAACTTTACCCGCAGGTCATACGATTTGTATTCCAGATACTGAAAAGCTCCGCCAATGTGCAGCAGACTGATTACCGTAAAAACCAGAGCGATAATGACCAATGCGGAGACTGTTTTATTTGTTTTTCTGTGGACTTTCTTCATGGCAGTTGTGTTAGTCTATCATATTTTGTTTTTTTTTCCACTGGACTAATTGTTGCTGTTTTATTACAATTAGGAAAAGGAGAAATTATGGCAAAGAAAACCTTACAGTCACCCGGAGCCTTTCTTACTCATCTTTTACAAAAGAACAACCTCAACCCCTTCAAGCTTTCCAAAGACATTCACCTGAGTCAGTCTGCTGTACGACTAATAACCCTTGGAGAGACCAGAATCACCGTTCCTGTCGCACTGAGGCTTGCCAAGTACTTTAACACCAATCCTGAATTCTGGTTGACGATGCAGATGAAATGGGATTTATCCGAAGCGTCCAAAGACAGGGCTCTGTTGAATATTGTCAAAAATATTGATAAATATACAAAAGACCCGGCCGCGGGAAAAAAGCCAATCCCCAAAAAGCCTCCCATGAAGAAAGCCACGGCTTCGAAGAAGCCTGCTTCCAGGAAACCTCAGGCTTCCAAGAAGCCTGGCGCAAAGAAACCGGCAGCAAAAAAAGCCAAAGCCCGGACTGTGCGTCCGGCGGTAAAGGCGGGCAGGAAACCTGCTGCGGCAAAGTCCAAAAAGGCAGTCAGGCGTAACCGCTCCAGAGCGAAATAGATTAAGAGGCGGGGCTGTCCAAAAAGTATGAGTTTTACCACGAACCACACAAACTGTTGCTTTAGATTTTTCTTGTTTTATTGTTCGTTCTGGTTAGTGTAGGTTCGTGGTTTGTATTCTTTATTATGTTTCTCCGTTATACCGAAACCGGTTATCTGGTGATACTGCCATCTGATAATCCCCACTGGGTTGTCGATGCCATGCTGGAAACCGGTTATAGTGAAGACTTTTGTGTTTCCCTGGATTTTGAGGCGGATTTTATCGCCCGGTTGATGGAGGCCGGATTTTTGGTAATGTCCGCGAGAATAGGTGATGCAGAAGATGATTATATCCTTCTTCCCCGTCTGCACCTGATCAGGTCGGCGCTTTTTTTCGACAGACTGCATATAAAAAAGTCCATTAAACGGCATTTGGGCCGTTACGAATTGCGGGCCGACGCCGATTTTGACCGCATCGTTGACCGCTGTCTGGAAATTCACGGAGACGACTGGCTGACTCCGCCTTTGGTCGATGCGATCAGAACTATTCGGAGAGACACATCGCGGGCCGTGTATCCCATGTCCTTTGCCCTGTACCGGGATGGGGAATTGGTTGCCGGTGAATTTGGAATAAAGGCCGGCAGGGTATATACCTCGTATTCAGGATATTATGACGAGAGCAATGCCGGGACGGTTCAGATGATCCTTACCGCGAACTATTTACAGGAACATGGTTTCGATTTTTCCGACCTGGGAATGCCCCTGGACTACAAAACCGGACTTGGCGCAAAGGATATCAGCCCACAGGAATTTGTCGGGCTCTTTCGTTTTGCACAGGATACGGATGCTGGTCCAAAAATGTAACGGTCTGCATAAAATTTAAAGTAAATTCAGCCGATTATACATATGGGGGATAACGAATGAAACTCAAATTCAAACTAAGCCTTATGATGATTGCAATCATGGCGGTCGTGGTGGCAGGAATCGCTGCCCTGCTCCTGCGCGAAGCTTCTGACATAAGCATGGATCTGAGCCTTCGAAGCATCGAAAATTTGGCTGCGGAGAAGGCCGCGTACCTGAAAGGCCGGGAAGACAGCCATATACGGGCATTGTACACACTCTCGCACATAATGGAAGATTATGAATTTATGCCGGTAGAAATCAGGCGTGACCAGTACGATCATATGCTGGAAAGCACACTGAGTTCCAACCCAAACTGGGAGCTTATTTACACGATTTGGAAACCCGATGCCCTTGACGGTATGGATGCCCAAAGCATTGGCCGTCCTGGTTCCACCCCAACCGGGCAGTATGCGACTACCTTCTCCCGGGCAGGGGGCGAAATTTTGCACCGGGCAAGCGCCGACATTCCGGCTACTATGGCAAGGTGGGCCGGCCCTGATGCGAGGAAAGACCGGGTTGATGACCCAATGCCCAGGGTCATAAATGGACGGGAAACACATTCCATCATTATGATGGTTCCCATCACCAATCCCCGTACCAACGAGGTAGTAGGGGGCGTTGGCTGCCTTTTAATGCTTGACGCATTGCAGCCCATTATACTTGAAGCTATTGGCCAGAACGAGGAAATCGCCGGGATGGTACTTTACTCCAAAAATGGGATGATAATGGCCCATGGGGCGATTCCGGATAGAATAGGAAAGATGCTGGTTGATGTCGATACGTTTTACGGTGAGCACCTACAGGAGGCTAACCAGGCAGTACAAAAAGGGGAGGAGTTTTTGTGCAGCACTTATTCACCAGCGCTTGATGCAACGGTAAGGGTTTTTATTAAACCTTTTACAATAGGCAACTCGGATCAATCCTGGTCGGTAACGGTTTTACTCACCGACGAGTATGTTTTGGCAGAGGTGAACAGGATAACCCGGTTTACCATCATTCTGGCAGCGGCGGCGTTGGTAATAGCGGCGTTGATTGTTTTTTTCTCCCTGAACAGCACTACCAAGCCAATACTCACGGTGGCGGATACCCTCAAGGATATTTCCGAGGGCGAGGGGGATCTTACCCGAACCATTGATATAAAGTCCAACGACGAAATAGGCCTGATGGCCAGGTACTTCAACCAAACCCTGGAGAAGATCAAGAACCTGGTTATCAATATCAAAATGCAGTCAAGGGCCCTCTCCGACATTGGAAACGATCTTGCCAGCCACATGACCGAGACTGCCGCCGCTATCAATGAGATCACCGCCAACATACAAAGTATCAAGGGCCGCATCATCAACCAGAGCGCCAGCGTCACCGAAACCAATACAACAATGGAGCAGATAACCGTCAACATTAACAAGCTCAACGGACATGTAGAGCGTCAAACCGCCAGCGTTTCCCAGTCGTCGTCGGCCATTGAAGAAATGCTTGCAAACATCCAGTCGGTAACGCAGACCCTTGTCAAAAACGGCGATAATGTGAATGAGCTTACCATTGCATCGGATGATGGTAGAACAGGCCTGCAGGATGTGGCAGCCGATATTCAGGAAATTGCCCGAGAGTCCGAGGGCCTTCTGGAGATCAACTCCGTTATGGAAAATATCGCCAGCCAGACAAATTTGCTTTCGATGAACGCCGCCATTGAAGCCGCCCATGCCGGAGAGGCAGGAAAAGGGTTCGCGGTAGTAGCGGACGAGA
>Ga0082212_10013799_pt1 | contig 10087 bp, 7 predicted proteins | sample TergutNt197P3_FD_71548 | JGI IMG/M metagenome (GOLD analysis project Ga0082212, IMG submission 71548) | Neocapritermes taracua P3 segment gut microbial communities from Petit-Saut dam, French Guiana - Nt197 P3 | ecosystem: Host-associated > Arthropoda: Insects > Digestive system > Gut ... | reverse complement strand
CATGATATATTTAACGGTGCCGTAATTAAAACCTTATGTTCAGAACCCCAGACAGCGTTTGCGGAAATAAGAGCGACATTGCTTTCATAATTAACTTCGATTTCCTGTACATAACCTCTGAAATCAAGAGTTTGCGCTTTCGGTAAAATTATATTCGGCAAAAATGCTGCACTCAAAAAAATAAAAGCGCAACAAAATAAAAACCAAGGTAATACCGATTTCATTAATTTCTTCATATCTATAACCATGCCCTTTCTGAACACAAAATTACCATGTAAATTCGCATGGTCTCGTTTTTTCTGTGCTTCTTATTATTAATTTTCAAACTTTAATTCTCCTTGAAAGAAGAGTTTTATTTTTTAATATACTCGTAAATCGGCTCAAGAATTTTTTCTTTGCACATACTGATATAGCAGACATCTTTAAGGTTTTTCAGATGCTCAAAACCTTTTACGGAACGAATGTCAAACAAATACTCCTCGCCGTCCCAATCAGGGATAATAGAAAAGTAAATTTCATTGCCGCCGTCAAACGTCAAAGAGGTTATTTTGTCCAAATCCGCTTGCTCAAATTTCAATTCGCTTATAAAATCCAAAATTACCGGAATCGGCTGCATATATTCTTCGCCTTGGGAAATATATTCTTCGCTCTGCATAAGCTCCTCCAGCGCGTCCGCAAAAGATGATTCTTGGTCTAAAAGCCTGTCCATTACTACAAGCTTAAAGTTGAAGTCCTCAAACAAACCCGACTTGTCGGTATATTTATCCGATAAAAATTCCTCGTTATCGCTGTACGGAGAGTTATCGTCTTCGTCATCATCATCTTCTTCAGCTTCGGAGCTTGATACAATTTCTTCGCTTTCTGCGGCTGCCCGTTTTGCTCTTAAAGAATTATATAACTGTTCTTTTTCATCAATATCATCTTCAACAATCGAATTTACTTTATCGACTAAAGCGAGATATGCCGCTTCGTCAATAATTTCAATGTTGTTTTTTTCCGCAAACTCTATAATTTTAGCATTGACGGCAACAGGTCCGGTAACGACTAAGTTAATTTCGGGAACAAGCGATAAAGCGATTTTTCCTCCTTTGCTTGCCAAAAATTCTTGTTGCTTAGCGCGGTCGATTAACTGTAACTTTCCTGTAAATGAAACTACTTTCCCTGAGAAATAATTTTTCATAATAATAAAATTCCTTTCAAAATATAATAAATTAAAACTCGTCCCAAGATATTTCTACTTCCGGAGAAAGAAATACCGTAAAATCCGCATCACAAAATAACAGCGCGGAATCTCCGCTTCTTCTTATAAGTAAGGTGACGGGTTGGAATGAATCGTGAAAGCCTTCCTCCTCAGCCTCGTCTTCAAATTCTGAAGATAAAAGCTCTTCTATTTTCTTTTGCTTTTCCGCTTGTGTTTCTTTAAAAGAAGCATATGATTTCCGCTGCTCGTCTGTTACCGCGTCTTCTATAGACGCTATTGCCGTTACTGTAACAGTATATGATTTTCCCCATAATTCAATTTCAGTTTTTATATTCCAGCCAATCCGGAAATACATTTCTCCGAAAACATCATCTTTAATATTAAGCGGCAAATCCTTATAATCCGTTATAACCAAGTCAACACCGTTGTCATCTTCTTTATTATAAACGTGTTTGCCGATAATACCGCGAAGCTCTTTAATATCATCAATATCCGGTGAAGCAAATTCCGTATAACAAAGCGAACCGCTTTGTTCGTTTATTTCTCTGTAAAAATCATTCACCCGCACATTAAATTTATCCAATATATCCTCCAAAGGATACTGCGATATATTTTGCGGCGAATCGCCCTCATCAAAATGAAGCTCCTGCTCAAAGCTTAAAGACGTAACATAAAATTCTTTCTCTAAGACGGGGTCATCTGTATTCTTGAAAAAATATATGCCGTCTTCAACAAAAGAATATTTTTCATTGTTTCCGTATTTTTCCGCGTTATAATTTGATATGTTTTTCATATGCTCTCCTTAAATTAGGATGTTTTAAGTAAATTATACCATATTTAAAATATACTGTCAAGCCGGTTTAAAGGAGTTTTGCATTAACTTGCGCGAACGTCCTCAACATTCGTGAACGACGCCGAATCTTCGTAAACGGTATTGACAAAGCTTTCAACCGTATGGTATAATCAACTTATACGATTTAGTTTGAGGTGAGCAAAGCCATGTTACTCCATGAAGCAGAGCACCGATATAAAATCAAATTCCCGGAATCGTTCCGAAAAACATATGACAGCGGAATTCTGTACTGGCTAAACTGTGAGGAGAAACGGTTTTCAAGACTCGGATATGAGCTTGAACGAAAAAAAGACGTAGTTTTCTGTGGCTTTTATATGCGCTTTATTCTGTTTGCGGATATTGAAAACGCGCTGGCTGTTTTCAATGAAAGCTTTGAAAATGACAGAGGATACGCCTACGGTAAAACGAAGCTGAATACGCGGTATACATATATTCCTTTTGCAAAAGTCGGGTGGAATTCCCGCGATTATTACATATTAATCTACGATAATGAAAACCCGTCAGCTAACGCGAGAATCGGTGTTTATCATACAAAAGCGGCGGTTATGTATATCTGCGCGGTTGATTTTGAAGACCTGATGTTTCAGCATTTGGTATGGAAAATCAAAAGTGACCGAAAAAGCGGAATCTGCCCTGAGGTTGTTAAGGCTTACGCGATGTTTCTTGACGGTAAACGGGCGGATATGGCTCAAAGCGGTGAATATGATGCTTTAATTAAGGAATATGAGGATTTTCTGCTTACCGAAAACGGTATAATTCTTGACAGGCAAAAGTTTTTTCCTTTATTTACAGCTGTTGATAAAGACTGTGAAAAATCACGTGAAAAACCACAAGATTTCTCGCAAAATTTTTCGGAGAAAGTGAAAGCTCCGATTCCCGACAAGTTAATTATCAACGGCAGGTTTCAAAAAATATCTATTGATTTTGACGATATTCGTTATATTGAAGCCGATAATAAAATTTCCTGTATCAGGCTTAAACGGGAGTCGGTGCATTGCGGCAAATCATTTTCTTTTATTGAATCACTGTTGCCTGAGGAAAGCTTCTTCAGGTGTCATAAATCTTTTATAATAGGTTTTAAACATATCATTACCCACTGCGACTACAGCGTTATTTTTGATAACGGTGAAAAAGCCGTTATCAGCAAACGTAAATATAACGAATTTAAGGAGAGGTATGGGGAGTATTTAAGGAAAGAAAGCTATTAATGTATAGTCGTTTAATTTTAGAAATATTTATATTTCTAAAATTAAAGGACTATAATAGCTTTAAATAAAATACAAGGAGTTACAGAAATGCAAAAAGCAAATTTCGAGAGTGTAAAACAGTTCTTCGAGAAAGACGGTTGGCAGACCCAGGTCGAATACAGCGAGTGCATAAAACTGCACGCTGAAAAATTCACCGCCATGCCTGATTCAATTGACGTGTATTTCGCATTTATGAAAGGACAGCGTAGCGGAGCGATGTCTGCCGATGAAGATGTCAGAGAGCGTGAGATTGAAGACATTGAAAAGTACACAGAGCTTTACGGCGATAACGTGCATTACAGCGGAACTCCGGGAGCTGTTTCACTGTATGAAGCCGAATTCGGCGCGAGCAGCGGAGCATGGGTTCAAGCAGTGACAGAAGATAACAGAAAGCAAGTACAGATTAAATCTGTCGCCGCTGTTGAAGATGCTTTTAAAAAAGCGGGCTATTCGGTTGCGCTTACTGTCGGGCTTTATGATAAGGGCACTGAAATTGAAACATGGCAGGTCAGCTGTATGTCTTTAAGCCCTATGAATACGCTTGCCGCAGGGTTCGGTTATGATAGTGAATGGGCGAATTCCATTGCCGCAGAGCAAGTAGCGGTAGCGTCTATGCAGAATCAAACGCTTAAAACAGACGGTTGCTGGTGGTATTACGGAACAGCAGACGCGGTCGCGCTTTTTGAAAGCTTCGGTACTATGAACCCGATACCATTGTTTACCGCGGCGGAAATAAAAGTTGACGAGAGTGTTGCTAAGGTTGATGCCGCTTTTAAGGCGGCAGGCTACACGGTAACGGTTACTCCTGTACCCGGCGGTTCAATGCTGTCCTGTATTGTTCCGGGTTCTGCCGATACATTAACCGCCGGTAACGGCGACGCGGATTTCATTAATATGTACAGCAATGCGATGAAGCCTGCCGCAGAGTCTATGGGGCTTGAGCTTAAAGTCAGCGGAAACTGGTATTATTACGGCGGCGCAGGGTCGGTTAAAATCATAGAGAGCATTTTATAACGTTATTTGTACTAAATCATATTACGATTTAAGAGCCTGTATAAATTTTTTTGCACAGGCTCTTGCATCTATTTTTAAAAAAGGCGGTTAATTATATGGACAGGGAATTTTTCGGGTTTTGCGCTAACGGAGATTTAGACAAAGCCAAGAATTTATGGGAAAAAGGCGGAATTGACCTCGGGTTTTCGTATGCCGGAAATACACCGCTTTTACAAGCGGCTTACAAAGGATTAACAGAGGTTGCGAAATGGTTAATTGAAATAGGTTCACCCTTAGAAGCGGTCACCGGGAGCAAGCAAACGCCTTTAATCCGCGCTGCTGCCGGCGGGTTTACCGATATTGTTAAAGCGTTGCTTGAAGCGGGCGCAAACACGGAAGCGGCTGATAAAGACGGGAAAACCGCGCTTGCATATGCGTCTGAGCGTAAGCTTGCAGATATTGTTTCACTGCTCAGCGTTCCTGAACCTGAACCGGAACCGGAAGAGGAAAAGGCAGAGTATGAGAAAGAGTATGAAGAAGAGGAAGATTATGAGGAAGAGGAGATAGAGGAAGAATATTTTGAAGAACCCGTTAAAATCGCTTCTCCGCCCGTTGTTGCCAATGACCCTCAAAAGAGCAGAACATTCTTTGATTTATGCAACAATAATAAATTAGCGGAAGCTAAAACCTTGTATGCGCAGGGCGGGATTAACCTTGGATTTTTAGTTATGGGGAATACTGCTTTAATTCAAACCGTCCATAAAGGACATGCCGAGGTTGCCCGTTGGTTGGTTGAAATAGGTTCTCCCTTAGATGCTTTGAATATGAGCAAGCAAACTGCTTTGTTTAAAGCCGTCAACTTGTTTAGCGCGGAATTAACCGCTCTGCTGTTGTCAAACGGAGCGAAGGTTAATGATGAGCTTCTGCTTGCTGTTTCCTCGCGGCATAGTGACCTTGACGAGCAGAAAAAAGTTATTGCGTTACTGCTTGAACATTCCGCAGACCCTAACGTCAGCGATAAAAGAGGCGATGACGTGCTTATTAATGCAATGGAACACAATCTTGACGTTATTGAAGAATTAGTTGAAGCGGGTGCGGATATAAACAGAATCGTTAAGTTCGGGTATTCGCCGCTAATCCAAGCTATTTTTAAAAAGAACACGAAAGCCGCTCTTATTTTTATAGAAAACGGCGCAGACTTAGACCACACCGACGATGATAATAAAACCGCGCTTCACCACGCGGCGCAGGCGGCTCTTGTTGAGGTTGCAAAGGCTCTTGTTGAAAAAGGTGCAAGAACCGATATTTTAGATAAAAACGAGAATTTACCTTTGGATTATGCGAAAAGATGCAGTGCGTCTAAAGAAATCACGGCACTTTTGACTGTTCCTCTCAGTGACGACGAAATGGCGGCACAGGCAAATTCTGAAATGTTAGAATACGCCAAAAGAAATAAAATTACTGATTTAAAATCAGCGGTTTGGAATAAACACCCCGGATTAACAAAACATTTTATAAGCCTTGGAGAGGATATAAATCAATGGGCTACTTACGGCGGAAGCTGGTATACAATGCTTGGGATTGCTATTTATAAAAGGGATGCAGAACTCGTTAATATACTCGTTGAAGCGGGTGCTGATATTTATGAAAATTTAAAGGAGAAAACGAAATACGCGGACCATATGGAATATTGTTTAAGCTACAGGCTTGACGATATGATAAAAGCATTGTATGAACTTGGCTTTGACCTTTATAGGCGGGATTATATCACAATATTAGTGAGGTATTGCGGGGAAGAAAAATACATTCCGTTTTTTGAAGAAGTGTATCCTATGTTCAGCGACTTTATGCCTGATTACGGTACGGATGAGGTTAAAGAAATCATTTTAAATACTAATTCCGGTTGCTGTCTTCCTCTTTATTATTTTGAAGATGTTTTAGATAATATCGATGATATTAACGAACAAGACGCTTCCGGTAAAACCCTGCTTCACCATGTTTTGATTAATTACGGACGTTTGGGCATATGGCTTGAGGCACTGCTGAACAGAAACGATATAGATGTGAACGCTTCCGACACAAAGGATTATACGCCTTTGTATTACGCCTGTGAGAACGCTTCACCCCATGCCGTTCATCAACTGCTTCTTATGGGCGCCGATGTGAACGAAACTTGCGGGAATTCCGGCAAACCTGTTATACTAAGCGTATTTAAAAATGATAAGGAATGGGTTCTTGAAATTTTTGAACGTCTGCGCGAATTCGGTGCTGATGTCAATGCCTCGGACGATTACGGATTTACGTCAATTCACGCCGCCGCCAAAACGCATAATTTTCCGCTCTGCCGTTTAGCTTTAGAATACGGTGCAGACCCTACCGTGGCAGACAGCGACGGCAGAACACCGCTCCATTTTTTAGTCGAATATGATTCGTGGACCGGCTGGAACGCGAGCTTTAACCCGAAACCTAAATCCCAGGATTCATGCAAAATCATAGAACTGCTGATTGAGGGAGGCGCGGACACAGAAGCGTATAACAACGCAGGGCAAACGCCTCTTATGTTAGCTTTTACAAAAAGTGATACAGAACTGGCTTTAATTAAGCAGTTAATTTCTTTAGGCGCGCAAATAGATACGCAGGACAATCAAGGAAATACCTGTCTGCATTACGCTGTCGCGGAGGGGAATGTAAACCGTATACGTTTACTTCTTGAAAACGGCGTAGATTCAAGCGTTCAAAATGCAGGCGGCTTCAGCGCGTATCAGCTTGCTTTAAATGAGAACAAGCGTTCGGTCGTGTCTTTGCTTGAAAAAGCGAACGTTATTTTAGACATTGACCCTGATGATTTAGACGCGGCGTTTATGAAAGCCTGCAAGGCGGGACAGCGCGGCGTTGCTGAAATGCTGTTAAAACGCGGCGACATTGATGTTACATATGTTGACGATATGGGACGTACACCGCTTCATTATGTTGCGGGACTTGGTATGAATACGCTTGCTTCTGTATTAATTGAGAGCGGTGTCGACGTTAATTATACCGAGCGTGACGGAAAAACAGCTTTGCACTTCGCGGCAAGCGGGCGGCATAAGGAAATTTTCAAGCTGTTGATTGATAACGGCGCGGATACCTCTATTGCCGATGATAACGGCGTTCTGCCTATTCATATTGTTTCGAGAAGGGGACAGAATGATTTACTTGCTATTCTGCTTGAGGGCGGCGCGGATGTTTCCTCGTTTGATGACAGCGGGCGGAGCTTGCTTTATAACGCTTGTTATAACCGAAATAAAGAATGTGTTAAAATGCTCCTTGAAAACGGCGCGGACGCGAACGCCGCCGATTCTGCGGGGAATTCGCCTTTAATTATCAGCGTTTACAATAATCAAAAGGAAATTGTGAAAATGCTTCTTTTTGCGGGTGCGGATATAAGAACCAGGGACGCGGACGGGGACGAAGCAATTCATATCGCCGCCTTTAACGGATTTAAAGATATGCTTGCGCTTCTGCTTGAAAAAGGCAGTTTTATCGATTCACTCAATAACGCGGGCATGTCGCCGTTACATATCGCCGCTCTCAAAGGTTATAAAGACATATTCAAGTGGTTAGCGGAGCGCGGCGCGGATTTAGACCAAACAACAAACTCGGGTAAATCATGTATGGATATAGCAGTCCAAAACGGTCAGAAGGAATTAGTGGAATTAATCGGTATTATTAAAAACAGGAGAAGTGTTTGAAAATAAATTTTTCAAACGGGAATTTATTCTTTTGCGGTCAAACAGCGACCGCAATTTGGCTACGCCAAACCGGATAAATTCCGGAAAGGAACGGTTATATTTATGAACGAAAAAATGCTCGAAATTTTAAAGGAAGTCGGTGTTACAGAGCAGGAAAAAATTGACGCGATTGCGGCACTCGGCGTAAACACGCCTGAGGATTTAGCAGAACTTGAAAAATCCGACCTTATTACGGCAGGGCTTAATCCCGTACAGGCGAATAAACTGCTTAAAAGCGCGGCGGCGGACTCCGCGCCGGCGTCGCAGGCGGGAATATTAACTAATTTTGACGGCGTACTGCCCGAAACGCCCGATGAGGAAAACTGGCTGAAAGCTTTAAAAGTAGGCGGCGTGATTAAACCCGACCAATCTACCGTTATTGCCGCTATACGTGCGGCTTTGGCAGAAAAGGTAGGTATGTTTGACGTACCCGAAAAACTGCTCGCGGAAATGGAACAGTTTGCCGATGAAAACGACGAGCCTGTTGACCCTACTTTCTTTAAACTGCGCCAGCAGGTAACAAGGCGGACTTACGCGGAGGTGTTTGAAGCAATCCCCGGATTAGACGCGGAATTTGTTACCGAAACACGTAAACAGCAATTGTTCTCAAGAATGAGGAAATCGCTTTTTCCCGCTTTGCAAGCGAGCTTTACTCAGCTTGAAGCGTGGTATAAAAGCTGGATGCAGGGTGCTTCAAACCCCGCTGTGATGATGATGGCGATTGCCGGAGAAACAAATGTTCCTTCGGGCATGATGACCCCTCCGGACACGGGCGTACTTCGGGATTGCGGCGATGATATTAACAACGCGATTAACGCGGCGTTCAAGGGCGTAGGTTCACAGATTGCGGGTGCGCTTGCTTATGACGCTAATCAAATCCGTAAATTTATGGATGACCCGCGGCTTCCCGCATTAATCGGCTCTGTAAACCGCGACCAGATGATTAAAAAAATCGGCGTCACGATCAGCGCGAATTATGCGCGGCAAGAGCAGAATCTTGTTAAATATGTACTCGGTTTTATGCAGTCGGGGGACGTAACAAGAGAAACGGAAGCTACGTATTTTTCCGCGCTTTATATGCTGGGTAATCAGCTTGACTGGAGCGTTTTAGGAATACGCGAAAACGGATTTGAAGCTAAACGCGCATTGCCGCCCGAAGGACGCAGAACAATACCGACATCCCGTCCCGGTAATTCTATAAAGATTCCTGATAAGTTAGATTGATACTAATCCCTCATTAAAAGCTTTCTAAAAAATCCGCAAAAACAATAACGGCGACTTGGTCGCCGTTATTATTTTCAGTATTAGTCAATGTTTTATAGTAAATTAACTATAAAGTTTAAGGACTATACCGTGTTTTAAAAAATATTTTCAAAAAATTTAAAAATTTTCCAAAAACCTATTGACAAATCAATCTACATAGTGTAGAATATAAACTACAGGGTATAGGTGAAACATAAAAAAGGGGTAAAATTATGAGTAAACACACAATTTCAGACGCGGAATTAGAAATTATGAGAATTATCTGGAGCGAAGGCGGGCGCGTATTTCTTTCGTTGCTTATGGAAAAGCTGAGCGGGTTGGGGAAAAAATGGAAAGCCAATACCGTGCTGACCTTCCTTGCCCGTTTAGTTGAAAAAGATGTACTCAAGGTTGAGAAGCTGGGAAGATTTAACGAGTACGTGGCGGTTTGTTCAGAGAGCGACTACACGGCGACCTTAACGCAGTCCTTCCTCGGCAAATTCTTTGAGGGTAACGCGAAAAACTTGGTTGCATCCCTGCTGAAGCAGGATTGCCTGAGTGAACAGGATTTTTCGGAGCTTCAGGAGTTCTGGAAAGATAAAGGCGGAAACCTATGAATGAAGTATTAAAAGTAATCCTATCCGTTTCTGTTTCCGGAGGATTGGCGGCATTGGTTTTACTGGTGTTTAAACCGCTGTACAAAAACCGACTGAAAAAATCATGGCAGTATTACATCTGGCTTATTGTGTTACTTCGTATGATTCTTCCGTTTACACCGGAG
>Ga0082212_10013798_pt1 | contig 10087 bp, 9 predicted proteins | sample TergutNt197P3_FD_71548 | JGI IMG/M metagenome (GOLD analysis project Ga0082212, IMG submission 71548) | Neocapritermes taracua P3 segment gut microbial communities from Petit-Saut dam, French Guiana - Nt197 P3 | ecosystem: Host-associated > Arthropoda: Insects > Digestive system > Gut ... | reverse complement strand
GACTTCCGCCTATCCGCCCTTTCCTTACGCCATCACATGCCATGTCTCGGTTACAGCATTGCCGTCCCGAGAGCGGGGAGGTTCGACGCCGAGAAGGCGCAGAAGCTTGGCTTGCCTTTGCGCAGCTGGTCTGTGTTGCAAAAAGGCGACACGGTTAAGCATGAGGATAAGGTTTTCACGCCGGATATGGTGATGGGACCCGAGCGCAAAGGGCTTAAGGTGTCCTACATCACCGATACCCGCCCCACTGACGGCATACCGGACTTTATCCGTGGCTCTGATCTTTTTATCGCCGAAGGTCTATATGGGGATGATGAGATGCTTCCCCAGGCGAAGCAGAAGCGGCATATGGTTTTCAGCGAGGCTGCTACGCTTGCGAGGGATGGCAATGTTGGCGAATTATGGCTGACCCATTATTCCCCGGCGATGCAGGACCCAGGGAGCTACATAGCAGTAGCCCAGCGTATTTTCCCCCAGTCCAAGGCTGGCTTCGACCGGATGCACACGACCTTCCGTTTCCAAGAAGATGCGCCAGGATAACACAGCAGCAAAAAAAGAAAGAGGTACGCCGTTATGGCAGATGACAAAATCAAAGTGATCGTAGATAACCGAAGAGCTAGGCACGACTACTTTATCCTGGACACATACGAAGCAGGCATTGCGCTGACGGGGACCGAAGTCAAATCATTGCGGGCAGGCAAGGTCAACCTCAGCGACAGCTACGGCATGATCAAGGACGGCGAAATGTTTCTGGAAGGCGCGCACATCAGCCCTTATGAGCACGGCAATCGCTACAATACCGACCCCATGCGCAGGCGGAAGCTCCTGTTGCACAAACGCCAGATCCTGAAGCTCTACGGGCAGGTCAAGCAGGAAGGGCTCACATTGATCCCGCTGAAGCTGTACTTCTCCAAAGGCAAGGTAAAGGTGGATCTTGCCCTATGCAAAGGGAAAAAGCTTTATGACAAGCGTAATACAGAAGCTGCGAAAGACGCAAGGCGTGAGATCGAGAGGGCTACGCGCGGCAGGGGCAGAAGCCGCGACGAGTAGCGGGATGCGCTACTGTTCACGGGTGAGTGAGGCCAATGACAGTGCGATTCGGCAAGTTGCATTTGCGGTCCTGCACCAGAGACATAAGCCGGGCGAACTGATGGAGCCATAGAAAAATCACGAAGATTTTTCAATCGCTGGAAGCCATGGATGGCGCCTCAGCGATGGTATGGCGAAATCAATATGTCATTTCATGTTTTTCCTTCATAAACCGCAAGCAACTGACGAACGTGCTGTCACTGGCCTCACTCACCCTTAAACAGTAACCAGGCTGCTTTTCAACCGCCATGCTTTTCGTCCGCCATATTGCATCGACCCACAAAATATAGTAATCTATCTCTAGCACAACCGCCAACAATCGCATTTTCCACATGATCCGGGGATGTACCGGTTTCGACGGGGGAAGTGGTGGCGGAGGAAGCGAGCCGGGTTGGCGCCAGCCCGTTAAAAAGGTGCAAAACGCTTAATTGCGAACGATAATCTAGCTTTCGCTGCTTGACGCAGCTGACTCCCCGCCTTCTGTGCCTGCGGTGAGGGATGGGGAGACATTTAGCAGGCTACCCTTGACCCAGCTTCTCGTAAGCCAGGGGGAAATGAACGAGAATAGTGACGGCTGATCCTGTCTGTGGGAGCTGCCGGAGCGAACGCAAAGCACAGACTACGCTCGAAGATGCCTCCGTGGCCGTTCTTTCGGACAGGGGTTCGACTCCCCTCATCTCCATATGCAAAAAAACGCTTACTAAAGGAGCATCCCTATGGCGATCCGTATCATCAGCGACTCAACCTCATACATCGATCCGGTACTCAGGCAGGAGCTGGAGATCCAGCTCGTTCCCCTGAGCGTCCATTTCCCTGACGAATCCTTTCAGGAAGACCAGGTGGATTACGATTACTTCTATGGCAAGATTATCCGGGAAAATGTGATCCCCACATCGTCCCAGCCATCTCCGGGGGAATTAATGATCCCCTTCCGGGAAGCGATCGAAGCCGGAGACGCCATCGTTGCCATCTTCATCTCTTCGGCGATGAGCGGGACATATGAGAATGCGCTCAGCTCCAGGATGGATCTGCTGGAAGCCTTCCCCGACGCGCAGATCGAGATCATTGACTCGCGCACCAACTGTATGGCATTGGGCGCTATCGTTCTGGAAGCCGCCCGGGCCGCGAAAGCCGGCGCTTCCTTCGACGAAGTCGTCGATGCAGCGATCAGGGCAAGAGACAGGGTGCATTTCTTCTTCACACCCAAGACGCTGGAGTTTTTACAGAAAGGCGGCCGCATTGGCACAGCATCCGCGTTATTGGGCAATATGCTCAACCTGAGTCCCATCCTCACTGTGGATATGAGCAAAGGCATGACCCATTCCCATGCCAACGCCAGAGGCTCAGCCAAGGCGACGGCAAAAATCTACGAGATCCTGGCGGAAGACCATGCGCGCTACGGTATAACGGCGATTTACGTCCACCATATCAGCGTCATCGACAAAGCGAAGGAAATGCAAGAATACCTATCCGGACTGTATCCAAATATTCCCATCGGCATCTGCAATATCGGTCCGGTCATCGGCCTCCATGTAGGTCCGGGGACTGTAGGGGTCGTCTACTGTACAGACCAGGCTAAACACGAGATCCGCTGAGGCTGTGTACCGCCTCGCGTCGGACGCACTTGCCTTTGCAAGCAGTTCCTGCTGCCAAGCGCACCTAAAAAAATCCCGTCCACCATCCCTATGATGAACGGGATTTTCACCTATCTAATGACGATTAGACAGCCATCCGGTCGGATCAGCCGGCCTTTTTCGTGTGGTTGGGGTTGTTCTTATAGAAGTCCGCGTCGTTGGCGATTTGCTGATACTCATCAGCGATCCATTCGTTGCGCCGGTTGATCTCCTCATTGTCCGCTGCGCCCAGCACGATGCCGCAGAAGGCATAACCGCCGCCTGGCGCATAAGTCTCGATGACCCTGCGGACCTCTGCCCGAATGTCCGCCTCTGTGGACTCGGGGTAGGAGCATAGGCCATTCTGCCTGAAGGCGCCCATAAGGGCGATCTTCTTATCGTGGCGCGCCTTGATGCCCAGGATATCGTTGCTTTCTTCAGCAGGCTCCCAGCCGTTGATACCCAATTCTACAAAATCATCCACCAGGAGGTCGTTGTTGCCGCAGTCGTGGAGTACGACCGGCAAGCCCGCGTCTTTCGCCACATCGATGTACCGCTTCCAGGAGGGTTTAAATAATTCCCTGAACATCTTCAGCGAGACAAAAGGCGCACGCGCATGGGCAATATCGTCGCCCATGGTGACGAAGTCCGGCTTGTAATGCACGATCATGTTCTTCAGATTATTCACATAGAAATCCGTCAGGTACTCCATCAGCGCCTTGATTTCCTCTGGCTCCTCCATCACGGCGATCATCGCGTCAGTCATACCCATAAAATTGTACACAGCCTGAAAGAAGCCCATCGTTGCGCCGACGCTGCGCGGCAAAGAAGGATCCCAGTTGTCTACGACCGGCTTGGCCATAGCCGCCCAGTCTATGCCCGAGGTGTCGGGGACCTTGATATAGTCGCGCCATTTCCTTGCGTCGTCGAAGAGGACGAATCCCGGTTTTTGGATCGGCCCTGTACCGGGAACATTGACAAACTCGACCCCGAACATGTCTTTCCCGGAGCCGTCCGGATTCCTCTCGCCCCTAAATACGTCCGCGCGAACGCCCCACATCAGCCTATAGCGCGGTACATACTCCGGCATCTGACCTGTCAGCAGCAGCATCAGATTCTCTTTTAAGGTGATCATTTCTCGCACATCCCTTCATCAAGATTAACTAACGATAGCATACCATAATCCCTCAGCAAATTCCATCTGCAATTCGGCCCTTTTTGCTTCTGCCGGCGATTTGCATTTGCCAGCCCCCGCCGATATAATGAAGGTCTAGGGCATATATACAAAGGAGGGAAGAATACATGGATACGACAGAAATCAGGCGAATCATTCAGCTGTATTTTGACGCCAGTTATGAGGGCAGCAGGGACAAGATGGATCAGGTCTTCCATCAGGCAGCCCATATCTATGGCCACGCGCCCGACGGGAGCCTGAACGACATGCCCAGGGACGCTTTTGTCGGTCGAATGGGCAACAGGCCTGCCGACCGCCCGACTTTCGAGCGGGAAGAGGAAATCCTCTCCATCGACTTTACAGGCGAAAAGACAGCCATCGCCCGTGTTAAGCTCCGGGTGTATAGCACACGTTTTACAGACATGCTCTGCTTTATGGAGCTTGAGGGTAAATGGGCTGTGATCTCCAAGGTGTTCGCGGGTCTCCCGGTTGAATAGGGAAGCAAGTCGGCAAGGCGCCCCGCGCCTTTCTGTCCGCGATATGTGTACCATCAGCGCCTTCACGGCAGTGCTAGCCGCCGTAGCGCAAGTCAGCGTCCCCATGCCGGCAGGCGTGCCAATGACAATGCAGACGCTTGTTGTCCCCCTAGCCGGAATCATCCTGGGTGCAAAAAAAGGCGCGTTATGCGCCTTTTCTTATCTTCTCCTGGGCGCCGCGGGGCTCCCCGTTTTCTCCGGGCTAAACGGAGGCATTGGCGCTATCTTCGGCCCTACCGGCGGCTTCCTCCTCAGCTTCCCCCTCATGGCATATACAGCAGGAATGGGAGAAAGCCGGGGCAGCTTGTTTGGCTTATATGCAGGCCTCATCTCAGGGGCCGCTATCAACTATGTATCCGGCATGTTGTGGTTCAGTTTTGTTGCATCCCTTAGCATTCAGGCTGCCTTTGCAGCTTGCGTACTGCCTTTTCTCCCCACGGCTGTGCTCAAAATCCTTCTGTCCGCCTTCCTTGGCAGGCATATGAAAACCTCGCTGGCCAAAGGGAAGGTGCTGCTGCCCTAGAACTTCCCGGAGATGTACCTGTATAGCAGGTCTGCCTTCGGGTTATTAAATATCTCTTCCGTTTCGCCGGCTTCTACGATTTCCCCTTGATAGAAAAAAGCGGTTTGGTCAGCGATTCGCTTCGCCTGTTCCATATTATGGGTTACGATGACAATGGTGCAAATCTTCTTCAGCTCTGTGAGCATATCTTCAATCTTATAGGTAGCGATAGGGTCAAGCGCCGAGCAAGGTTCGTCAAAAAGCATAACGCCAGGTTCCAGCATGAGAGCCCTTGCGATGCATAAGCGCTGCTGCTGCCCCCCTGAGAGGGATAATGCATTCCTGTCCAGCCTGGCGCTGATCTCATCATAAAGGGCCGCAATCTTCAGCTTCTCCACCACTTTGTCCCGGAAAGACTCCCCGCTGCCATGATAATGCTCTTGGACAGGCATGAGCATATTCTTCATCACGCTGGTCGGCAGTGGGTTTGGCTGTTGAAAGATCATGCCAATCCGCTTTCTCAAATCCTTGACCTCAGCGATCGTTTGCATGGCATAGACGTCATCGCCGAATAGGCGAACTGTACCTTCCAGGCGGAAGGAGGGAATCAAGTCGTTCATCCGGTTCAATGAGCGGAGCAACGTGGTTTTCCCGCAGCCTGACGGTCCGATGAAAGCATAGATACGATTGCCCGGTATTTCCAGATTCACATTCCGCAGCACAGCATGATCGTTATAATAGCACGAGACGCCTTGTATGCTGATCATTCCGCCCGCTTCTGCTGCAGCGTGTTCTGCGACGTGTTCTGCGGCGTGTTCTGCGGCGTGTTCTGCATCTTGTATTGTGTCCATCTTAACTGCGTTCATTCCCTACCCCTGCCTTTCCGATCGCGGCTGCTGCAATATTGAGCAGCAAGATGATCCCGATCAGGACGATGGACGCCCCGAATGCCACGTCAAACTGATTACCTTCCCCGGCAGGCGAGGTATAGTAGATGTAGGTTGTGAGCGTACTGCCGCCATTGCGCAGCGTCGACATCCAATTGCTCGGGGCATACCATGGCTGGTTCCCGGTCATTCGGATCGACCCGCCAAGTGTGAGCCATACGATAGCCGTGTCCCCGATAATCCTCCCCATGCCAAGGATAACGCCGGTAATCAGCCCCTCCCTGGCAGCGAGCAATACCACCTTATGGATGGTCCGCCATTTGCTGGCGCCCAAGGCAAGCGACGCGTCTATATAGGACGCCGGGACAGCCCTCAGCGCCTCTTCCATGCTCTTGATGACGAAGGGCAGCACCATGATCGCCATCGTTATGCCACATACCAAAAAGCTCCTCCCGTACGCCCGGTTCGCCCCTTCGACGCCTTCGATCATCACGCTGAGGAACCCCATCTGAGGCAGGGTAAAGATCGCCAGGGCAAATAGGGCGATTACGATGGTGGGGATACCCGCCAGGATATCCACCGCGCCTTTGACAAGGGATTGGTATAAGCCTTTCTTCGTATAAAAGCACAGATAAATCGAGGTCGCAAGCGCAAAGGGAAAAGCGATAACGATCCCGGTAATGGTCAAAAGAAATGTCCCCAGCATCGGGGTCAGGATCCCCCCCGACGCCGCGTCGAGGGCTGACGGGTTTGGTTCGCTTGTCAGAAAGTGCAGGGAAAGCACATCCCATCCATAGTACAAGGTGACGATCAGGATAAAGGCAAAGACGCACAGGATCATCCCCATGGACAGAAAGGAATACACATTCCCCGCCGCGTCAAACAGGATATGGTCTTTTTGCTTTGTCTTCATGTCTTTTTCCTTTCGCGCCACAGGCTGTCTACTCTGCATATCCAGCCTGCCTCCTCATCCTTTTTTCCACTGCCTTCGCCCCGATACTCAGGAACGCGCCGATCAGCAGGAGTATGGCGCCGCAGCTAAAGAGCGCTGATTCGACGGCGACGGAGCCCATTGCTTCAGACTTATTGATGATCGCCGGCGCCAGCGGCAGCGTAGGCGCCAGGAAGTTCGTTAAGCCAAGGGAAGCTTTGGGAAGAAATCCTATGCCGCCGCAGACCATGGATACGGCAATGGCTTCGCCGATACCGCGCCCGGCGCCCAGGATCACTGCGGCGGTAATGCCGGAACGGGCGCAAGGCAGGATGATCTTGTAGATCACCCTGAACTTGCTCATCCCGAAGGCATAACCTGTTTCTTTGTATGTATGGGGTACGGCGCGTATGGCGTCTACCGATAGGGAGATCACCGTCGGCGCGATCATAAAGGTCAGGACGATGGAAGCGGAGAGCAAACTGCGCCCGCTCATCTGAAAGTAGCCCAGGTATTCGATTTGCTTCTCTACGGTGACAAACATCCTCTCCACAAGGGGAACGACAGCAATAATGCCGATCAGGCCATAAACCACCGAAGGGACGGCAGCCAAAAGGCGTACCACCGCGATTAAGCCCCGGGAAACCGCCCCCCTTGCGTACTCGCAGATGATTATGGAAGCCCCTATGCCCATCAGTGTAGCGAAGAGGAGGGCGGACAAGGTCGTTGCCAATGTACCGGTGATCAGCCCCAGCATCCCGAAGTTGAGCATCGGGTCAGCGTCAGAAGAATAGAAGGCTTGTTGGATCTGCCTATCGAAGCCCCCGGTCGTCACCATGGCAAGCCCGCTTGTTTTCATCGCGGGGTAAGCCCTGACGAAGACGAAGACAAAGATGAAGGCGATGACGGCAATGCTGATTGCGGATAAGGCGTAGATGGTGATCTGGGGTATGCTATTCAACGCTTTCTTTTTCATCGATAGAGCTCCCGTTTTCCCGCTTTTGGCCTTTGCCCTTATGCTTTCCCCGATCTCCATTGCGCGCCTTCCCCTCATGCTCTCTTCTTCGCTCATGCTCACGAATCCATTCGGATCCTCTGCCTGACTATCGCAGTTTGACATAGCCTTCGTTCACGACGATGTTCTCCTGGCAGTCCGCGCTCTTGAGATAATCGATATACATCGCCGCCAGCCCGGTGGGCCTGCCCTTTGTGCAGCAGAAGAGTTGCCGCCCCATGGCGTAACTCCCGCCGATCACGGTTGACGCGTTGGCGCTGACGCCGCCCAGCCCGACTGCTTTGACTGTATTGTCTACAAAACCGATGGAATCAAAGCCGATTGCGTTTTTGTCCCTTGCCACTGCCTGCTTAATGAGCGTAGAGGAAGTGAAAGGCGTCGCGGTCTCTACGACCGACTCTTTATTCAGGATCATCTCTTCCAGGGTAGCCCTGGTGCCTGATCCGGTTTCTCTTGTCATGACCATGACGGGACCCGTGGCGCCGCCTACATCCGCCCAATTCCTGGTCTCGCCAAGAAAGAGTTTGGAGGCTTCTTCCACACTGAGGTTGGTTACAGGATTATCCGGGTGTACGATAATGGCGATACCGTCATTAGCCACTGCATAAGCATTCAGCTCCTTGAGTTCATCGGCTGTCAGCTCACGGGAGCTCATACCGATGTTGACCGTTCCGGCAGCAGCGTCTTTGATGCCTGTCCCGGAACCGCCGCCGGCGACTGTGATGGACAATTTGCTGTTTATGCTCATCAGTTTGTCCGCCGCCGTCTGCGCTATAGGCTGAAGTGTCGTGGATCCGTTGACTTTCAGGTCGCCTGCCATGGTGGTGAAATAGTCGATTGCCGCCACATTCGCTGCTGCGTTATAATCCACAGTTGCGCCAATGGATTCGGCGAAGGCCCGAATCGGCACCATGGTGCTATTCCCGGATAGTTTCGCAGGGCTGGTCAGTGTCTTTGACGCCCCGTTCACGGTGTATGACTGCGAATCAATCGTAAATACGACTGTGTAACCTGCTGTAGTAATCGTTGCTTGCTGTTTGCCGCCGTCCCAATCCACATCTGCGCCCAAGGTCTCTGAGATCAGCCTGAGGGGCACCAATGTGACGCCGTTGTCTACGATGGGGGCTACCGCTGGGTTTTGCCTGACGCCATCGATGATCAAAGTGATGTCCGCCGCGAATAACGAGGTAGCAAATAGCATGGATAACGCGACGACGATTGCCAGTACGAGGATTTTCCTTTTCATTTTCCATTTCTCCTTTTTCTGTGTTTACACATTTTGTCACTTGACTAACCCGCTCTGGTACACTCGCTTTAGCCCTGTGATTAGGTTTATTATCCCCCCGCTTTGTAAAGTCGTTATCGTATCCAAGTAAAATCCCCGTAAGGTTTTTTTACCGTACCGAGCCGATAGGCTTTACCAGCCAATTCGCGCATGATTAAAAAAACCCGGCAAACCATGGGAATTACCCATTATCACCGGATTTTACATTTCTCTCTAAGCTCTACCCGCAGCGAATTACATTTGCCGCAAAACGGTAGATCTACACTTTACGCATCCGCCGTGGACGGCTTTGCGGTATGCCTATGCGGTACGCCTATGCGGGATGCGTATCAGCTCGGTATACTCGCTTGCCACCTTCTGCGCGAACTCCTTGGCCGAATAGTGATCCGCCGTCTGCAGAGCGCCTGCCCGGAGTTTGTACGCCTCCGCCGGGTCTGTGAGTATCCTGTCCAGGGCCTTGAGCAAGCCGTCTCCGTCTTCGAAGGTGTATCCATTCACCCCTTCGATCACTACCCCTTCCAGGCAACGGTCGGCTTTCGCCACCACCGGTACGCCTGCCGCCAAAGCTTCGATATAGGTCAAGCCCTGAGCCTCGCTCTGAGACGTATTCACGAATACATCGGAGGCCTGATAGTAGCGCCCGATCTCTGACCAGGGCTGGGCGCCGGCAAATATCGTACTGCCTGTTATCTTCAGCGTCTGGGCAATGCTTTCCAGCCGCGGCCTGTCCGCGCCGTCCCCCACCAGAAGGAGCTTTACCCCCAGCCTGCCTCTCAGGTATGGCTGCAAATGATACAAAAGCTCATCGATATTCTTTTCCTCCGCCATCCTGCCCAGATAGAGAAGCACCTTCTCTTCCTGGCCTATCCCAAGGGACTGCCTTGTCTGGCGTATTTCGTCCGCGCTGTACTTTCCCGGAGAAAAGTTACTCAGCTCTATCCCTGTGGGGATGGGCGTGATCGGACGCCTGACGCCATAGCTCAGGAGCAGGTCCATGACCTTTTCTGTCGGTACAATCACACGGTTGGCGGAATTGCAGAATTCTGTCGTCAACT
>Ga0082212_10009993_pt2 | contig 10087 bp, 7 predicted proteins | sample TergutNt197P3_FD_71548 | JGI IMG/M metagenome (GOLD analysis project Ga0082212, IMG submission 71548) | Neocapritermes taracua P3 segment gut microbial communities from Petit-Saut dam, French Guiana - Nt197 P3 | ecosystem: Host-associated > Arthropoda: Insects > Digestive system > Gut ... | reverse complement strand
ACCCCCACCGGTTTGCGTTCTTCGATATAAATCTCCATATTCGGGCTTTCCGTTTTATTACGCCCGATAAATTCCAGACCATCCTCTTCTATCGGATAATAAATTGATTCTGTATTTCCTTCTACTTCAATTCGATACAATTCGCCGGCGAAGAAAAACGCTGTTAAATTCCGCCCTTTTACCTGATTGTAATAAGTAGTGTCGCTTTCTTCTATGGCAAACGCACGGTCGATGACATTGACCCGTTCTACCGTGCTGTCGTTAAACAATATAATAATGGTATCGCCGGTCAGTTGATAACCCGTATTCCAAAGAACAGGATTTTTCATCAGATAAAGCGTAGAATCAATGGTATTGAACTGCAAAGAATCGCATATTCCTTGCAAATCAATGCGATAGATGCGGACTCCGTAAAATGCTTTTAATTCCCGTTCCTCGTCAATGGTTAGCATCTGAAGCGTATCGGCATGAAGAAAAAGTGAATCAATTTGCGAATATTCAATACATTGCGCCGAGTCGGTGGCAAAAGCAAATTTTTCCAAATCATCGTAATAACCGTAATTGCCCGTTAAAATTATTTTTTTAACCGTATCGTTCAATACCATGTTACTGTGCGCTATACTTATACCGGTGTTGCGATCGTAAAACAAGGTATCGGCCGTTATGTCCTTGGTTTTATCCTGGGATGTAACGATTGATCGGTTGTACAATTCTGCTTTGTCCGTTTCGGTATTGTACCAGCCCCGCGAGGTATGAATGGTTCCGCTGTCGGATTCAATAACGGTAGGACTTATAATCGTCGCCACTTTGCTGGAAGTATTATATTTTAGCGAATCATTCGTATAGAGATCGAATTGGGGATTATCCAAGTGAACGTTGTGTCTAAACACCGCTATTTTGGTTGCCGGCGAATATTCCCCAACATCCGATTTCAATATGTTGCCGCTTGCATCATCCAATACACCTTCATTAAAAAAATATCCCAAGTTGAGATTGCGGTCATAATCAAGGTTATCGGTTCTAAGTGTATTGTTACGGTTTTCCATCACCACATTTTTACGCATCTGGGCTAAACTTTTATCACCTTCGTAAAACAGATAATCGCCAGTAATAGATAAAGTATCGCTCTGCAGGATGTGGACATTGCTGAAAGCTGCCAACGAATTAACTTTTTGGTACCAGTAAGCGCTGTCGCATAATAGATAAGTACTGTCATGCCGGAAACGAACATTGCCTCGCAGGATACAATAGCCGCTATCTTCTAAGAAAGGAATATCCCATCGATGCAGGATATGAACATTGGGTTTGTGGTCTTTATCACATACCGTAGAATCAGCATGTTCCATGACTATCTGCGTCTTTCTCCCTGTCGGCTGAGAGGAAGAAGCCGCCTGCTGCATTCCCGAAAGGATAACGGAAAGAATAAACAGCAGACAAAAGATTGCTGTTTTCGGAATTTTATTCAATGACCCATCCTTTTAGTTGAAAATCGCAATTTTTCCAATTATCGCTGATACGGACGTAAGTATCCTGTTGTTTTTTTGCCAGCCATTTGTCCAAAGTCTCTTCGTATTTTATATTTAATACAATGGATTTCAGCGCTTGATAATCTTCCGCAAGACTGGCTTTATGCCCTTCTGTCCGTGATTTGAGTTTGACAATTGCCACCACTTCCTTTTGTTTGGAGTTAATCATGGTGAAAGGTTGGGAAATATCGCCTACCTGCATTCCGTAAACCATTTTTCCGATTTCAGCCGGTAGTTCTTCCATTTCAAAACGGGAAGTTCCTGTGCGTTCGGTTTCCGTGTGGGTCATTTCCCAAGCATTGACTAAAAGACCTTTATTATTGCGGGTATCTTTGTCCTGTGAAATATAGGTAGCCGCTTCTTCGAATGTGAATTTGCCGTTTACAATCTCTGTCCGTATCGAATCCAAACGTTGAGTTGCTTCTGCAACTTCCTCCCGGGTAACGTGAGGTTTAAGAAGAATATGGCGCACATTGATGCGGTCGCCCCGTTTTTCGATCAATTGGATAATATGATATCCGTATTCGGTTTCCACAATCCGGGAAATCCGTTTGGGATCGTTCAGTTCAAAAGCGACTGCTGCAAACTCCGGCAGCAAAACACCTTTCCCCATGAAACCCAATTCGCCGCCCCGCAACGCCGATTCGGTATCTTCCGAATAGGCACGGGCTAAACTCGAAAATTCCCGTTTTCCCGATGTAACCTGTTCGGTATAATCCCGCAAACGCTGTTTGACATAATCGATTTCTTCCAATGCGATTTTGGGTTCAATCGTAACAATGGCTACTTCCACAGTGGTTGAAATAAAAGGCAAACTGTCCTGCGGGATGCGATTGTAATAAGAGCGGACGTCAGCAGGGGTTATTTTTACTTTTCCTATTAAGCTGCGTTGCATTTCTATCACCGTTTGCTCTTCTTTTAGCATTTGCCGCCTTTCTTCCCGAATCGCATTTAACGGTTTTCCTAAGTATTCTTCCAATTTTTCCCGGGAACCTATTTCGTTGATGGCGTATGTAACCCATCTTTCCACTTCGCTGAATAACTGCGAATCGGATATCTCGATACTGTCTAATTTAGCCTGATGCAAATATAGTTTTTGAATGGCCATCTGTTCGGGAAGTACACAATACGGATCGCCGTCAATGCGTTGCTTGTTGGCCTGCATATACAGGCGCATATTTTCCACATCGGAACGGAGGATGAATTCGTCGCCTACGATCCAAATCACCTCGTCAATCACATTGTCCTGAGCGCGTGTAAATCCTGAAAATACAATCAGGCATACAATTAAAGAAACTAATTTATTCATTATAAAATATAATTTGCCCGCTATTGAGCGCTTTGTTATAGATATCGTTTTCTGCTTTTTGTAGGAATTCAATCTTCTTCCGGTTGAACAAAAATTCTTTCACAACAGGTTCGGCATATTGAAACGGAGCATTGTCGCCCGGCAGCAAACAGTCGCTGACGTTCAGAAAATAATAATATTGATGGTCTTTTTGCTCGTAGAAAGTATTCTTTTTAGGCATCTCTGGAGGATTGGGGTAAGTGTTCATCAATTCATTGAAATCCACCCATTTGTTCTCAAAATAATCAAAATTTGCGGCGTTTTGCATACTGTATTTTTCCAGATTATTGATAGAAGCGGCCGAAGGTCTTTTGCACCAGGCTCTTGCCTGATCAATATGGGAAGCTTCAATGGGAATACGTAAAAAAAGCCCTTTAATCAGCGGTTTATCTAATTTGAATATCTCTTTATTTTCCTCGTAATAATTCCGCAGTTCCTGTTCACGGAGGTTTTGGGATAATTTTTCATTTACCAACTGTTCCTGGTATTGGTAGATAATCAACGAGCGGCGATAATTCTCGACCAATTGATCAATGGCGTTTTTGTCGGCGATATTTTTCTGGGCGATATCATACAGCAGACGGTCATTAATCCATACCCGGATGAAATGTTCGGCGGATAGAAGGCTATCTTCCGGAGTGAGGAAAACCGGAAGATTCTCGTTCAATTCGGTCTGCGTCAGGATGTGCCTGCCTATTTGAACCACTGCATCGTTCTTCTTCCCGGATGAGTGTTTACAGGCTACTAAACAAAACAGGCATATTCCTGTTAAGCCTCCCAATACCAGGTGGATACTCTTAATTAAATTCTTTTGCAATAACATCCCCATATATTTCTACCGGGTATTTTTCGTTCAGGCTTTTCACCCATTCCTGTTCCAGATAATCTTGATAATCGGTGATTACCAATCCTTTCACGTCGGTATATTCTTCCGGCATATTCGAAAGCGTTTTCCCTATCAGAACAATATCAACATAGATCGAGGGAAGGGTTGCTTTCGTGCCGCCGAATACTACTTCATCCACGTAGGGGTTTTGTCCTTCGATATACAATCCTTTTTCCATCCGGAGTTGTGTAGCATACTTATTTAATATGTATTGAGCGGCCGGGTCGGGCTGCATCTTCCGGGTTTCCTTTTCTATCTTTTTCTTTAGCTTGGCGTCTTTCAGGAATACAATATACCCTTTCCAATGCGGTTCCGACCAGGCGTATTCAGATTTATGGGTATTAAAATATTGGCTAAGCGCCAGGGTATCTGCCGATGCTTTTTCCCATACTTCACGGTTGCTGACTTCAAAAAGCAAGATGCCATCGCGATATTCCTGCATCAGGTTTTTAAATTCAGGATATTTTTCTTCCAATTGCCGGTTTTCTGCATCTTTCAGTTTTTCACAGACAAAGTCGTTGAATTTGCTTAAAAGAAATTCGGTTGATAAATTGTAAAACGATCGCGGGTTTGTTTGCATGTAAACGATGAAATCGGCTACTGAAACCGGTTGATTGTCCAGCGTGAACAATGCTTCTTCGTTGTCGGCAAATGTTGTATGATAAAGATTATCAAGAGGGTGTATCCGATTGGCTGTTTCGCTCAGCAATTGGTAAGTATTTGTATTCAAGGTATATTGATGATCGGCTTTCCATTGCTCAACACCCGGTTGATGGAGTTGGTAGAAATTACCGGTTTGGATCATTTTATTTTCTAAATGCGGGCGCATATCTTCGTATGGAACTTCCGGATTGGCTTTTTTATCCTGAATTTTCAAAATATAGTAACCTGCGGAAGTACGTACCGGTTGGGATATTTTTCCTGCAGGCGTATTGCTCAAAGGAAATTCCAATGCAGGAATGAGATTTACAGGCGAGAACCAACCGATATAACCGGGACGTTCGTTTTGTTTGCTTTGCTCTTCATCGGAATACTCTGTGACTAAAGCCTCGAAGTCGTCTCCTTTATTGGCTTTGGTCCATGCTTCCATCACTTTTTTGTATGGGGCTACCGTATCGTTTGGAATCAGTCCGCGCTCTACCGGAGGAATGGCAATCAAGATGGCGCTTATTTCCGACGATTCCTTTGCGCGGTCGTAAGCCTGACGGACTAAGGTTTCATCTTTTTCCATTTCTAAATAAGGCTGTGCCAATTGGGCGCGGTACTCGTTCAATTCCGTATTGAAAGCCGCTGTAGTGTCGATGCCTTGCGTTTCGGCTTCCGCTACTTTCAATTTGAAATTCTTGAAAAGCGTAATGTATTCGTCCAACGAACGTTTGTCGATAGCGTCTTCGCTATTGTTTTTGTTATAAATGTATTCAAATTCCGATTTTTTAACGTCTTTACCGTTAATCTTCATTACAACCGGATCGCTGGTTTGTGCCGATAAGGTGCTAACCAACAAAATTAAACCTAAAGAAATCAAACTTTTTTTCATTATGTATATCCTATATTTAAAACTTGCTTACTGCATTCCTATTTAACGAAATTATGCGTTAAATATTGTATGTACTCAGCCTCTGCTGTAATTGGGCGCTTCTTGCGTAATGGATACATCGTGCGGATGGCTTTCGACCATACCGGCATTGGTGACGCGAGTAAATTTAGCCTGATGTAATTGCCGGATATTAGCGGCACCGCAATAGCCCATTCCCGCACGTAATCCGCCAACCATCTGGTAGATAACTTCGTATAACGTGCCTTTGTAAGGTACGCGGGCGGCTATGCCTTCGGGAACCAATTTCTTAATGTCGTCTTCCACATCCTGGAAATAACGGTCTTTGGATCCTTTTTGCATGGCTTCCAACGAACCCATACCACGATAGGATTTGAATTTCCGTCCGTTGTAAAGAATGGTTTCCCCCGGCGATTCTTCAACTCCGGCAAGCAACGAACCCATCATGACCGACCATCCGCCGGCAGCCAAGGCTTTGACTACATCGCCCGAATAGCGCAATCCGCCATCGGCAATAACAGGAATGTCAGTACCTTTCAAGGCTTTCGCCACCTCGTAGATAGCGGTCAGTTGCGGAACACCCACGCCGGCAATGATGCGGGTGGTACAAATCGAACCGGGCCCGATACCGACTTTGATTCCATCGGCTCCGGCTTCAGCCAATATGTTGGCGGCAGCAGCTGTAGCGATATTTCCAATGACCATATCGACCGTCGGGAATTGTTTTTTTGCCTCTTTCAGAACATCAATCACTCCCTGCGAATGTCCGTGAGCAGTGTCGATAACAATAGCATCCACACCGGCTTCGACCAAGGCGGTAATGCGATCGTAAGTATCGAAAGTAACGCCCACTCCGGCGGCAACGCGCAAGCGTCCCTGTTCATCTTTGCAGGCGTAAGGTTTGTCTTTTGCTTTCGTAATATCTTTATAGGTCAATAAACCGATGAGCCGGTTGTAAGTATCAACTACCGGCAGTTTTTCAATTTTATGTTTTTGCAGGATTTCGGAGGCCGCTTCCAGATTGGTCGATTGATTGGTAACCACCAAGTTAGTGGAAGTCATCACCTCGTCGATCCATTGGGATGGGTCTTTTTGGAAACGCAGGTCGCGATTGGTAACAATGCCCACCAGATGATGCTCATCGTCCACCACGGGAATACCGCCGATTCTGTATTCAGTCATCAAAGCCAAAGCATCGCCCACCGTTTTCCCCCGTTTGATGGTAACCGGATTGGAAATCATGCCGTTTTCGGCGCGTTTCACCGAGCGCACCTGTTTGGCCTGTTCTTCGATGCTCATGTTTTTATGAATAACGCCAATTCCCCCTTCGCGGGCGATAGCGATAGCTAATTTTGTTTCGGTAACCGTATCCATAGCCGCCGAAACCATAGGGATATTCAGAGGAATATTTCGCGAGAACTTGGTTGTGAGGTCAACCTGACGAGGTAAAACATTGGAATAAGCGGGGACTAACAACACATCATCGAAAGTCAACCCATCCATTACGACTTTATCTGCAATAAACGACATAAGAAAATGCTTTAAATTTTATTGCGTGCAAATGTACGTAATATTTTTCATATTTTCTTTGTGAATTTCAAGAAAAGTAGTAATTTTGCACTCACTTTAAGAAAAAATAACAGGTCCCATAGCTCAGTTGGTCAGAGCATCTGACTCATAATCAGGGGGTCCTTGGTTCAAGCCCAAGTGGGACCACGAAGAAGCAGAAAGAAGTATTTACCCCAAATCTTCTTTAAAAAGCAAAAAGAGTCTGAAATATTTATTTTTCAGACTCTTTTTTCGTTACCTAAAATTAAAACGATACACTAAGCTGAGGTCCATGATATATTCCGGTAAAAAAACCAAAATCAGGTTCGATATACCATCCGTAAGTATAAGCAATTTCAATATTTTTTACTACGTTTATGTTTAATTTTTTAAAAGGTGTAATTCCAATACTGAATTTGACGGGGAAAGAAGCAGAGAACATAGCATGTTCATACTCAATCCTCTCATATACTTGTGAATCAGGACGATATACCCTCATATTGCTAGGTCGTCTCGTTACTTCTATAATCTGTGCAAATCCAATTTGCCCTGTTATATTTCCCCATTGCGTAACAGGTTGATAATAACCCGCTAATAAACCGACATTATTCATGATTTCAGTGGAATTCATATTGCCGGAATATATGAAAGATGAATCATCATAATAATAATATCCGTTTTCTCCATAATTAAAATGGGCTGTCAGAAAGAAATGCTTAGATAGAAAATAACTGACATCCATTCCATAACTATTACCGAGGTCTATATGTGGATAATTTCCTGCTTTGAAAAAACCGGCATGAGCACTGATTTGAATTTTTCGTTCCTGAGAGTATGAAAACAGGGAACAACTCAATAAGACAAACAGACATAATTTTTTTAGCATAAAATATTTTTTTAAGTTATCGTATTCTCAACATAAAATCCATTCTCATTGCTTCACTATTATTCTGAAATATACATTACAAAATCATAATCCTTCGTGTAAGTAAATTCTATCCATTTTGCTTTTGGTTCAAAATAGTCTAAATATCCATATCCCATTTTTTCACCTTCATGTGAAAAATTATATTTGAAACTTATCGAACTATCCACGCCAAGTCCGGCAGCTAACTCTTTCTTATAATACAATTTTGCCTCCAAATTCACATCCAAATTTTTATTTTTATCGTCTTCTATTACATAAAAAGTAAGCGCATCATACCACATATCCGGCTTCCAATCCATTACAAGAATATCGAAGGATTGTTCTTTATCCCATCCAAATATACTGCCTTTGAAAGGGATGTATAGTTCCGAGTGAACTTCATACGACTTTGATCTATCACTACTATGTACATTCAGCACCTTCACACAAAACTCAGGCGCTCCTCTTATCCAAGATTCCACCTTGTCATTACATTTTATTTTCTTAATTCTCACGGGAGAAGATTTTGAAGGATCTCTATAGGATACTTGTAAAAAATCGTATTTCGGATTAGACGAACCGGAAGGGGTAACTACTTGAAGTTTATATTTTACCTTAAATCCGCAAATAAAAATCATATAAAAGAGCAAAGCGTTGAGAATAAAATACCTGCAACGCTTTGCAGTTTGAAAAATTTCACCTAATTTAGTGGCGTAAAAAACAAATTGCTGAAATTCAAACATCCATGACAAAAGTACAAAAAATTTCTAAAAACATCACCTCACATGCAGGTATTTTTTTCGTACACGATGAATTTAACCATTGTGGACTTCGCCAACTCATTGACAGGGAACTTGGTCATCGAAGCTCCACCAAAGGCTATACCTACGGCAATCTGTTCGGCAACTTCTTCAATCTTTTTCTCAGTGGCGGCGAATGTGTCGAAGACATTCAACAACATTTTCGACCAACCCTGGAACAGATACCGGGCAATGAAGTGGCAAGTGCCGATACCCTGCTGCGTTGTTTTGGCGAATTAGCTGCCGAAAATACCACCGTAGTTTCTTCGAATAAGAAAGCATACCATTTCAATATCAACGAAAAGCTCAACGATTTGAATATAAAATCTTTATTGCTTACCAAACAACTCGAAAAAGGAAAATTCTATGATTTCGATTATGACAATCAAATCATTGAACACGAGAAATACGATGCCCAAAAGACTTACAAAATGAATACCGGCTACTTTCCGGGCATTGCTACTATTGGCGATAAACCTGTCTATATTGAGAATCGCGACGGTAATGCCAATGTGAAAACGGCACAGGCAGAAACCCTGGAACGTGCATATATTGCATTGAATAACAATAAAATATACATAAACCGTTCACGAATGGATGCCGGTTCGTATGCTCAGGATATTATTAAAGTGGTGGATACATACAGCAAACTTTTTTACATACGTGCCAACAAATGCGAATCCTTGACCGAAGAAATCCGACACATTACCGATTGGCAAACGATTGAAATCAATTTCAAGAACTATCAGGTCACATCTATTCCCTTCTCCCATTTTCTTCAAGAGCGGAATTACCGGTTGGTTATTATGTGCGAAAAAACAGGCGACCGGCAGTTAGACCTTTTTGAAGGTGAAAAATTCAATTACCGCTGCATCCTGACCAATGATTGGACAGGTACGGAAAAAGAAGTAATCGAATATTACAACCAGCGTGGAACCAGCGAAAAAACATTTGATATTCAAAATAATGACTTTGGCTGGAAGCATCTGCCCACTTCCAATATGAACTCAAATACCGCCTATTTGATTATTACGGCGATGCTTAAAAATTTTTACAACTATCTAATCGGAAAAGTCTCCAAGGTTTTTACCGATATTTTACCCACCAGCCGACTGAAGCGATTTATTTTCAGATTCATCTCCGTGCCGGGACGATATGTGTATCGCGGGCGGCAATGGATATTGCAACTCTATACCGACCGCCCTTACGAAAGGGTTTTTGTTTGATAAAAATTTTGATGATAGCGGCTTCTGACAATGCGAGGCAGGAAGGGTTGTAACCGAACGTCAAAAAAGGAACTTTTTTGCCTTGTTTTACGCATTTTGCCAATCAAAAAACAACGGAAAAGTCAAAATTTCCTGCCTGTTTGCTAAAATTCAACAATATTTTGTCGCAATGATGCGATAGGTATTTTTGCGCTGCTTTCATAATTTCTTGCTTGCGGATTTAAGGAAATTAGTATTTTTTGTTGTAAAATGAAATGGTTGTCATAAAATTTTTGTTTTTATTTTGTTGAA
>Ga0082212_10013797_pt1 | contig 10088 bp, 14 predicted proteins | sample TergutNt197P3_FD_71548 | JGI IMG/M metagenome (GOLD analysis project Ga0082212, IMG submission 71548) | Neocapritermes taracua P3 segment gut microbial communities from Petit-Saut dam, French Guiana - Nt197 P3 | ecosystem: Host-associated > Arthropoda: Insects > Digestive system > Gut ... | reverse complement strand
GCAATCGCATGTAAAGAGAGCGCAACTGTACATATAAGTTATTTTTTTGTTATGAGTCATATTATCTTCTTTATTTGATGTTCATAAAATGCTTTTTCCATTCTGCCGTTGGGATCCGGACTGTCGTATCTTACGATCACCTGGTTGCGCCCCAGAAACGGATAGATTCCGATGACCGTACCGGAACGTTTTTTACCGTGTCCGTCTACCAGTGCAGGGATAATTATTCTATCAGATATACTGACTTTCATTTTCATGATACCTTTTTTGAAATGTATTCACACACGTATCTTTTCTTGTCTACGTCAAGATTGCTGTAAAATTCAAGCAAATTATGTTTGTGCCTGGCATAGTACTTCTCCCACAAATATGGCGAACTGTCGCCAAACAGTTCCCGAAACTGCGTCTGGGTAACAGTGTATTGCATGTCATACAATACGCGTAATACCTTTTCTATCGAAACATAATCCATAGTCATTCGTCTTTTTTAAACAATTCATACACAGACTCTAATTCGAGCCACTCTCTAACTGCCTCCTGTTCGGCTTCGCTCATCGGCGCACATTCGTTGTGCCATATCTGTAAAAAACGCGCTTGAAACGGACATTTCGGAAAAAGTCTGTGAAGCGTTTCTGTTGTAAGTTGCACGGTCAAAAAGCCGCGTGCGTTCAAAATTTCTTTTACTCTATTTCTCATGGCTATACTTATTTGCTCTGTCTTCTAAAATACGTAACAATATTGCCCATCCTATAAAATATGCAGCTTGGGCATAATCATCTTCACATACTATCACTGCCATTACAACATATATTATCGAAGATAATATGCAGGCAATGCCTAAAATTTTACAAAAGGTTTTCATGGCTCTAATCTTCATTATTAATATTTAATTTATTATTACTATCTTTGCGGCGATATTTTTTTGAAAAAGGGCAGCGTACTCGTAATACACTACCCTTGATAATATATAAAACAGACTTATATATGTCGGAGATAATAAAAGAATACGTAAAACCGATAATAGTTGGAAGCGTGAGCATAGCGTTAGGTGGAATTACGCTTGGAGTTGTAACAGGCACCATTGGCGTGAATATTGGAAAGGCAGTTATGATTTTTTGCTTTGTTATTGCAGGCATAGGGATAGGATGGGCACTATGGCTTTTTATCGTACAATGGCTGAAACACTTCAAAGCCCGTTTACTTGCCGAGACCACAGCCCAGCTTAAAAACAGAATAGAAGCCCTCGAAAAACAGAGCCAGATACACAAAGACTGCATATTGACGCTTGACAAAGGGCTTGATTTCGAATATGTCGGCGCTGGGCTTTCTTCCAAAACTGACGGCAATAGTACGCTGCCGAAGTGTTCGGAATTGCTGTCGGAAATGGGCTGATTCATGGTTCTATCATTTTTAACTGTTCTTCTAACTGGTTGATTTTTCTATATTGACGCATGAGTTCCAGCGTTGCGTCTGTTTTACCGGCTTCGGTTTTCAAATTACCCCTTATCACGTCCAACTCAACGTTGATATTTTCGACGGCTTCTTGTAGCGCCTCTACTTTCAACATTTCGGTTTTAAACTTGTCCTCCAACCTTTCACAATCAGAAGGAAAAATAGCTTTCGCTATCATAGAGCCTATCATGACGCCAATAAAGCAACCTATAACATGGAAAAAAAATGTTGCTGTTTTCATCTGTATATATTTTTTTTGTTTATATTAATTATATTACTATTTTTGCGGCGATAAAAGAGGAAAAAGGGCAGCGCATAGGCGAGTGCGCTACCCGAAACACCTAAATTTTTGAACATGAAAAATATAGGCATTAATAAGTTTTTTAAGTATTTTGGTTGGACATCTTTAATTTTCGGAACAATATCAAGTATTATGCTGATTTTGAATTTTATTTTTCTTGACGCCCGAACATGGATAGCAGTAATCTGTTTCGTTGTTCTTGGAGTTGCCCTCGCAGGGCTGGTTTGGGTCTTGTGGCAAATATTTGTTGATTTTCTAACGAAGAAAATAGCAGCCGGATTGGTGAACTGTTTCAGCGATGAAAAAATTTTACCTTCGCTAAATAACAGCCTTGAAGGTAAACTTGAAAAAATCGACGAAACCTTCAAAGCGCTTAATGACAGCTTGAAAAACGAGGTTGGTAGCCTGAAAAACGAGATTGATAGCCTGAAAAACAGGACTGAAATGCTCATTTTAGAAAATATGCTGTCGAGACAGTGGATAATCATGCTTAACAACCAACAGCCGGTTAGCAGCAAACTCATGTTTGATATGATGGCTTTGCAGGTTGGCGAAAGGTTCCAGTTGCCGCCACAAAAAGCTCGTGAATACATCAAACGGTATTTACCCCAGCTTGCAATAGATGCCGGAAGGGAAAAATAACCATCGCTCCTGTACGCCGCATTATTGCCGAAAATAAGACTTCGCAAATCACACGCAATATTCCTGCGGAGTTACTACTTAACATAATAATAAAAATGGAAAACCATGTTTTAATTCAAAATATTGCATTGTCCGATTTACAGAAGATGCTACAGGACACGCTTGAAGAATGTTTGCAGAAAAGAGTAACGATGGATACTGGCGCACCGGAAATACTTACACGAACAGAAGCCGCAAAAATGCTGCAGGTTTCACTGCCAACGCTTCACTACTGGACAAAGGAAGGCATTATTAAAGGTACGCGAATAGGTACGCGAGTACGTTATCGACTGGCTGACGTAGAAGCGGCATTAGTAAACATTGTCAATATTAAACATGCGCGCAGCTAAAAACTATATATTTTTCGTGAAAAAACTGTGATGCTGTAGTATTTTTGCGTTTTCGGGAAGCGTTATTTTGATATATTTCATAAACGACGCTTCCGATTTATGACCGGTCATTTTCATTATCGAAATGGTCGGTACTCCGCTTAAATACGCATTGGTCGCAAATGACCGGCGAGCAGTATGCGAACCGACTAAATTCCATTTAGGCTCGGTCCTGGTTTTGCTCTTACCGCCTCTCGTCTCAGTGAAACTCACAGGCTCAGTTATTCCGGCAGCTTTGACTATTTCTTTGATATTTTTGTTAAATATCTGATAAGATACCTTTGGTATCTCGCCGCCGTTATTCTTCAGAATAGACGTAACGACGGGATGAACCGGAATAACAACATTCTGGTCGGTCTTTTTTGTGCGCTTTTGGATTATGCCGTCTTTACCGAAATTTTCTTTCACTAGCGTTGAAAAGTCTGAATAGCGAAAACCGGTGTAAGCGCCTATTAGAAAAAGGTCGCGCGTTTTCTTTAAATACGGACGCTCTTTTAACTCCAAACGATACAGTTTCATCAGTTCTTCTTCCGTCAGATACACAGAGGATATTTCCTCGACTAATTTTTTGAACTCCGGCAATTTGAAATCTAAACACACGCGTAAATTGCGCTTAAAAGCCTCATTTAACCACAACTTTAAATCTTTGATCCGGCAACCTAACGTATTAGGCGCATAACTCTTTTCTTCCTGCATAAACTCGACCCAATCGTTGTAAAATGCCAAATTTATGTCTAACAATTTCAATTTTACGTTTTTCTTCTTTTCGTATTCGATTAAATTTTTCAAGGTTAATCGGTACTGTTTCTTCGTATTTTCGTCTTTTTTCGTGTTTTTGGTATAGTCTTCCGCAAAAAGAACAAGATGCGTATCAATGCCGGGCGTAAAATCTTTTTTATTTTTTATTTCGCGGTCAAAGGCAGCTCGCAAGGTCGTTTGATTGACCTCCAAACCATCATTGAGCATTTTACGATAGATATTTAAGGCGGTATCTTCTATTTTTTTCAGTCGCGCATTAAATTCGGGGTACTGTGGAAAGGTTTTTAACGATTTGGCTTTACCACCGTTCCAGTACTCAGGCTCTATTGACTCGTCAATATAATACTTCACGGATAAATACTTCTTTTTACCGTCTCTGATTTCATACGCGCCATAGTTGAACAAAAAATAAATGCCCGACCTTTTGGCGTTATATTGTGCTAAATAATACTTTAAAGATGCCATACAGATAATTTTAAAAATTTCGGCAAAGATATATATTTTTTAGTAAAATATATAGGAAAAATAATTTTTTTTTAATAAAATTTAAGTTATCTTTGCAGCGGAAATTTATTCCGAAATTTATAGTATGATATTGATAATGTGTGATATTAAGTAAATATAAGAAACATGTGTAAAATAACAAATAGTCTCCGCAGAAAGTGTCGTGCGAACACGAACGGAAGTAGCCCGCCCCACTTGCAGTGTAAGCCGCCGCTGCGCCAAGCCGCTGGTCGTTGTGCGACACCCTGCGGAAGCGGCAGTACGAAACATTGAGCGAATAAGAAAAAGAAAAATGACAAAAAAATGCTATCTTTGCAAGTTGAAATAAATAGAAGGCAATGAACAATATAAACAGCATAGAAACAACAGAATTTCAGCAGGTACAAGGAATTATTTCTTTGCACCGCTCACAAGCATTGCAAACTGTGAATAACGAGAATTTGCTTACTGCGTGGGAAGTTGGTGCTTTTGTATCTGATAGACTTAAAAATTCTGTTTGGGGCAGCAAAACCGTAATGCAACTTTCGGAATATTTGAGAGCGCAAGACCCGACTTTGCGAGGATTCGGTAGAGCAAATATCTACAGAATGGTTTTGTTTTATGATACTTATTCATCATTACAGTTTATTGAATATCAAGACAAATTAAAACTCGACGAATTTGTCTCGGCAGTGCCGAGACGAATAGATGAAACTGAAATTGTCTCGGCAACGCCGAGACAAATCGTCCAGCCTACGGCTGAATTAATTGTGCAGGCAGTGCCTGCACAATTTCCGTCTTTTCTTGAATTAACAACATTATCCAATCATTTTGAGATACTTAACGCTTGTAAAACATTAGAAGAACGCATTTTTTACATACTCTATGCGTATAAAGAAAAGTTGAATTACAGAGAAATGTTGCGTTGCCTCAAAAACAACACTTTTGCCTCGCTAATGGGCGACAAACACAACCTTTCCAAAGGCTTGAAAAATATTTACCCGCAGGCTGCACCAATGCTCAAAGACACGATTTTTGTTGATTTTCTTGGACTTCCGCAAAAACATTCCGAAAAACGCCTGCAAAACAGTATTTTGGAAAATCTGAAATCTTTTGTCCTCGAACTTGGGAAAGATTTTCTATTTTACGACAAAGAATTTCCCTTACAAGTCGGTAATTCTACATTCAAAATTGATTTGTTGTTCTTTCATAGAGGTTTGCAATGTTTGGTGGCTATTGAATTGAAAACAAGCAAGTTTAAGCCCGAATATATGGGGCAACTCGAATTTTATCTTGAAGCATTAGACCGTGATGTGCGCCGTAGCAATGAAAATCCAAGTATCGGAATTTTGCTTTGCCAAGAGGCAGACCGCAGTGTTGTAGAGTACGCTATGAGCCGCAGTTTAAGCCCCACAATGATAGCAGAATACGAACGGCAACTTATTCCTAAGGAAGTACTGCAACGCTCGTTAGAAGAATTTACACATTTTTTAAACCCGAAAAGCAAGAAATGACGAACAAGGTATTAGAATTTATTGCCAACGAAACTAACGGAAAATGCTATCAATCATTCCGTTATTGTGCTGACAGCGAAATCGGCAAGCCAACACTTGACTACGACGAGAAAGGCAAAGAATTTACGCTTATCAAAAATCGTTGCGGCGAAACTGACACAGGGCTGAAAGAAACCAAGTGTTTGGCGGACACGGCGAACAAAATTATCAAAGACCAACCTCTTTTTCACTTCTTTTTGGACGGCTCACGAAAAACCTACAAAGTTGATGACATTGAAATTAACGGCAATGTTTATCCAATTTTGGCAGGACAAATCGGCGTGGCTTGCTGCCAACGCTTTCCTTTGCCTGTTGACAATTTCAAATGTGCAAAATTCGTAAACAAAAATGTTTTGAGTTTGCCGAAAGCAGCAAACCCAAATGCCGGAAACGTTGATTTGTTTTTCAATTCACTGACAAGCAAAGTCAATCTGTTGGAAAGTTTGAAAAAACGCAACATTGAAATTTCAAAAATCCTCTCCTACGATTCAAAAAAACAGGAAGACGGTACAAAATTCGAGCATTTAGCAATCGCAACAATCCAAGACGAAATGATTGAAACCGAAAAGAAAATTGTTGCCGAACTCTACAGCGAAAACTTAATCAACGACAGTTATTACTTGATAAAAGACGGCTCACTGCAATACACACCAATGGGCAAAGGCGATTTTAAAGAACTCATAAAATTCAAAAATCATTACAAAAGCGTTGTAGGAGTTTCAAAAATGTTCAACCCCGAACTTTGCCGAGATAAAAACGACAAAAGCAATGCCGACAAAATTGCCGAACTTGGACTTTTTCACCGCACCCCTTGCTACAAATACAAAAGCGAGCGTGTCGGAGAAGTTTATTTTGCAATTTGGTATGTGCGAATTAGAGAGAAAAAGTATTCTTCAAGTCCGTTTGCAGGAGTTTTGAAATTGGAAAAAATTTTGATTACAGAGGAAGAAATCGAAAATGGGCTTGACAGTCAGGAAGTTGATTTGATAACCGCAAACATTATCAACGAGCGAAACCCTGTTTGCTACGGAAAAGATGACCGTTGGGCAAACCATCTCTACCCTGTCTATCTGACTGAAAGATACATAAAAAGCAAATATTTGAGTGATATAAATTTTCTAAATATATTCTGAAAAAATGAAAAAAATAGGTAAGATAATAGCGACCGAAAAAGTGCCAACAACGGTAGATGAATTTTTCTTTTGGACAGACAAACGATTGATTATTAAATTGTTTGATGTTATCAAAGTGGAACATTTGAACGGTTCGCACACTTTTGGTGTTGTTGAAGAAATCCAACATTTAACCGACGGTGCAAGTTTTTTGGCGGGCTACATTTCGAGTGATTTTGGCGAGGTGGATTCAGAGGGTTACTCGCAACGCATTGGTATGAATTATGTTAAAGCACGAGTTGTTGCTAACACAAAAAACATTTACACGCCCGTTTTGGACGGTGCAGTTGTAACGCTTGCCGACAAAGACGATGTTTCGGAAGCACTCGGACTGAAAAATGTAAAAAATCCGTTGCCGTGCGGTATTATAGAAATGTACGAGGGAGAAGACAAGATTACTGTTCCCGTAAATTTCAACTCTCATTTCTTAATTGGCAAAGAAGGTGCGCACCTTAATATTTCGGGAATATCGGGACTTGCTTCAAAAACTTCCTATGCAATGTTTTTACTTAAAAGCATTCAAGAAAAATTCACAGAAGAAAGTGTTGCTTTTGTAGTATTGAATGTTAAAGACAGAGATTTGTTGGCAATAGACGAAGAATACAACCAGAGTACAGACCAAGATAAACAAGATTATTGTGAATCTGTCGAAATACACGAAAAATTAGGATTAGACACAAAGCCATTTCAAAATGTAAAATATTTCTATCCTTATTCAAAAGACATAAAATCTTCAACTTATGCACATATTGAAGATGTAAAAAATCAGCAGAAACTCAAAAAAGCATATCAGTACAAATATCTTTTTCAAGACGATAAAGAAAGTTTGGATTTGCTTTTTGCCAATATTGACGACCCCACGCAAACAATGGAAAGTATAGTAAATACGATTGTGTCTGGCGATTTGTCTTTTAATGACGTTGAAAATTGGAGTGATTTGAATACTGAAATAAAAAAATACGGCGAAAAAGGCGATACAGGAAAAGACAAAACAATTTCCGTTTTGAGTTGGCGAAAATTCTACCGACTTTTGAACAAAACACTCACACGCAACCCTGAACTCTACTCAAATTCACTCAAAAAAGAAAACAATGAAGTCCGTTTGCAGGACGCAATAAAAGGAATGCAAAAAAATGATGTATTTGTGGTTGATATTGCAAAATTAGATGATGAAACGCAGGGATTTGTTTTTGGTGATGTTATGCGAGCAATTTACGATTTGAAACTTGGACAAATTGACCGCGAAGATGCCGAAGTACCGTCAAGAATTGTGATTTTTATTGATGAATTAAATAAATACGGCGGTAAAGATGTTCCCAAAAATTCGCCCATACTACGAAGGTTGCTTGAGATTACAGAACGTGGGCGTTCTTCGGGTATTATTCTTTTTGGTGCAGAGCAATTTAGAAGTGATATTCACGACCGCGTAAAAGGCAACTGTGCTACGAATGCTTATGGTCGCACAAATGTAACTGAAATTTCAAAACCAGATTTCACTTATTTGCCTTCTACATACAAAACAATGCTAACACGCTTAAAACAAGGCGAATACATTTTACAAAATCCAATTTTCCGCTCGCCGTTAAACATAAAATTTCCACGCCCTTTATACAAACAATTCAAAAATGGATAATACAAAAGAAATAAAGATTGGCAAAAACACACTCGAATCATTGACTACGTCAATGTACGATGATGCACGTTTCATTTTTCGTGAATATGTACAAAATTCTGCTGATGCAATAGACAAAGCAAAGACGAACGGTTTGTTGCAGAGCGGTAATATTTATATAACAATCGAAACCGATAAAAAACGTATTATAATTGAAGACGATGCCACAGGAATTGAGAAATCCAAGATTTCGGAGTATTTGCGAAATGTAGGAATGTCAGCAAAAGAAAAGGGCGTAGATAAGGGCTTTCGTGGAATCGGTCGCCTTGGCGGACTTGGTTATTGCAAAACTTTGATTTTTGAAACTTCTGTAAAAGGCGAAAGTGAAAAATCAATCGTAAAATGGAATGCAGACAAATTACGCTCAATCATTGCAGATACAACAAAAAAAGAACAAGCAAGCGAAGTAATAAATGAAGTTACAACAATAGAATACAAGTCAGAAGATATTAATAAACACTATTTTAAGGTAATTTTAGAGAACGTAACAAGTGATAAATTGTTGAATGTTAAGGATGTTCGTCAATACCTATCTATGGTTGCACCTGTGCCATTCAAAAAGTCAATTTTTTCCGAACAAATTTATACAGAACTTAAAAAAGACAACATAAAACTTGACGAATACCCGATTTTTGTAAATCAAGACCAAATTTTCAAAGGTTATAAATGGTATGTTTATGACGGCGAGGAAAACAACCCAAGAAAAGTTGATGAAGTTATAAACATTGAATTTTTTAAAGAAACAGACAAAGACAAAATTTTATATTGGGGCTGGTACGGTATTACAGAAAAAAATCAATTACTGAAACCGATAAATTTTGCTCGTGGTTTTCGCTTGCGTAGCAAAAATATTCAAATTGGGGACGAAACAACACTAAAAGAATTGCACCGAGATAGTCGGTTTCAAAATTATATGTTTGGCGAAATTTACGCAATAAATCAAGCACTTACACCAAACGCAAGACGAGATAATTTTGTAAAAGATATGGCTGAATATGAAGAGTTCAGCAATAAAATTAAAACATTCTTTGCAACCACAATTTACAATCTTTGCTACGATGCCTCAAAAGTGAATAGTGCAGTAAAAGACATTACCGCCTACAACACACTGAAAACTGAGTTTGAGGAAAAACAAAAACAAGGTTGGACAGACAAAGTCGAGCGAGAAAAATGGTTTGTCGATTTAGATACGAAAAAAGAAAAAGCCGAAACAGCAAGCAAAACGATTGAAAAATTGCAGGCAAAAACAACAGATACTAACCAACCGATTGTTCGCATAATACAAAAAGCGACAGAGAAAATCGAAGAAATACAACCGATTGAAGCACCTGATATTGAAATAAAAGAAAAGCCTATTTTCCGAACCAATAAACTTTCAAAATTAAACAAAAGCGACCAAAAATTTTTGGGAGAAATCTTCGCTATCATTAACAATGTCCTGACAAAAGACCTTGCCGAAAATTTAATTCAAAAAATTGAAGAAAAGTACAAATGAGAAACATTTTATTGATAGAACCAAATTATAAAAACAAATACCCTCCCATTGGTTTAATGAAAATTGCAACGTATCACCGAACACTTGGCGATAAGGTTACTTTTTTCAAAGGAGATTTAAAAGAATTTGTA
>Ga0082212_10013796_pt1 | contig 10088 bp, 9 predicted proteins | sample TergutNt197P3_FD_71548 | JGI IMG/M metagenome (GOLD analysis project Ga0082212, IMG submission 71548) | Neocapritermes taracua P3 segment gut microbial communities from Petit-Saut dam, French Guiana - Nt197 P3 | ecosystem: Host-associated > Arthropoda: Insects > Digestive system > Gut ... | reverse complement strand
GCCGCCATGCACAACCTCTTTGGCCGCGTTCGCGATCCGCTGCTTTGCCTCAATATAGCTTACCTGCTTCTGTATCGAATTCTGCTCGAAGCCGACGCGTATAACAGGGATCGCCCCGCCGTGCGTCCGTATCAGCTTCCCGGTGTTCTCAAGCTCGCGCAGATCTGTCCGGATCGTCGCCAGCGACACGCCGAATGCCTCAGACAGATCCTGAACCAGGACCTTTGAGTCCTCCCCCAGCCTTTCGAGTATGATGCGCTGCCGCTCCTCGGCAAATAGCCCAAAATCGCTCATGGCCTCAATCCTGCCCCCCGCAAGCGTATACCGCCGCCGGGTTGTCCAAGAAGATTGTTTTCACTGCCCCGTCATCCATCCCGCGCCCCTTCAGCCCGGGGATGAAGCGCGTAATGATATAGTCGAGGCCCGGCGCCCCGCCATAGCCTTTCAGCCTCTCCCGCGTGGTGTCAAGCGACATGAGCATGCGGCCGGCATACCCCTCTTCCGCCATGTGGAGCACAAGCCCCATTTCGGCGTCTTCGGAGCGGTATTTGGGCCTCATGACCGTATCGTACTCGAGGAACGCGCCTGCGCCGGCGATGGCCTTGTGCACGGAAACGTCGCTCTCCGCCCTGTCAAGATGGCAGTATATCTGTTTTTCGGCGGGAACGCCAAGGCCGGCCAAAAAGCCCAAAAGCGCAAGCGGATCCGCCCCTTCGTCCACATGGACCATGATGGGCGCGCCTGTCGCAGCCGACGCCCTTGCCGCGGCTTTGAACAGCTTTTTGTGTGTAATATTGAATTCCGGCTCAAGCGCCGCCTTTATCTGGCCCGCGCGGATCGCTGTCCTTTCCGGCGCATCCGAATAATACGGCCCGGCATACATGCCTTCTTTTATCTCTCCCGTGAACAATTCCGCCAATTCTTCCTCTTCCATTTCCGGCACGGGACAGCCTTCCCTATAGTACACCAGCTTGTGAAAGCCCGTGGATGCAATAATGTTAACGCCGGAGGCTTCCGAGATTTCTTTAAGTGCGCGAGCGTCGCGACCGGCGAATACCGGCTGGGCGTCAGTGACAGCGGAGCCGCCGGCCAGGGCAAACGAAACCGCGTCGGCAGTTGACTTTTTCACATCGTCGATCAAAAGGGCCGGGTAGACCCGCGTTGACGGGCCCTCCGCGACAAACAGGTGCTCATGCGGTTGGCAAAACCCCAATTCCTCCGGCCTTACAGCCCCTTTCACCGTTATGATCATTGCTTCCATTCCATTACATTACCTATCATTGCCGCCCGCGCCGCAGCCTGCCTGGCCGCCAGCGCTTCCGCCTTCGCTGCCGTTTGTACTTCCAACTTCGCTGCCGTTTGTACTTCCAACTTCGCTGCCGTTTGTACTTCCAACTTCGCTGCCGTTTGTACTTCCACCTTCGCTGCCGCTTGTTCTTTCACCTGTACCGCCGCCGGGCAATTAGGCCCCGCCCTCAACGGCCTGAACCGCTTTTTCGCACGCCTCCATGATCGCGCCAAACCGCTTTTCCTTTATGGCCTTGCGCGGGCACAGCCATCCGCCCCCGACCGCAAACACCTCCGGGATGACGAAATCTATCAGGTTGCTTTGGTCTATTCCCCCTGTCGGTATGAAGCGTACGCCCGGGAACGGCCCCGACAGCGCCTTTATAGCCGCCGCCCCGCCGTATACATTTGCCGGGAAGAATTTCACAACGTCAAGGCCCATCCCTATCGCCGCCATGATCTCCGTCGGCGTCACGCAGCCGGGGTACACATCGATCCCGTGCTCTATGCACCAACCGACGATCCCCGCGTCAAACCCGGGCGACACGATGAACCGCGCGCCGCGCGCCACCGCCGCCTCGGCGCCGGCGACGGACATCACAGTCCCGGCCCCCGTAAGCACCTCCGGGGCGCCCTTCGCCACAGCCTCTATAGCGTCAAGGCCCGCCTCTGTCCGCAGCGTTATTTCCATTACGGGCACGCCGCCCTCTGCCAGGGCCAGTGCCGCGGGTACGGCGTCCGCCGCGTCGTCGATCACGACGACAGGCACAAGGCCGGTCTTCGCGATCGTATCTCTTACATCAATACCCAATTCATTCTCCTTTCCATTTCGGATTGTCGATCAATTCATAACCGCCGCCCGCCGCCTCGACAACGAGCTTGCGGTAACCCTTCGTCTCAATCGTGCCGTAGTCATGCCCCGCGTCCCCGCGGAAGGCGAAAAATGTCACGAGCGGCGCATCACCTGTATTGACGCTCCTGTGCGCGTAGCGCCTCGGCACATACACAGCTACGCCCGGCCTGAACTCCTCAAAACTTACGTCGCCCTCGGGGTTCTCAAATATCATGCCGCCCTCGCCCGACAGGCAGTAGTAGACCTCCGCCGTCTCCAGCACAGTATGGAAATGCCCCTTCGTCATGAAGAATTCCTTCCCGACCTTGCCGGGGTAAGTGATCGACGCCCCGAAGGCGATCTCGCCCGCCTCTTCGGGCACGCCGAGTTCATAAAACTCATAGACGAGGCTGTCGCCTTCCTTCAGCATCTCTGCCGCCGCCCCCTCGTCATAAAACATTTTCGCGATACCCGACAGGTAGCGCTTTGAGCTCACCGCCGTTTCCGACAGTCCTGTAACAAGCGAAAAATCCACCGAAAAGCTCCTTGCCCAATCAAAATTATTCTCCATCCTTACCTCACTATCCTCATTCACTATCCCGTTTCACTATCTTCGATTTGCGATCCTGCTTCACAGTCCTTACATTCCTTATTTATTATTCTTTTTATTACCCTGCTTCACAGTCCTACACCGTCTTTGCGATGAGGCTCAGCTCTTCCAAAAGCGCACCTTCGATCCCGGTATGAAACACCTCCGCGATGACCTGCGTCCAGCCATGTATGAAATAATTCCACCCGTCCACGACCAGCAGGTTTTTCGCGGCCGCCTGCCTCTTTGCCTGCTCCATGAATACCAGGTCCCCGCGGTAGTTGATTTCCCAGACAAGCGAATGCGCGGGAAAGTCCACTGCGTCCGTTACCGGCGAGCCGGGTGCGTCTTTGCCAAGTCCCGTGGCGTTGACAATAAGCGACCTTTGCGGGAGCCCGGCGACCAGCCTGTCGTTGTCCTCCGGCGCGGCGCTGTGTGCAAAGCGTATATCCAGGCGCGGCATAAGGCCCGCCAGGGTTTTCTTTGCGGATTCAAGCCGCGGCACGCTCCTGTTCGCGATCGTTATCGCTTTTGGGACATTGGCGCCCCATTTTTCCTGCCCGAAATAAAGGGTCATGGCAAGCGAGCTTCCGCCGGCCCCAAAGAGCAATACCTCGCCGCCATGGCTTTCCCAAAACCCCTCCGGCACAAAATGCTCAAGCGCCAGCCCGCTCGATATGGGGTCCTTGGCGTGGGCGCGGAAAACCCCATCGCGCTTCGACAAACAGGAAACCTCCCTGAGCCGCCCCGCAAACGGATCCACGAAGCCAAACAGGTCTTCGCAGGCGTCGAAGAGGTCGAGTTTGTGCGTCGTGACAAGCGCCCCCATGGAAAGCGGGTCGTCCCTGATGAATTCCGTAACGCGGCGGTAGTCCTCCGCCGGCGCGTGCAGCGGGAGGTCAACGCCCTTGATATCCACGTCCCCGAGCCCCAGGGCCTCCGCCCATTTGGGGAAGACCTTCATTATCGACGACTTGGCCGTCGTGACCCCTACAAAGTACAATGTCGGCTTTTCAGCCGGTAATAAGTCAGGCATCCTTTGCCCCTTTCCCTATATGATTCTTTGCCGGTTTTTCCGCCGGTAAAAAGCCTTGCATCTTTGTCCTCCGCCTGTCCACCATCACAACCCCAGATCGCGCAAAAGGTTTTGCGTCGACAAAAGGCTCATATTCTCCGAGGCCCCTTGCGTCGACGCCGCGGAATGCGACCCGAGCACGACATTGCCCAGGCCGTACCAGCGTCCGTCCTCCGGCGGCTCCTGCGCAAAGACGTCAAGCCCCGCGCCGCCTATGCGCCCTTCCTCGAGTGCACAGAGCAGCGCTTCCTCATCGATCAGCCCGCCCCGCGCCGTGTTCACGATGAACGCGCCCGGCTTCATGAGCCCGATCTCGCGCGCGCCTATGATGTGGCGCGTCTCCTCTGTCAGCGGCGTGTGCAGGCTGATGAAATCGCTGCGCCTGCATATGTCGTCAACTGTCGCGTATTCGACACCGGCCTCCCGCGCGTATTCCTCGTCCCAGTTCCGCCTGTAGGCCAGGACTTCCATGCCGAAGCCCTTTGCCCGGCTCACCACCCCTTTGCCGATTGCCCCCAGGCCGATGAGCCCCAGCGTTTTATGGGCCACATCAGACGTCGTGATCTTTTTCCAGTCCTTCTTCCTGCAATTGGCGTCGATCGCTATCACCTTCCGCGCGAGCGCAAGCATCAGCGCAAACGTGTAGTCGGCCACCGCCTCGCTGTTCGCCCCCGTCGTCACAGACACTTTTATCCCGTTCTCCGCGCAATACCCCAAATCGATATTGTCCGTCCCCACGCCATACTTCGCAACGGCGCGCAGCCCCGGCGCCAGTGACATCACATCCGAAGTCAGCGGGTCAACGCCGATAATGACCCCGTCTGCTCCTGTGATCGCGGCCTTGAGCATGTCTTCCGTCATGATGCCGCCCGTATCGTTGCGCACGATTTCCGCGCCTTCCGCTTCAAGCATTTTCAGCGCGGCATCGCTGTGCTTCCCGTACGAACGCGGCGTTATCAATACCTTCATATCCTCAGCAACCTCCCGTCTCCCATACAGCGCATCCTGTGCGCCGGCAAATCCCATACCTTCACAGGTCCAGCAACCTCCCGTCTCCCATGCAGCGCATCCTGTGCGCCGGCAAATCCCATACCTTCACAGGCTCAGCAACCTCCCGTATGTATCATGCAGTGCATCATAGATCCCGGCAAATACCTCTTTCCTGGCCGTGTAGCCCGCGTACTCCCCCTCGTCCGGAAGGGCCCGCTCCGTATAGTCACTCTCGCGCAGCGCAAGCTTCGCAATATCGTCAAACAGCCCCACCCCATAGCCGGCAATGCTCGCGCACGCAAGCAGCGCGGTATCGCTCTCCGCCCCGGCGGCTACGGGCACGCCAAGGGCATCCGCCTTGATCTGCGCGAACACCTTGCTGACGGAACCGCCGCCGACGCTGAGCACACAGTCATAGTCCTGCCCCTGTACAAGGCCGTCGATAATGCCCTTGTATATCATGTATTCATAGGCTATGCCTTCCATTATAGAGCGGAACATATGGCCTCTTCCGTGCTGCCACTGGAGCCCTATGAAAGCCCCTCTCACAAGGGTGTCGTTCGGGCATACGCGACCGGAAAACTGCGGCATGAACAGCAGGCTGCCCGAGCCGGGCCCCACCAAAGCCGCCAGCCCGTCAAGCTCCCCGTAAGTCATCGCCCCGCCGGCCACATCGTCGCGGAACCATTTCAGGCACATCCCGCCGCCGTTGATATACGCCATCGGCGTGTAAAGCCCTTCGATAACGGACGGCGCAAACATGACCGTCTTGTGTTCCGTATCCGGCATGAACCTGTCCACGGCGCACGCCAGCACGGACGCCGTCCCCGCTACGTCAAACATCAGCCCGGGTTTCGTGACCCCGGCGCCGAAGCTTGTCGCCGCCGTGTCGCCCAGCCCGGCAACCAAAGGCGTACCCTCCATGAGCCCGCACGCGCGAGCCATACCATCCGTCAACCCGCCTACCCTGTCAGAGGGGCTGAGTATGCGCGGGAATTTTGAGCCGCAGACGCCGAGGCTCTCTATCAATTCATCCGACCATGCCCTGCTCCTGGTATCCGCAAACCCGGAAAAATGCAGGTAGGTATGGTCGTAAAACGCCTCCTCGCCCGATAGCCCGCAGAGCCGCATCGTGCAATAAGCCGCGGGCTGCACAAACTTGTAAACCCTTTCGTACGCATCCGGGTGGTTTTTCTTCCACCACATGATTTTCGGGCCCGCGGTATATGAGACGGGCGCGCCCGTGATTCCGATCACCCGCTTCTCCCCGTATTCGAGGAACGCGTGGCGGGCGGACCCGCATCTTGTGTCAAGCCAGCTGTCGTAAGGGATCGCCGCCATGCCGCCCTTGTCCACGCCCATCACCCCGGCCATCTGCCCGTCGAGGCATATCCCTTCAACATCGGCCGGCTTGACGCCCGAGCCTTCCATAACGTCTTTGACCGCCGCGACCACGGAATCCAGCATTTCCTCGGGCTCTTGTATGATCGCGTCCTTCTCCTGGTAGATAAGGTTTGCCGGCACAGCTGATTCACGGACAACCGTGCCGTCCTCGCCCACGAGGCCTGCCTTTGTGGATTGCGTCCCAAGATCTATCCCGATAAGGTATTTCATTCGAATACTATTGCCTGTTTCAGCCCTTTCTGCGCCATCGCGTTCTCAAACGCCGCCGCCACATCCTCTATGGGATGCCTGTGGGTAATAAGCGGGTCCAGATCAACAATGCCTTTGTCGATAAAATCCAGGGTCTTCCGGTAATGCTCAAGGCTTGAGCGCGTCGTCCCGGATACCAGAAGCTGCTTGTAATGTATCTGGTTCGTGTCGAGCACAGCGCTTTTGCCGGAAGGGAGCCCCCCGAAGAAATTGACCCTGCCGTTGAGCGCCGCGTAGCCGAAAGCCGCTTCCTGCGCCGCCTGCGCGCTGCACGCCGTAATAACGACGTCGGCGCCCCGGCCTCCTGTCACACTGTCAACTACCTCTTTCAACCCCTCCGCCGCCGTGATAATCCTTGGCTCCAGCGCTTTGCACACGCCAAGCCTTTCCACCGACAGGTCGTTTAGCACCACGCTCCCGGCGCCGGCCATGAAAGCAAGTTTCGCATGCATCATGCCGATAGCCCCCGCCCCGATGATGAGCACCGTGTCGCCTGGTTCCACCCTGTAGCGTTCAAATGAATTGTATACGCATGCGAACGCCTCGTTTGCCGCAGCGGCCTCAAAGCTGACATTTTCGGGAAGCGGCGTCACATTGCCGTGCGCGACCGCGTCTGCGGGCACACGTACATACTCGGAAAAGCCCCCATCGAAATGTATGCCGAAAGCCTTTAGCTTCTTGCAATGGTGGCTGTCGCCCGACACGCAAGCGCCGCAAACCCCGCAGCCGATATTCGGCGCGACGCTCACGCGCTGGCCAGGCTCGTAGCCCTCTATTTCGCCGCCAACCATCTCGACCGTGCCGGAAAACTCATGGCAAAGCGTCAAGGGGTGATTCTCATCCACGCCGCTTGCCCCGTTCGCAAACATCCGCAGATCCGTCCCGCACACCGTCGCCGCCCTCACTCGCAAAAGCATTTCATCGCCGGCAATATCAGGCGCCGGCACATCCACTACCCGCAGATCATCCTTCCCGAAAAGCCTCGCCGCCTTCATGCTTTCGCACCCTTCATGCCCAATATACCTCCACTACCCTTTTTTCCTTTATAGAAGCATTGCCGGCATTGACCACCTTCACCGCCATGAGGCCGTCATGCCCCGTAGCCTCCGGCTCACCCCCGTCCCTTATGCACTCCACAAACGAGATATCCTCGGCAAGATAGGCCGGCTCAAAAAGCTGCCGCCAGCTCTTTACAAGCGGGTACGACCCTGAATTGCCATTATTGCCTTTATTGCCATCCACATTGCACGTGACGACCGATTCGTCCTTAAGCCCCCCTATGAATACACAGCCCTTCGTGCCGAGCACTTCCGTGCGCGCGTCGTAGGCGTAGCCAACGCCCTGCGCCCCGTCGATCGCACCCTGCATGCCGTTTTCAAATGTTGCCGACACGATCACATTATCATAAAAATCCGGCCATTCAGCCCTCGCGCCCGGGCAGCGGAAATTCCCGCCCACTGCATAGACCGTTTCAAACTCGCTCCCTGTAAACCACCGGAGCGTATCGATATCATGGCTGCATACTTCCGCAAGCGGCCCGTTTGACTTTTCAAGATCGTACATCCATGGCTGCGGCACAGACGGCCCGCGCGTGTTTGACCTCACCATCACCACATCGCCAATGGCGCCGCTCTCCACGATCCCCTTCGCCCGCCGGTAGCCCGCGTCAAACCTTCTCACAAACCCAAGCTGCAGCTTGACGCCCGCCGCCGAAGCAGCCTCGATCATATCCACGCACTCCGGCTCAGACATTGCCATCGGCTTTTCGCAAAGGATATGCTTGCCAGCCGCCGCAGCCGCAACTACTACTTCCCTGTGGAAGGCTGTCGGGACGACAACAACTACGGCATCGACCGAATCGTCTTCAAGCGCCTCATTATAGTCCGCATAGGCCTTACAGGTCCCAAGCTGCCCCATCGCCGCTTCACGCGCAGAGGGCAAAGGATCCACGATGGCGGCCAGCCTGGCCCCGGGCACATTCCTGCTAAAATTCACCGCATGGACCATGCCGGCCCTGCCTGCTCCTATTACTGCTATCCCCAAGGGACGATCGCCCATACCCTGATACTCCTGTGATTTGCTTTAACTTTCGTTTGTTTTTGTTTTCTTGCATTGTATAAATGAAATGCCCCTGTGTCAAGCCCTCCGCCCCGCGCTTTTCAAATCAGGATTACAGTAATACCGGTTGTTGCCCCGCGCACTTAATGGTATGATTCAGAAAAAGCGGCACGGCGTTTCCTGTTATACAAAATGGTACATTATGGCATTTCGATCACATATGAAAATCAGCTCAAAAGAAAGGGGTGAATGAATGGAAAAAGCAAAGCTGGCCCCACTGTATTTCGGGGCGGCAAATGAAAGGGAACTTCTCGAATGGCGCGCGCAGGTGGAAAACCTGGAGGCCCTTTACGGGGACGTGGCGGATATACTTGCGCCGGCGCGGGCGGGCGATCCGATCCCGGAAGCCGACGCGATCCTGTTCCCACAGCTCATCGGCGCCGCGTTCGGCGACAGTGACAAGCTGGCGTCATACGGTCTGCCGATAATAACGCTCACATCAAAGTTCGGGACCGTCGAGATGTGGGATTGGGAAATCGTCACCTACCTGCGGGAAAAGGGGCTGAATGTCTTTTCACCTTATACCGTCGAACTGGCCAAGGTCGTCATACGCTCCATCGCGACGAAAAAGGCTCTGGCAAACGGGGCGAAATTCCTCATGTTCCAGGACAGCCCCGGCGAGGGCATGCAGGCTTATATATTCAAGCGCTTCTTCTGGTGGGAGCGGGAATGTACCGAGCGGCTCGAAAAAACATTCGGCGTCAAACTCATATACCGCAGCTATAAGGAGCTCAACGAAAAAGCGGAGGCCATCCCGGACGAAAGGGCCCTTGAGGCGGCGCAGGACATGGACGTGCCGACAGACCCGGAGCTCGAAAACGCCGCGTTCCTGAGCGCTGTGAAGCTCTATCTCGCCGTGAAGGAAGTGATAGAAGAGGTCGGCGGCGTTGAAGGCGTCGGCGCAAACTGCCTGAACGAATCCTTCAATTCGAAGACTACGCCCTGCCTCGCGTGGAACGAACTCTTCGAAAAGGATGGCGTCATCTTTGCCTGCGAAGGCGATACGCTTACCTTGATAAGCACGTTCATCCTCTACCGGTCGCTCGTCCGGCCGGTCATGATGACAAATCTGTATCCGTTCCTCGTGGGCATGGCGGCGCTGGCGCATGAAAAAATCGACAAATTCCCGGATATCGAGGACCCGGACAACCATGCGCTCGGCGTGCATTGCGGGTACTTCGGCTTTGCCCCGAGGAGCTTCTGCACAAAATGGACCATGCGGCCGAAGGTCCTCGAAATAGTCGACGAAAACGCGCATATGATCGACTGCGAGTTTCCGAAAGGCCCCGTGACGCTCGCAAAGATATATCCGGACCTTACGAGATTTTCCGTCATCGACGCGGAGATCACGGACTATGTGCAATACCCGGGCAGCGACTGCCGCAACGGCGCGCTGATCCGCTGGGAAAACGGCCACGACATCATGGAGCATCTGTGCTCGCACCATTCCCTTATCGTAGCCGGGAACCAAAAACCTGCGCTTACGCAGCTTGCAAAGACCTTCGGGTTTGAGCTCGTATCGTTGTAAAGCCATTTTGGCAAAG
>Ga0082212_10013795_pt1 | contig 10088 bp, 12 predicted proteins | sample TergutNt197P3_FD_71548 | JGI IMG/M metagenome (GOLD analysis project Ga0082212, IMG submission 71548) | Neocapritermes taracua P3 segment gut microbial communities from Petit-Saut dam, French Guiana - Nt197 P3 | ecosystem: Host-associated > Arthropoda: Insects > Digestive system > Gut ... | reverse complement strand
GTATCCCGATGGTTATCGCCATCACGGGCACCGTAATCGGCTTCCTGATCGGGCTGTTACTGGCCATCCTGCGAACGATTCGCCTCGGCGCGAAAGCCGGATGGATCAAGCGCGTCCTCCGCCTGGCGCTAAACGGCGTAATCACCGGCTACATAGAGCTTTTCCGCGGCACGCCGATGATCGTGCAGGCGATGGTTATCTATTACGGCGCAACGATGTATTTGAAGAATTATCGCATCAATCCGCTCGCCGCCGCCATTTTCATCGTATCGATCAATACGGGCGCGTACATGGCGGAGATCATTCGCGGCGGCATTCTGTCCATCGATATCGGACAATCGGAAGCCGCGCACTCAATCGGCATGACGCATTGGCAGACGATGACCAACGTCGTCCTGCCGCAGGCCATCCGAAACATCATGCCCTCGCTCGGCAACGAGTTCGTCGTCAACATCAAGGATTCCAGCGTGCTGAACGTCATCTCCGTATCGGAGCTGTTCTTCATGTCCAAATCGGCGGCAGGGACATACCTGCGCTACTTTGAAGTGTTTTTTATAACGGCTGTCATCTATCTGATCCTGACAATCTCCGTCACGCGTGTCTTGCGGCTTCTGGAAAAGAAAATGGACGGCCCGGACCATTTCACGATACACGGCTCCCAGTCCCACAGCAAATCCCTCCTTCGAACGAAGCACCAAAGGGGGGCGATGTAAATGCCGGCACATGCCGCGGGACATGACACCGTTATCGAGATACAGGGTCTGCGCAAGTGTTTTGGCCAGACGGAAGTGCTTCGAGATATCCATTTTACGGCTCGCGCCGGCGAAGTAACGTGCATTATCGGATCATCCGGTTCCGGAAAATCCACGCTGCTGCGCTGCATCAACATGCTCGAAACGCCAACATCCGGTCTCATCACATTCCATGGCGAAGATATACACGCGTCGGCTATGAGCTTGGCAGCGTACCATGCCAAGGTCGGCATGGTTTTCCAGCAATTCAATCTGTTTGCCAACATGAACGTTCTGCAAAACTGCGTCGTTGGCCAGCGTAAGTCGCTGAGGCGCTCTCCCGCGGAAAGCGGCGCAAACGCCATGCATTTCCTTGAAAAAGTCGGTATGGCGCAGTACATAGACGCTAAACCGTCGCAGCTCTCCGGCGGCCAGAAACAACGCGTGGCAATCGCTCGCGCGCTGGCTATGGATCCGGAAGTTCTCCTCTTTGACGAGCCTACATCCGCCCTTGATCCCGAAACCGTCGGCGAAGTCCTGTCCGTAATGCGGGATCTCGCCAGTAGCGGCCTGACGATGCTCGTCGTCACACACGAGATGGCGTTTGCCCGCGACGTCGCCAACCGCGTTGTTTTTATGGATGAGGGCGTAATCGTAGAGGATGCGCCGCCCGAGAAGATGTTCTCCTGTCCGGAACGCCAACGGACGAAAGAGTTTTTGGCGCGGGTGTTATAGAAACCTCCTTCCATAAAAACGGATTATATAAAACAAAACTCGTGCGCGAGGAGTGCAGAGCTTTGAACGCAATCGTTGAACCCTCGATCGCCACTTGCCAGCAGCCCTGCCGTATGATAGTATTGTGAAACAGGTTCGGGTATATGCAAGGAGGCGATTTCATGTATGTCCAACAGATTTCGGTACTCATCGAAAACCGGCCTGGAAAGCTGGCGGCATTCGCCACGCTGCTTGGAGACAACGGGATTGACTTGATCGCGATTTCGGTCGCGGACACGACAAACTTCGGGATCCTGCGGTGTATCGTTTCCAACTTGGAGAGAGCCGTCCAAGCCATCAATGATGCGGGATATACGGCACATGTGACGGATGTGCTTGCCGTGTCGGTTCCGGATGTGCCGGGCGGCATGGCAAAGGCGATCGTCGCGCTGACCAACGCGGGCATATCGATTGAGTACCTGTATTCGTTCGTTCGCAGCGCCGGAAATAACGCGCTGCTTATTATCCGTGTAGACAAACTGGAACTCGCCGCGGAAACGCTGGCCGTGAACGGCGTCGAAACGGTTTCCCTTGAGCAGGTGCTCGCGCTTTGAAAATATATCGGCAGGCATGGCTTGAGATCAGCACGGCGGCGATCGCGCGGAACTGCGCCCTAGTCCGCGCGAGAACGCCGGAGAACGCGCGCGTTATGGCGGTCGTTAAGGCCGACGGATATGGGCATGGCGCGGTACAGGCAGCGAAGGCGGCACTCGGGCATGGCGCGAGTTTTCTAGGGGTATCCTCGCCGGAAGAGGGCATGCAGCTGCGCCTGGCGGGGCTCCGCTCACCCGTCCTTGTCCTGGGCGGCATCGCGCGCGACGGCGCGGAGCCGGTTGTACGATATGATCTGACGCAGACTGTTTTTGATACGAATACCGTCAGGTTTCTCGAAGAGGCGGCGGCAAAAGCGGGCAAGGTCGTCGATATACATATTAAAATCGATACCGGCATGGGCCGTATCGGCGTGCGCGACGGGATGGAGACGGCAAAAATCGCTGCGCTTGTACGTGCGTCGCCACATCTGCGCCTCGCAGGAGCATTTACTCATTTTGCGGACGCGGATGGAGCCGACCTTTGTTACACGTCGGCTCAAGCGGAGCGTTTTCAAAAGCTGGCTTTGCCGCTCGGCCCGGGTCTCCTGTTGCACGCGGCAAACAGCGCCGCACTGCTGAGGTCTCCCGAGCTGTCCTTTGGTATGGTTCGCGCGGGCATCGCGCTGTACTGCGACCCCGGTCTGCCGGACGGGACCAGCGACGGGTTTATGCCGGCAATGCGCTGGGCGGCGCGCGCGGTATGCGTCAGGGAATTACAGGAAGGCGCGTATATCGGATATGGGTGCACCTACAGGACAAAACGGCTAACGCGCGTCATGACAGTACCGGTCGGGTATGCGGACGGATATCATCGGACGATCGGCAACCGGGGGCGTGCGCTGGTGCGCGGGCAGAGCGCTCCCGTTATCGGGGCGGTCTGTATGGACCAAATGATGCTGGATGTAACGAATGTTCGCGACGCTCGCGTCGGCGATGAGGTCGTCCTGCTCGGCGCACAGGGCGGTGAACGAATCACCGTGCGTGAAATGGCGGACTGGTGCGGAATGATCGATTACGAAATTCTGCTGTCGCCGACACAGCGTATACCCAGGGTGTATATCGATGAATCGGAGGAATCCTGCAATGAGCAAATGGCAACGGGGTGAGTTGCTGCGCACGGCGCTTCGGGTTTTTGGCTATCAGGTCGCGTTCGGGTTCTTCGGATTGATGTTCGCGCCGATGATGATGGGCGCATCCGTTGCGATACGCGTTCCGCTGATCGGCGCGCTAATCGCCGCTTGCGGCCTCCTGATGTTTATGGACGGCAGCTACCGCGGGGAGCGTGACTGCGCCGTCACCGAAACGCTGGAGAAATTAACCAAAAAGGGCGAATATACTCCTACCGGAGCTGAGCTCGCTAAGCGTTACAACCGCAGCAAGGGCGTTATCGGCGCGCTGATCGGCGCGCTTCCCGCCTTGGCTCTCGCAATTTATGTAGCCGTATCTGCTGTCCCATACACCTACACGCTGCAGGATCTCCCCGGCTGGCTTTCCACATACCTCCCACGCGCAGAAATCGGAGACGCGCTTCGGTACCTGAAGGATGTTACGGTCTCGGTGACGCTAACCGATTACCTGCGCATCACGGTACGGTTTATATTGTTCCCGTATATAGGCCTGTTGGGCAATCTGACCGACGCGGGTTCGCTGCTGCTTGACCGGTTATCCCCGTTGCTGACGCTTATCATGCCGGCCGTATCGGCTATCGGCTACCAATTCGGTCCCAGCCGCCGCAGAAAAGCCGTAAAGATGATCGAGGAGGCAAAACGGCGGCCAAGACGCCGGTTAAAGAAAGCCGCGAAGCAGCGGATCATCCCGGAAAAAAAGCAAATAATCTGAGCGTACCGAAGCAAGTGTTATGGATGTCCGTCGAATACGGCCAAATAAAATTTTATTTCCATAAAATAATTTTTTCTATAGCTTTTCTGCACAAAGCATGATATACTGCTACGCGAAGGCCCAGAAACAATGTAAGCCGCGGATCCTCCTTGCGCATGGTACGTCACCGATGACAGGGACTGGAATCTCAAGGGATCATCGGGTTTGGGTACTATCATCTAGGAGGGTTTTTTCATGTACGAAGACAAAACGTTAACCTGCCGCGAGTGCGGCGCTGAATTCGTCTTCACCGCGTCCGAACAGGATTTTTACGCGCAGAAGGGTTTTCAGAATCAGCCCAGCCGTTGCCCGGGTTGCCGCGCGCAGCGGCGCCAGAGCGGCCCGCGCGGTGAGCGCCAGATGTTCGAAGTCATCTGCGACGGATGCGGCGTGACGACTCAGGTTCCGTTCCAGCCCCGCGGCGATCGGCCGGTATACTGCCGTGATTGCTTTGACAGGGAGCGTCAGAGCGGGTATTAAGCACAGAAAATCCAATAAAAGAGCGCGGCCTCGGGGCCGCGCTCTTTTATTGGTTGATCAGCAGTTCGACAATCTTCAGGAAATCCCGCTGCCGCGCCTCCTCGCTTTTAAAAGAAAGGTATCTTCTCGTGAGCGTACGACGGGCGGACGGCGGCGTGTTCATAAACCGTTCGTATGCGGCGGGCGAAACACCGGACAACCGTTCCGCGAGCGCTTCGACCTTCTCCTCGGTGATCAACTCGTGTTTCGCGCTCCACATTCCGTTGCTTTTCGCGTTCTCAACGGCATTCTCGCCGGATTCGGTCATCATCCCTTTTGCCCGGAGTTCGTCGATCGTTTTTTTGTTTTTGTCCGACCACGGGCTTCTCGCGCGACGCCGCGCGAAGTATTTCAGGTATTTGGTCTCGTCAACCTTTTGCATCTGCCCGTCTATCCATCCGAAGCACAGCGCCTCTTCCAGCGCGTCGTTAGCCGACAGCGTGACGATCGATTTATTCTTACCGAATACAAGCCACACCCCGTTGCTGGTTTCCGCATTGCCCTTCAGCCACGCGCGGAAATCTGCGCGCGATTGAAACAGAAGCTCAGGCACATCCGCTCGCATGCGACGACACCCTCCCGTTCCTACAGCGCCCTGCACTCCATATAATACCGTTTTTCTTCCGCTTCACCCATCGAGAAAGATTTCCGCGGCAGCACATGCCCGCCGACAAGCGTCCCGAACAGCGTCTCTTTTTCAATTTTATCGAGGATAATGCCATAATAACCCGGTTTTCCCGCCAACTCCCTCAGCGTATCCTCGCCATGGATGTAGTCCACTTCAACCTCTTTGGGAAGCCATTCGTCCAGGAACGGTTGCACCTTGCGAACATCGCCATGCTGTAACCGGATGCCCCGCGCATGGGCCGCCTCCTCCAGGGCTTTCGCGTCGACACCGTGAAGCAAGCGGTGGATCGGCTCAAATATCAGCGCGTCGTCATAGAGGTTAACGACCTCGACAAGCGCATACCGCGTCGCTTCGGACGGGGCGTCCAGATAGCATTGACGGGCCGTTGCCAGCGAATGATTTCCATCGCCGACGGCAAACAAAACCGGGTCTTCGCCTCTCAAAGAGGGTAACCCCTGAAGCGCGCTGTATATCGGCCCGGAATCCGGTACCGCATACCCGCGCAGATGCCCGCCGCCCTGCATCAGCTCGGTATCGTAGAGCACCGAAAATGAACCGCGCCGATCATACAAAGGCTCAATCAACGTCTTGTCCGGATCATCCACCAGCAGCATAACGTGCGGGAGCTCAAGCGCGGCTCCTTTGCGGATACGTACGCGTGGCGGAATGCGATCCACAACGGTCCCCTCCGTCGGGCGGATCAAGGGTTGCGCGCCGACAGAAAAATCATATTCGGAGAGGTCAACGCACATCATCAGCCCGACTCTCGTACCGGACGCGGTCGTACGCTCGGTCAGTATAAAACCTTCCCGTTCCGGCGCGAAAACGCCGCCATTCAAATAGTCCCGCATCGCGGCGTGTATCTCAGGCGCCCGGTCCTTCCCACCGAGCAGGAAATGCGCCTCCGGATACACCAACCGAAGCGTCGACGGCGCGTCGCCAACAAACGCGTCGGCGCGATCCCAATACTCGGGTTGGGCCGTAAACTGATCACAGGCGACAACAGACCATTTTTTAAGATCCACACCTCCCGCTGGAAGCAAAATCCTGGGAACTTGCACTGCCGATGTCTTCATTCGTTTTTCCCTCCAACCATATCAAATAGATACTCCAATTCCGCCCGCGTTCCATATTGAAGCGTGATTTTTCCTTTTTCGAGCGTTCCCGCAACCTGCGCGCGCATCCCGAACGCTTTGCGCAGACGATCTTCCAGCTCCGAAAACTCCGGGATCCGCTTGTCTTTCAACGGTTTGGTGGGTATCCGTTCGCCCGCGTCGCGGGCATCCCGCGCCAGCTGCTCAATTTGACGCACGCTGAGGCCTTCCGCCACGGCACGTTGTGCCAGGGTCTCGCAGATACGCTCATCCTCAATCGCCGCCAGCGCGCGCGCGTGACCCGCGGAAATTCTATCTTCCCGGACAAGGACGGCTACTTTTTCCGGCAGCGTTAACAACCGGAGCAGGTTTGCCAGCGCGGGGCGGCTTCTGCCAAGCCGTTCGGCCGCGCCTTCCTGCGTCAGCCCGCACTCGACCATCAACGAGCGTACCGCGCCGGCCTCCTCCATCGGGTTGAGATCTTCCCGCTGCAAGTTTTCAATCAATGCGGCTTCCATTCGCTGGACTTCATTCATATCGCGCACGATACACGGGATTTCTTTCTGCTCAGCCATCCTCGCAGCACGCCAGCGGCGTTCTCCCGCGATGATGCGATACCGCCCGTCCGCTTCACCGACGAGAATTGGCTGCAGGACGCCCATCTGACGGATCGAGTCCGCAAGCTCCTTGAGCGATGCCTGGTCAAACTTTTGCCTTGGCTGATTAGGGTTTGGATCGATATCGCCAATTCCGAGCATTGCGATCCGATCCGTATCGTTCGGGGTGACATCAGGCATCAGCGCGTCAAGCCCGCGGCCCAGTCCTCTTCGGTTCATCAGGAGCTCCTCTCACAACGCGCGAGAAATTCGTTCGCCAGGTCTTTATACGCCTCCGCGCCCATGCTCATCGGCTCATACAGGTGGATCGGCAGACCATGGCTCGGTGCCTCGCTCAGGCGGACATTGCGCGGGATAATCGTGCTGTAAACCTGCTGTCTGAAATGCTTTTTAACCTCTTGTACAACCTGGATGCCGAGATTTGTCCGCCCGTCCAGCATCGTCAGCACAACGCCCTCAATGTCCAGCCTCGTATTCAACCCTCTTTGAACGCGCTTCACGGTGTTCATCAGCTGGCCGACACCCTCCAATGCGTAGTACTCACATTGGATCGGTACAATAATCCGGTCCGCCGCGCATAACGCGTTAACCGTCAACAACCCGAGCGACGGGGGACAATCAATAAAAATATAATCGAACTCATTGCGTATTTCGCTCAACGCTTCCTTAAGCAGGTATTCGCGCCCGTCGCGATCAACCATTTCCACCTCGGCGCCCGCCAGCCGAATATCCGTAGCGATGATTTTAAGCGACTGCACAGGCGTTGGCATCAGACACGCGCGCGCGTCGATATCGCCCATCAGCATGTCATACGTGCTCCTGCCCTGGGCCGCCAAAATCCCGAGCCCGCTCGACGCGTTCCCCTGTGGATCCATATCCAGCGATAAAACGCGTCTGCCTTGCGCGGCCACGCACGCGGAAAGGTTAACCTGTGTAGTCGTCTTTCCAACGCCGCCCTTCTGGTTGGCAATCGCTATGATTTTACCCATCTGGCGCGGCTCCTCTCGGGGCTGGTCGAAACAGCTTGATTCACACATGGCAGTATACAGCAGAATTTGGGAAACGGCAAGGGGGACGCCGATGCCTGGGCCGATCCATTGGACGGCGCGGCGCCAGGCCGCCGGACCGATCCAACGGCGAATGCACGTATCGCTTTACACATGCGACGCGGCGACAGCCCCATCCGCAACCGCCGTGGCAATCTGCCGAAGCGGCTTTGTCCGCGCGTCGCCGGCGGCAAAAACATTCGGCATATTCGTGTAACAATCTTCACCGGCAACGATGAAGCCGTTACCGTCCAAGTCCAATTGGCCTCGAATCAACTCCGTATCCGGGATACGGCCGATGGCGATGAAAGCGGCGCTCACCGCTTCCACCCGACCGTGTTGAAGCGAAACCCCGCTTAAGCGCCGGTCCCCTTCAAACGAGGAAACCTGACAATTCCAAAGGATGGTGATGCCCGCGTTTTCCATTGCGAGCGCGGCGACAGACTGCTCGGCGCGGAGCGTATCCCGGCGGTGTATGAGGAGAACCTCGCAGCCCAAGCCGGCCAGATACAACGCTTCCTCCGCCGCGCTGTTGCCGCCGCCGATCACGGCAACGCGTTTCCCCCGATAAAGCGCGCCGTCGCACGTAGCGCAGAAACTGATCCCGTGCCCGATCAAACGCTCTTCGCCCGGTACGGATAGCTTGCGCGGCTTCGCACCGAGCGCCAAAATCAAACTTTTTCCAGCGATCCAGCCGGAAGGGGTTTGCACGCGTTTTCCGGCACAGTCGATTTGCAGCGCGCTTTCGTAACGTATCTCGGCTCCGGCACGGGTAGCCTGCGCCTCCATCGCCATACAGAGCTCCGCGCCGTCCACACCATCCGCGAATCCGGGATAATTCTCGATTCTGGACGTCATCGACATTTGACCGCCAGCCATCGATTTTTCAAGCAACAGCACGTCGCGGCCCGCGCGCGCGGCGTATAGCGCGGCGGTAAGCCCGGCGGGGCCGCCGCCTATTATGAGCGTATCCCGCACAAAAGCACCTCCTTATACCATTCAGCAATGTGTATCCTAACGCAACGAAAGCCTCCAGCACGTGGAGGCTTTAACGAACCAACCGGAAGCCGATCAACGCTTGCTGAACTGCGGCGCGCGGCGCGCGGCTTTCAAGCCGTACTTTTTGCGTTCCTTCATCCGCGGATCGCGCGTTAGAAAGCCTTCCTTTTTAAGGGACGGACGAAGGTCGGGATCCGCTTTGCAAAGCGACCGCGATATACCGTGCCGGATCGCACCGGCCTGCCCTGTCAGCCCCCCGCCAAATACGTTAACGAGAATATCGAACCGGGCCTGTGTTTGCGTCAGCACGAGCGGTTGGCGCACGGTCATTTTTAGCGTCTCAAGACCAAAATAATCATCGATGTCCCGTTTATTTATCACTACCTTACCGTCGCCCGGCACAAGACGGACACGCGCTACGGCGCTTTTGCGGCGTCCAACGGCCTGAAATTGTGTAATCGCCATGATACTTCCTCCTACCGTCACGAAAGTTCGAGTGCTTCGGGCTTCTGTGCCTGATGCCCATGTTCGGCTCCGGCGTATACGCGGAGTTTTGTGGCCATCTTGCGTCCGAGCGGACCTTTGGGCAACATGCCTGTGATCGCGTGTTTCACAGCAAACGCGGGCTTTTTGGAGAGCAGAACACGATACGTGGTTTCCTTGAGACCGCCAGGATAGCCGCTGTGGCTTCGGTAAAGCTTTTTATCCAACTTCCTGCCGGTTAGGACGACCTTATCGGCGTTCAGGATGATGACATGATCGCCGGTATCGACGTGCGGCGTAAAGATCGGCTTGTGCTTACCGCGAAGGATATGCGCGACTTGGCTTGCCAGACGGCCGAGCACCATGCCTTCAGCGTCGACAATGTACCATTTGCGCTCTATGGTTTCGGCTTTCGCCATGAACGTTTTCACGAAGAATTCCTCCCTGAAGTAAGTATGACAAGGGAAAAAGCCAAAGCCGCGTTTGGTCAGGCGCCGCCTTGAATGTAATCATATGATCCGGGGCTAACGGAATCAAATGACACGGAACGTATTGTAACAGACAAGAAAAATGATGTCAAGCGTTCATTTTGAAGGGTTTTTCGAATTTGAGCCCAAAATAATCACCGATCGGCGGCAATTTCCTCTTGCAAAAATTCAACTTACCCTTTATAATACAAAAGCTTGTCATTCTGGGATGAAGCGATAAGTTACCGGTGGGCCGCCG
>Ga0082212_10009772_pt1 | contig 10088 bp, 5 predicted proteins | sample TergutNt197P3_FD_71548 | JGI IMG/M metagenome (GOLD analysis project Ga0082212, IMG submission 71548) | Neocapritermes taracua P3 segment gut microbial communities from Petit-Saut dam, French Guiana - Nt197 P3 | ecosystem: Host-associated > Arthropoda: Insects > Digestive system > Gut ... | reverse complement strand
CCCCAAAGAAATATTCCGCCGCAATCAGAACCGCATCAATAAAATTGTAGCCGATAAAGAACCCGGCAAATCGCTTGATAAGGCAGCTCAACAAATACGTCAGGCCGTCAGCGACATCAAGTTGTTGAATAATTATTCGATTACCGTGACAGGCGAAGAAGAAAAACGCCAGGAATCCATGCAAACCTTGCTTTGGGCGTTAATGTTATCAATCATGTTGGTTTACATGGTATTGGCTTCGCAATTTGAATCGTTGCTGCATCCGTTTACCATTCTGCTTACCATACCGTTAGGGCTTATTGGTTCGGTATTGATTTTTATTCTTTCGGGCACAACGATAAACATCATGGGTGTGATCGGTATCATTATGCTGGCAGGTATAGCGGTAAACAACTCCATTATATTGGTTGTACGTATCAATCAGTTGAAAATGGAAGTGCCTTTAATAGACGCCGTTGTACAGGCAGGACATCAACGTATCCGTCCAATTTTAATGACCACTTTGACAACGATTTTGGCTTTGTTGCCGATGTCGATAAATATCGGCGAAGGCGCGGCTTTGCGCTCTTCTATGGCTATGGCTGTAATCGGCGGATTAGTTACCTCCACATTAATGAGTTTGGTCGTGATCCCGTGTGTTTATTATGTGTTTGAGCAGATGAAAAACCGCGTGACAAAGCAAGTTGAAAGTTGAGAGTTGAGAGTTTACAATAGGGTTTAAAATTAGTGTTTGGCTTTCCGAACGGAAGCAATTGAAAGTTAAGAATGAAAAAGAATAAAATATATGGTCTCTCGTCCTTCTCGTCCTGCCGGATTTGCAATCCGGCAGCAAAGAGTATAAGCATTTGTAATGCAAAAAATGAAATAAACCGAATTACAAATCCTCATATTCAATTTCGTCGAATTACAAATTCGACGATACGGAAGTCTTCAGTTATTCAATTATTCAGTTATTCAAAATTAAACATGTATGGATTTTCTGCTAAATAAAAGAATAACCATTGCGATGTTGTTTATATCGCTTACCTTGCTTGGGATAGTGTCGTATAAACAATTGCCTGTGGAATTGATGCCTAATGCCGAGCTTCCTAATTTGACGGTAGTTGTCAGGGCGCCGCAGGATATGGATCCGGGCTACCTTGAATCGGAGGTAGCGATTCCTATTGAGGGAGCGATCAGTTCGGTCGGCGGTGTTGATAAAATGGAAACGACCATCACAAGTAATACCATAACCGTTCGGATTGAATTCAAAAACAGCGTGAACATCAAGACTACTTCCCTGCGATTGGAGGAGAAGATGAAGGAAGTAACCACCACCACGTTGCCTGATAACTTTACCGTTCGTGTGCAAAGTGGCGAACTCAACCTGATGTCGTCCAATTTTATGGTATTGCAGGTTCGGGGTTCGGGCGGTGTAAACTATCTGCGTAACCTTGTCGATGAACGTATCGTGCCCGAATTAGAAAATATCGACGGCGTGGCAGGCGTCAACGTTACCGGCGGACAGACAAAAGCCATTGAAATACAGGTGGATAAAGAGGCCTGTAAGGCGCTGAATATTACGCCGACAACAATTGCCAATATGTTGCGCAGTCAGGCGCAGGACAAAGTCTTTGTAGGCAATGTAAAAGAAGTGGACAAACAATACTTTGTGCATGTCAATTCGAGTTATAGCCGGATATCTGACATTGAAAATGTAGTGGTAGCCCCCGGGCCTGTCCTGTTGAAAGATGTGGCAACCGTTTTCTTCGACCTGAAAGAACCTACATCGTTCAGTCGTGTGAATGGGAAAGAATCTGTTTCGGTTTCGTTAGCAAACGATTCGCAGGCTAATCTGATTGACTTGTCGAATCGAACCAAAAAAGTCATTTCAGGCTTGAACGAACGTTTTGCAGGATTGGACATAGAGATTGTCATTGATTCCAATCAGGCAGATACAATGGAAAACAATATCAATAATATTGTCGGAAGCGCCTTAGTCGGAGCCTTGTTGGCCATTGTGGTGCTTTGGTTTTTCCTTAAAAATATTCGTTTGGTGTTTTTTATTACCTTATCCATTCCGATTTCCATTTATACGGCTTTCAATCTTTTCTATGCGGCAGGCATCTCTATCAATAGCCTGACACTGATCGGTATTGCGCTTGCTGTAGGGATGCTACTGGATAACAGCATTGTCGTACTTGAAAATATTTACCGTTTACGCGGCAACGGACTGACGCCTGAGCGGGCTGTTACACAAGGCACAAGTGAGGTTTGGCGCTCTATTTTGGCGTCAACACTTACCACGATTACCGTTTTTCTGCCATTCCTTTTTACCGATAATTTCCTGCTTAAATTGTTGGGCGACCATATCGGCGTGTCGATTGTTGCCACGCTGTTGATTTCGATGGCTGTTGCGTTGCTGTTTATTCCCATGACCGCTTATTTGGTTTTGCGAAACAAACACAGCAAGAGTGTGTTTTATGAAAAAATGTCGCTTTCGCAACGCCCCGTACAAATCTATCTTGTGCTTCTAAAATCCTGTATGCGCAATCCGGGCGCTACCATCTTTGGAGCTATCCTCCTGCTTTTCGTCACGCTTATTTTTGCGCTATCCGTCAACCTGACTACGAGCAACGAAGTGGATGCAGACCGCTTTAATGTGAACGTAACCATGCGCACAGGTAGCACACTTGAAACAGCCGATAACATCGTACGCCTGCTTGAAGAGCGTTTGGCTGAGGTAGAAATTCCTGAACTGAAAGATGTGATCAGTCGCGGCAATGCCGAACAGGCTGTGTTGACGCTTGTCTTGATTGATGACTATAAAAAATCAAGTAAACGCAGTCTGTCCGAAATACAGGCTGATATTCAATCGAAACTTCCCCGCTTGGATGGCGCTCAAATATCCTTATCCGGCGCAATGGGCAGCGGAGGAGGCATGCAAATGGGTGGCGGCGGAGGCAGCGCAAGCGGCATGGAATCTTTTATGCGTATGATGGGGATCGGCCAAAATTCGGAACGTATCCTTATCAAAGGCTCCGATTATGATATGATGCAGATTGTCGGTCAGGATTTTCAGTATATTTTGAACGAACAGGAATTTATTCGCAGTGCGCGGGTATCTTTTCCGCAACGCCAACCGGAGGTTCGCCTCAATTTCGACCAGATATTGCTCGCGTCGTATGACATCACACGCGCTAACATCCAAACCGGGCTGACCGAACTTAATGCTGAATTTTCAGCCAATGTGACCTACAAATTAGGCAATGAATCCTACGATATAGTGATTCGTGAGAAAACACCCGACCTCGAAGAAGGAGAAGAAGAACAACAAAGCAGAGAGCGGTCAATCGAACAATTGCAAACCGTTCAGATTCTAACGGCGCAGGGCGGCATACATACTTTGCCCGACATCGCTACGATTAATAAATCCTACGGCCGTTCGCGTATTTCGCGTGTGAATCAAGATAAACAACTGAGTGTGACCTACCAGTTTTCACGCGATGTGGAAGAATCCAAAACGCTTTTGGAAGGCTATCGTGCCGACATTGATGAGTTGATTGCCGGTTATAATCTGCCTGTCGGTGTGGCCATCGAAGTCATTCACGAAGAGGATACGTATGGCGAGTTTAAATTTCTTTTCCTCGCGGCTTTTATCCTGATTTACATTATCATGGCATGCGTTTTCGAATCCGTTTTCACACCATTTGTCATGATGTTATGTATTCCCTTAGCCGCCATCGGCGCGTTGTCGGCGCTGATTCTGACAGGAAATACAAATCTTTTGAATCCCAACACATTAATCGGATTCCTGATTCTTTTGGGTATCGTGGTTAATAACGGCATCATCCTGATTGATTATTCGAATATCCTGCGTGCACGTGGTTACCGGCGCGAGAGGGCTTTGATTATGGCGGGGATGGCGCGTATGCGTCCTATCCTGATTACCAGCATCACAACGATCGTTGCCATGTTCCCGTTGGCCATGGGCGACTCGGAATATGCCGGCGCTATCGGCGCTCCTTTCGCAATTACGGTTATCGGAGGACTTTCTTTTTCCATGTTGCTGACGTTGCTTATCGTACCTACGGCAGCAATGGGCTTGGAAGATACATTGAAATGGTATCGCGCATTGCCACGCACGACCAAGCTTTTCCATTTGGCGTTGCTTATTATCGGCGTTGCCTGTATCTATTTGTATGAAAAAGAATTAATGTGGCAATCTATCTATTTTGTGGCGCTCATCATCGGCGTGCCGGGCGTTACCTGGTTTATGCAGACAAGTTTGCGCCGCGCCAAGGCCGACGTGGTGGATAAAGATAAGGAAATCAATATTGTGGTCAGCAATCTTGTTAAAATATATGATCGTCCGGGACGCTTTTCGCGTCAATGGAATGCAGGTATCGAACTGCGTGATCGCTTGGGATTAAGTACCGAGTACCACTCGTTGAAAGACTTTGTCGGGCTGAGCTGGCAAATCGTACTTTGGGGGTTCGGTATCTACTTTACCTATATCTATTTGGAAAATAAAACGTGGATATTCTTTCTATCTATCGCCCTGTATACGGCTACACTCTACCTGTGGCGGAAGATCAGGACTTACCTGTTCTACCGTTTCCCCCAAAGCAAGTTCATCCATTATATGAACCGTTTTATCTTCTGGGCGCTCCCGCCGGTAATCATGTATATACTGTTTATCAGGTTAGAAAATATTGCTTTGACATCTATCATCGGCGCTTTGTGGGCAATTGGCCTTATCATTTATGTGTCAGCACAATATATATATGAAAGGGATATCAATATAGAACGTATAAGCGGGAGAGGGGCAGCGTTTCGCCGCGCTTATTTCCGTTTTGTGAAATCTGTTCCGATCATCGGTAAACGCTTGCGCCCATTCAAAGCATTGAAAGGCGTATCTTTCGATATCAAAACGGGCATGTTCGGACTGCTTGGCCCTAACGGCGCCGGAAAATCCACCTTTATGCGTATTATCACAGGTATTTTGGAGCAGAGCTACGGCAGTATCTGGATCAACGGCCTGGATACGCTCGAATACCGCGAAGAACTGCAAAGCCTGATCGGTTTTCTGCCGCAGGAATTCGGGACATACGAGCACATGACGGCTTCGGAGTTTCTCGATTATCAAGCCATTCTGAAAGGATTGACGGAATCCGTCCAACGCGAAGAGCGTATCGAATACGTTTTAAAGTCCGTCCACATGTGGGAACGTAAAGACCATAAGATCGGATCGTTTTCGGGAGGAATGAAGCAACGTATCGGTATTGCGCTTATATTATTGCATCTGCCGCGTATCTTGGTGGTTGACGAGCCTACTGCGGGACTTGATCCACGCGAACGCATCCGTTTCCGTAACTTGCTGGTCGAGTTGAGCAGAAGCCGTATTGTGATCTTCTCCACCCATATCATTGAGGATATTTCAAGTTCATGTAATCAGGTGGTGGTCATTAATAAAGGCGAAATGAAATACTTTGGCGAACCGACCGAAATGGTAGGTATGGCAGAAGGCAAGATATGGTCATTCTATATTGATAAAGACGCGTTTGAAGAACAGTTGGATAAGTCGTTGGTGGTGCACAATATTCAGGAGGGTGATTTGATTAAGGTTCGTTACCTGTCATTGACTCAACCTCGACCGGATGCCGTTCAAATGGAAGCCAATCTTGAGGATGCTTATTTGTGTTTATTAAAAAATATGTAAAATTAGAGTTTAGATATTAGAGTATAGAGTTTAGTTAAAAATTATTTTATCGCCTCAGGCTTTTATCGTGAGCGATAGCGAACTTTTATCGCCTCAGGCATTTATCTAATTTATTTTTTATGAAAAAATATTTTACATTAGGATACAAACTGGTTACCTATAACCTGAAGATTATATTTGCAGGCAAGTTCTTTTGGTTTTTGCTTGCGTCATTCGCTTTTTTCGCCTTTTTCATGTTTCAATTGGCATGGAACAGGGGCGAAATAAATGAATCGGCCATATACAGTATGCTGTTTTTTCCTTGTTTGTTGCTTATTTTCTATCCCGTTGTTTTCGGCATTCAGAATGACGAGGATAACCGTATCCTCGAAATTATTTTCGGCATTCCCAACTACCGTTTTAAGGTATGGGGATTTCGTATTTTTATGGTTTATGTCGCTAATTTCTTTATACTTATTCTCTTTGCCTATATTGGCCGTATTTTGCTTTATCCGATCAATATCATAGAGATGGCTGCCCAACTGATATTTCCGATGTTGTTTTTCGGCAATTTAGCCTTTATGTTTTCCACGATCACGCGGAGCGGCAACGGAACGGCAGTTGTTATGATTATCACCGGATTACTGTTTTTTATTGTGATGAATTCCGGTGGCGGAGGAGGAGGGCCCGGCGGCCCGGGCGGTGGCGGTAATATGAATCCATCGGGCGGAATGGCTTTCTCTTTTTGGAACGTATTTCTCAACCCGTTTACCATCCCCTCCAACCTTCACCCAATGATTTGGCAGGACACCATTATTAAAAACCGCATCTTCCTTGCCTTAGGCGGCATCGTCTTCCTCCTGATCGGCCTCCTCAACCTCCAGAAGCGCGAAAAGTTTGTATAAGGGATACTTCAATGTATATTCGCAAACCGATTGTGTAGTTCTTCTTTGGTATAATTTACGATTTCATTCATGTCATGACGAGCTTTTTCGTGATGCCATTTGGAACTTGTCAGCCAATTGGAATCCCTTGTGTGAGTCAGGTGGAAAATACAGCCCTTGCTGCGATAGATCTCGAAATCAAAGCTCAGCCAGCGGTAATGCCTTTCACCGTCTTCCAAGCCCCAGCCGTAAAACGCTTCATTGTCCATGCCCGAAAGTCGATATTTGTCTGTCCTGACAATGATTGCACCACCCACGGCGCCAATAACGCCTTCCACGTTATACATCAATTGCATCTTGCCTCGATTAGCTTTCAGGAACTCCAAATCGCGGTGAACAGCATAATGGCTACGCAATATATCGGACGTGTCATAACAATCTCCGTCGAAAGGATAGGCGACATCACAAAGATTTTGTCGCAGGTGTGTTACCGCATCCACAATCTGTTCATGGTCAACAATCACATCCACGTCCCATATTCCCAAATAATCGGTTTCCGCCTCCATGGCCAATCGGTTCACGTATTTGGTTTTATGATAGACGGGATCTTTATCTTCCATAAATCTGTAAGTTATGCGGTCTTTCAGGAGTGTTTGAACAATCCCGTTATTGTAGGGTGCAGCTTCCAATACGACAATCTGCGTCCGAAGTTTTTCCAATAGATGATCAACGCAGAGAAGCAGGTTTTCCAAACGAACAACCGTGTCCACCCTGATCGGAATAATAAATGTGGTATCCGTCAAATCATGTTTCATTGCTTGTAACTTTTAACTCGTAACTCGTAACTATTCTCAATATGCGCAAGCACAAGCCCCACACCCGGAAAGCCGTTAAAAAGCCCGTGACGGATTTGATAGAAATAATCGCGCTCAAGCATCGTTTTCCATGCATCCGAGTTTTGCACCCTGTCATATATTGTTTGGGGATCGAAAGGAATTGGGTAATCGGGAAAAGTCTTGTTGATTGTATGCAATAAGAGATAAATCCCCGAAAGCCCGTTATCGACAAATATTTTTCGGTCTGTCATTTCATTTTTAAGAATTTCATCCAAATCGATTTCGCGATGCAGCAAGCGGATATAGCTGTTCCACCTCGCATGGTCATCATGCAGGAATGGTTTTAGATTCAACATACCCCACAGCAGAAAAAGTCTGTTGGAATGAAGCAACGGAAAGCGCGAAAGTATGCGTGGTTTCAACTCATCCAACATTTTATAAATCCTGTCATTATAAAAACCCGCATCAAGCAGTTTGCCGATAACCCACAACAGCACAGGCAATTGATAGTGATAGACCGAAAAAGTATATGATTCATTCAGGAAATCATCGTCAATTTTAGGATAGAGCTGATTCATCGTTTTGATGATTAAATCCTTTTGTAGAGACGGATCATTATCCGTCTCTATGGTACTGTCTTTCAGGCGCACGTACAAGTATCCCGTCAAATGCAATAATTGAATCGCAAGCACATTCGATGCATCATTTTGAAACGCAATCCTGCGAAAGATGGCGTCGTCGATCACTTGAAGCAATTCATTCAAATCGGCTTCAATAAAACGGTTTTTAACGAGCCACGTTACTCCCAGACCGACTCCCGCCAAACCGTCTTCCATATCGATGGAATGGTTTTTAGATAAATCATAAAGCAATACCTGGTCGAGCAACTTATCTGCAAATGCATAATATGCGGGATTAGATTCGATTCTTGACAGGTAAAAAAAGTAAATCGATAAGCCTGTTTTTCCGTGAAACAGGCTTGCAGGGTAGCGCTCAAGTTTGGACGACAAAAGTTTGTCGGTTAATTGTTGTTGGATAGCTTCCATCGCTTTATTGTTGTTTTTGATTTATTGTACCATTCACTAACCGTTATCGGTCGCTATTTTACCTGTATCTTTTCCACCTGTCGGACGATTTTGCCGTCGTCGGTAATTCCTTCGATTACTACGGAATACGTAGTCGGGAAATCGGCAGAATAGAACTCAAAACTTGCTTCGCCGTCGTCGGACAGTACCACATCGGGCTTCCAAAAGATGGTAGTGCGATAATCGGGGATCGGGGATCGGCGAGCTTCCAATGTTTCATACTTGGGGGCATAAAATTCTACGGGATTTTGATAGCCTAACGGTGTGAAAGCCGAAGTATTGGGTTTTGGGGTTTGAATGTTTGAACCGCCTCCCTGCTTGGTTGTAATACTGATTACTCCACCGGCGCCGCGCATGCCAAATGCCGTAGCGCCAACTCCCGAAAAAGCATCAATGCTTTCAATCTCATGGGAACGTAAGGAGCCAAGTACAGCGGGATTACTCTCAACCCCGTCAATCAATATAAGCGCCGCCGGCAGCTCCGTGCTAAAGCCCGAAATTGAACTTGCGAAATAGATATTGATATCACCGGGCTCAGAAGTACCTTCAGTAACTGTAACTCCGGGCAACATGCGGATATAATCAGCAACATTAGGATAATTGTATGTTTCAATTGTCTCTTTGGTAATGGTTTTGTCCGAAGATGAATTGGCCCAGTGTTGAAGTCTGCTCTCATCTCTCTTTACAATCCTTTGCGCACTAACTACCACTTCATCAAGATACAGACTCCACATATCTTCGTCAAACTTTGCGCGCTGCTCGGCTTTTGTAATAAATATATTTTCTGCATATTCGTCTTTTATCTCTGTATCTTTTGCCTTAAGTCTTGAGAGCGGACTTTGCGGCGCATAGGCCAACGCGGGAAATATTTCATTATCCATGGAAAGTTTTATCAAATCGTTGCGTCCGTTCCTGCTTAATGCCTGTACAAAAAAGGCGGTACTGTCGGGGAAATCCAAATCACGAACGGCGAATAAGCCGTTTACATCCGCAGTCGTCGATCTGAAGCCCCTGCCTTCCGCGTTTTGCATCATAATCATTATTTCACTGTCGCGAACAGGACGGCTTAATGTGACCGTTTCCACACGGCCCGATATCCCCTGAAATTCCTGAAAAGGAATCTTTGGATGTTCCAAGCGACCTTTGGCCACTTCGGGTATGTTGTATCTGCGCCAGCCGTGTGTCATCATCAAAAGATCCATCGCAACGGGGTCTTGCAGGTAATAGGCAGGGTTCTCGATATAACCTTTCAATTCGGACGAAAGCAACAGGCTTGATAGAATTGTTGAGGATTCATCGACTGTAACGTCTTTGTCGTCCGTGACGGCTATTGAAAAATGTGAAAGCGTTTGGCGTAGCGTCTTCGCTACGTCTAACAATGACAGGGTAGCGACAATTTTGTCGCGGACTTGGTAAGTATCTTTGTCGGTAAGAAAATCTACCTGTTCGGAAGCGTCATTGCTGCTGAACACCAAACGTTCGCTCAGCGGATTCATTTGCCCGTCCAACAGCAAAATCTGAATCACACCTGCGGGAAGTTCGTCAGTCGTAAAAGAGACTGCCTGTCTATCCCATTCCGATAAATAAAGCACCTCGCCCCGAC
>Ga0082212_10013794_pt1 | contig 10089 bp, 6 predicted proteins | sample TergutNt197P3_FD_71548 | JGI IMG/M metagenome (GOLD analysis project Ga0082212, IMG submission 71548) | Neocapritermes taracua P3 segment gut microbial communities from Petit-Saut dam, French Guiana - Nt197 P3 | ecosystem: Host-associated > Arthropoda: Insects > Digestive system > Gut ... | reverse complement strand
TTATTGAGATGGAGGTGAATCAATGAGCAATATCGAAAAACAAAAAATGATGGTTGTAGAGGTTGGCGGCAAAAAAGTCGGAATCCCTCTATGGCAATTTGAAAAAATCAATTCTGAAACGAAATTTGAATTATGGAAAGACGCTACATTATCAGGCAATAGTACAGAATCGAATCCGTTACGAGTTACGAATCCTGTTCCACCGGCTGGCGTTTTGGGACACGTCCTTACCAAAACGGACGGCGGGCAGGAATGGTTGCCGGTCTCCAATTCCCATGTCTATGTGACGAAAATTCTTGACATCTCTGCCGATGGCAAAACAGGGACGGTACAGTGCCTTGATGGTTTCGGAGAGGCAACGGGAGAAATTTTTGACGACGTGACCCTGCTGGGGTCAATTACATCGGTGGGCGGTGTTTCGATTGTCCAAATGGGGGAGACCGCTTGGTCGCTCTCCTCTACTCCTGCGGACAATAATTGGCGCAGTGTTTGTTATGGCAACGGCAAATTCGTGGCAGTGGCAAGCAATGGTTCCAACCGTGTTATGTACTCGACAGACGAGGGCAAAACATGGACTCTGTGTAACACCCCATCTGCGACAAGCGGTGCAGCGTGGCAGTCCGTTTGCTATGGCAACGGTGTATTCGTGGCGGTGGCAAATTCAGGAACAAACCGGGCCATGGTCAGTACCGATGGAATCAATTGGACTGCTTATAAAGCCGCCGCTCAAAATTCATGGGAATCCGTATGTTTCGGTAACGGCAGGTTCGTTGCGGTGGCAAGTTCAGGAACGTATCGGGCTATGTACTCGACGAACAATGGTCAAACGTGGTCGCTCCCTGCGGCGAAGTCGATTGCAAACTCGTGGAGATCGGTCTGTTTTGGAAATGGAAAATTTGTCGCAGTGGCAAGTAGCGGAACGACACAAGTCATGGTTTCAAGCGACGGAGCAACTTGGACAGGCTACGTGCCGCCTCATTCCCGTGCCTACCGTTCGGTTTGTTTTGGGGAAGGGAAATTTGTTGCCGTCTCCAGCGGGGCAAAATCGTACCATAGCATGGTGTCCGAAAACGATGGTGCCACTTGGACAAGTTATACGATGCCAAACCGAAATTGGCAATGCGTTTGCTACGGCGACGGGCTATGGGTTGCGGTAACAAATTCAGGAAGTCAAACTCGCGCGGTGATTGCGGATGATGGACATTCTTGGGGACGATCCCTCACTCCGAAAGACCTTGACTGGCAGTCTGTATGCTACGGCGATGGAATTTTTGTCGGAGTTGCCGCCAGCGGCAAGGGTGATCGTGCCATGTCATCGACACCGACACCGAATTCGTTCAATATCAACGGCGGCTTTGTTGGGCAGTACGCTTTGGTCGTTGAGGTTGAAGGAACAAAATTTGCCATCCTGCCGGGCGGCAGTCTTACCGGAGACCTCGTTGAAGATGAGGAGCAGATAGAAGAGTTCGGGACTTCTGACAATGATTTTGAAGCACTGATCGAGATACACAATAACGACTCGGATGCTCATGCGGGGTTATTTGCGTCGTTGCAAGAGCAAATCGAAGATCATTTTGAAGACGAAGAAGCACATCAGCAACTTTTTGAGGCAAAGCAGAACAAAATCACGGCAACAGGGCAGGCGAATCTATTGACCGCCCCAACCACCCTCGGCGGACAGCCCGGTACAAAGCCGATCAGCGATTTTGCCACTGCGGCACAGGGGACGAAAGCGGATACCGCATACCAAAAGCCTTCGACTGGTATTCCGAAGACCGATTTAGCGTCGGTGGTACAAACGTCGCTGGGCAAAGCGGATACCGCCCTTCAATCATTCACGGAAACTGACCCGACCGTTCCCGCTTGGGCAAAAGCGGCAAATAAGCCAACGTACACTGCGGCGGAAGTCGGTGCCGCCCCTTCAAACGTTGCGTTGACGGCAACGAGCAATACGGACACGACAACGACAACACCTGCCGTTGCATCGGCTACCATTGCATCGGTGATACAGACGATCTGGAATAAAATCAGGTCAGTGGTCAATGCCCTTGCATTGAAAGCGAACGATACCGACGTTGTAAAACTCTCCGGCAATCAAACCATTGCTGGTACAAAGACGTTTTCATCGATTATATCGGGCAGTGTCAACGGCAATGCGGCAACGGCGACGAAACTTGCGACGGCGAGAACGATTGGCGGAGTCAGTTTTGACGGTACTGCAAATATCAATCTTCCCGGTGTAAATACGGCAGGAAGTCAGAATACGTCGGGGACTGCGACGAATGCGACCAATCTCACCGGGAACGTATCGGTAACGTTCGGGACAACGGAATCGACAACGAAATTCGGTACTGCCGTCATTTCACAAACGCTCACGACTTGGTTGCAACAGATCGGACAGCGAATCAACGGGATTATTCAAGCGTTGAGCGGAAAAGCACCGACTTCACATACTAATACTGGTGTTGCTTCCACTTATGGACAGGCATCCCAGTCGGCATTCGGGCATGTGAAGCAGACGGCAACGGCGAGAACGTCTGGTGCCACAAATGATACGCTTTCTCTTGGATCGGCGTTTGGTCAGTATGCGTTGAGCGTTACACACATGGGAACGCAGGGCAGTATTGATCTGAATAATTTTACGGCACATGGCGACTTCCTATTCTACACTGTATCCACTCGTACCAACTTTCCAACGCTACCTACCGGTGCAAACACGTCCAATCCAAGTTTTTTGTTAGAGGTCAGGCAGTTTGGGTATGACAATACCAATGTTCGACAGAGATTGATCATGCGAGGTCTAACGGGCAACACTGTATTTAATGCAGAATTTATCCGTCAAAACAATGGGGGCACATGGACATCCTGGTTACGTACCGCAACCACAGATAGTCCCGATGGGAACGCTCCAGCGAACGTTGCGTTGACTGCAACGAGTAATACGGATACGACAACGACAACACCTGCCGTTGCCTCGGCTACCATTGCATCAGTGATGCAGACGATCTGGAATAAAATCAGGTCAGTGGTCAATGCCCTTGCCCAGAAGGCAAACCTCGCTTCTCCCACGTTCACTGGTACACCTGCGGCTCCAACAGCGACGATAGGGACGAACACGACACAAATTGCAACGACGGCGTTCGTAAAAAACATGATTGCGGACAAATTCTGGGTAGGAACCCAAGCACAATACAATACGGCAACGGGCATCGCCAACGACACAATCATCATGATTCGAGACGCATAACCCTTTTTAACCTTTTGGGAGAAAATATGACAGAAGTGATTCAATATCAAGCGACGGACATTACGGCAAGCGATTACGAAACGTTTGACCAGTGTGCAGAACGCATTCTCAAAGCGACCCGAAGGCGGTTGCGCTACAAAGACCCCGACAATCCGGCAAACCTTGATGGGATTCCGATTGAAATAAACCCTCACCTTTATCAGGTATTTTTGATGTTAAGTTTAACCCGACTGGGTACACCGGAAGAATTCAAGATTCTTTTCGAGGCGATCATGGCGGTGGTAAAGCAGTTGGAAGATGCCGGGAAATTGCCCAAAGACTGGGTAAAATTCGTTGCAACACCCTTCAATACAAAATGTCCCAGAATACCGGAACTTTTTGCGGACAGTATCGCCGGTGAAGTAGTGAAGGCGTATTTGACAGGCACGGCGGAAATCACCATTGGTAGAAAAATACCCCAGCCGCCTGTGGAGGAGGAATAATGCCGATCAGTGTCAAAGTTTCGGGAGTGGACAAAAACGTCTTCGATTTGAAGGTGCGAGTGAACGGTGTCGATAAAAATATCAATCACGTCTTTCAAAAAACAGCAAACGGAGAAAAAACGATTTGGCGGCGGTGGAAGGGAATGCAGTATATTCGCGGTCCCAGTGTCCCGTCGAGCAATTATGGTTTTGCCGAAGGGGTGTTGCTGGCTAAAACCACCAATGCAACTTTTAAGGGTAGAGTGTTGTTATGTCCGATGTCCTCGACCACCCTCCGTTTTTACACGCCTCCCAGTGGAGAGATTACTCCTTCCAGTATAGGAACATCTGAAGCCGGAATCTCGCACGGCGGGACTGCATCTTACAATTACGTAGGCGGGGTCGAACTCCCTGACGGCAGAGTCGTTTTATGCCCTTACGATACGGCGAATGTACGAGTTTGGAATCCTGCCACCAACACAATATCTGCGAGCGTTTCGCACGGCGTTTCGGGAACGTATCCCACTGCCTTTGGCGGCGGATGTTACGTCGAAGCGGTGCCTGCGCAGCAAGGCGGGTCATTGCCATCACAACCAGAACGGGTCGTCTTTACGCCGTATGGTTCGAGTACCGTGCGTTGGTACAACGTTGCGACGAATACCATGATAAGTGGGGTAGCACACGGACAGGGTAATAGTGCGTTTGTAGGACACGGTATCCGTTTGCAGAATGGAAAGATTTTGTTTCCGAATTATAACAGTCATTATGCAGGGATATTTGATCCGCACACAAACTCCTATACCAACGGAAGTTGGTATCTCTATGACAGTAATTTATTTGGAGGCGGCGTGTTACTGCCAGACGGACGAGTATTATTCGTGCCTCGTAGTAGTACCTCAATCTGGGTGTATGATCCGATGACAGGTGCAACCAAAAATGTTCTTCACGGTAGGGGTTCGATGGCATTTACCGGAGGGATTTTACTCGCTGATCTTGGCAAAGTGATCCTGATCCCGCATAAATCTACGCACATCGGCATTTACGATATTGCGACCAACACGTACAGCAACGGTCCCGTACATGGAGAATCTTATGGCGGCGGGGACTATTATTGGCACGGGGGAGTTTATTTGTCGGAGAAGAAGACCATCGTGATGATCCCTCGTGGGTGCAATTACATTGGACTATTGAAGGTGATGGAATGATACCGGCTCTTTTCCATCTGTATCGGGTCATATTATAAATCTGATTCGTTCACTGTATAAACCCAAATGGAATAGCCGATCATAGTGACCGGTTCATGCTGATGGAGCCAATCAAGCTTTCCCTCTTTGGTGAACAATTCATTGACACCGATCAGCATCCAACCCGCCGTCGGTTCGGTGAAAACTGTTCCCGCATTCTCGATGCCCAACTTTTCTAACGAAATCGGCGAGGAATATGAAATGTAAAGCGGTTTTTCTTCGGGATGCGCTTTCACCCACGTCTTCAAAGCATAAGCATCCTGTCCCCAGTCGATATTGCTACCGAGCAGATATTTTGGATAGTTTGTTGGTTTGCCCGCCAGTTCATTGAAATAGGACATCGAATACGGATAAAACGACAAACTGCTCCCGACTATCCAAACGAGCAAAACGGCAGACAGCAGACGACAGACGGTTGAAGAGGCGGAGGTTACTTTGCTGACGAAAATATAGAGCAACGGTAAAACAAGCACGACATATCGCGGGTTGATCGACAAACCATCTTGACTGCTAATGAAAACAAAAACCGCCAGTAACGGGATCAATATCGTCAGTTCATCCCGCCACGAAGCGTTGGTTCTTTGGCAAAAACAAGATGCAAACAATGCAAGTAATAAAAGTCCCCAAACGCCAAGTGGTTCCCGGAGTAACAGGACATAGCCGTAATACCACCACCAACCACGATCTGACCAAATACCACGAGCGTAGGATTCCATGCCGCGTTCGAAGTCGATTCGTTGCGTGTCAATGCCTTGCACAAACTCCGCCGGCAATGGAACAGGAATGTGTCCAAGCCATGAGTCCGCAAAGCGATTGCCCGGCTTCACTGGCTTACCTTTGGTAACTTCGTTACCGGTGAGAGTGTTACTGATGAATTGGTAGTCTTTCAATGGTTTGAGCGAGCCATCGTAGAGGTAGCCTGTATTGATGACATAGACGGCAATCAAAAGCAATGCGGCGAATTGTTTATACGAAACATGCGGTTGTTTTCGTCCAAATTTCCAAGTAACGAAGAGCAAACACCAAATCGGAAATGCGATGATCCAAGTCATTTTAGTCAGCGGCATAAGACCGAGACAAATACCGGCAATGAGCGTCTTTTTCCAAGTTGACGTTTTGAGCCAGTGCCAAAATGTGTAGAGACCGACAATGCCGATTGCGGCGGCGGCAACGTCGGGACAGATGGTCGCTCCCCAGCCGAGAATGAGCGGCGAAAATGTCCAAAGAATCAAAAATGTGGTGCCCGACCATTGACCGTACAATTCAGTGGCAAAGCGATAGCCGGAATAACCGCCCAGTAAAACCAAGGGAACACAGGTGATTCGCATGAGAAAAACATAGAGTCGCAAATCGTCGAGTTCGTTGGCATTGACAAATGCTGAACCCAATGCCCATTCGCTACGGTCTTGTGGGCGGGGGGAATAAGGTTTCCAATCGTATTGTGGGTTGCAGAGCAGAGCAATCGGCAAACCGGCAACGGCGCGAACAAGAGGCGGATTGACGTGAAAGACATCGAGCTTGCCCGTGTGCCAAAGATAGACTGCCGCTCCGATGTGTCCGATTTCGGTGCGATTCGGGCTGGTTGACCATGAAAGGTAAGCGAACAGCGATGCCTGAATGAATAGGAGGGAAACGAGGATTGCTCTGAAAGAAGGGCTACTTTTGGGAACGGAAATACTTTGGTTGTTTCGGAACATGATGGTTATTGATCGTCCTTTTTCGGAAAAATGAGAGGCACAAATTCCGTCGCCTGCTTTTGCCGAAACTGACATAATGCCATCCCCGCATGGCTACATGGCAAAATAGACTTGAAAGACCGGTGTTCCAGCGGAGGTTGCTGCTCAATCTGTTCGACCAAGGCAATAACACTTTTTTGAATCGTTTGCTTGGAAACACGGAAACGTTCCGGTGCAAGTCCCATCCATTCAAGGTGATGCCCAATAATTGTGATATTGTCCAGCACAGAATTGCCATACAAATAACTGTTTTGCCCAGTTTCGCCCCAATCATGCCGCCACGTACCGTCCGGTTCTTGTGTCTTTTCGAGAACTTCTGCAAGATGTTGCAGCCATTTCTCTGCTTTTGCCTGAACCTTCGCATCCAAAATCGGTACTTGCTCATTAATTCGTAGCAATGTAACCACTGTATAGGGGACGTGTGTACCACCGCAACATCCCTTGCCCAACGGTTCATCCAACAATCGTTCCATCAATTCGTCGAAGGTAAACGTTTCACCGAATTTATTTGTCCAACTCCTTTCCGGTGGAATCCAGTATGCCAACGAACAACCGACAAATTCCAATTCTTGCTCCCAGCCAAAATTCATGATTGTGTCCTGCAAAATATCGGCGACTGTACCAACACGTCCCGAAGCCGTTGTTACCGGTGTTAAAAGGGGCACATTTGTCAAGCCCATTAACATCGTCAATTTGCCGAAATGCGTTTCTGCTCGGTATTCAATCGCATCATAAGAACCGGACTGTATCGGATGAATACCATAAGAGGAGTCAATCAAATACGGTCCGCCATCTCCGTCCCCCAGACGTACCGTGTGTTCCCGACAGAGCGGGTCACTCAACAACGTTTCCACCATCATTTTATCACTCCGCCCCTCTCCGCCGACCTGTTCCTTGGTGAACACAGCCTCTTTGCCCCAGAGTTTCAATTCATGAACCAACGAAGGAACACTCGGAGGGTGCCAGAGGGGAAGCGAAGCCTTCAAAACAACGAGAATCTGTTCATCCGTTACACAGTCTGCGAGTCCCGGTAGAGGTGCGACTTGCAAAGGAAAATCCCGTGCCTTGATAACTAGCGGAATGGTTTCCCCACGAGCGGCTTGGCGAGCAGGGATGTTATCCAAATCGGAAGAGGTTTGGTCACAACCTGGGAGTCCCCAAAAAGAGAGGAAAAGAATCGCTACGGAAAGGAGCATACCCGAATTCAGCCGCCGTGTTACAACAACCGAATGGTAACGACGATAAAGTAGTAGAAGACAACCGATACCGCAGACAACCAGCGATAGACTTGCAATAAAATTCCAACGCCAAGCAACAGGATATTTCGGAACAAGTACATAGCCGCTGTAACCGTGTAAAAGCGATGCCTCTGGGTTCCAACCGTGTGTTTCTCGAATAGGGTCAATCAGGGCAAAATTCCTTTTCTTGGAATCAAAATCAACCACAACGACAAAATGTCCCAAGTTTTTTTCTTGACTTGTAACACCGTGCAGTATGAATGGGCGCGGCAATTTATGAATATCCCCCGGCTTAACGAATCGGGCTTCAAGAGCAAAACCGAGTGTTGCGGCGGCATCAATTAGTGACTCCATCGAACAACCCTTTACAGGGTCAAGCGGAACAAGGTTTTTGACATCTTCGAGTTTGACTTTATGTCCTTCGAGATTCATCAGTACATAGAGGGCGTTTGGTCCGCAGTCGGCTTGGTCTCGCCAAGCGGGTTTCCAGTTCCATGTATCAGAATTTATCTCTATTCCTTCACTATCGGCAAGCGCATAACTTGCCAAACAAAGCATGCAGAGAGAAACATAGCGGACGATTCTCATTAGCCCTCCTTCGTGCGCATTTCCATCCTTCGCAACATTAGCCAAAGACCAATGAAAACCAGAATTGAACCGATGATGATTGTGATGGCACGAAACATGACCCACCGGTTTGCTTGGAGACCCTGGGCTATCGGTCCAGCAAAGGGATTGGCACCTTCTGCGGTGATCCTGTAACTGTCTTTTCGTATGCCGTCAACAACAAGAGCACCAACGGGCGGAGAAAAATCGAAACGCTCAGAAACAACATCAAGAGACAGCGACACTTTATAGGTGTATCGATATAACGGTTTATCCCACATTTCCTTTGGGTGTGAGGCAACATATCCAAAATAGGTTTCCACTTGTGTCATAGGAAGCCAGAGTCCCGGCTTGACCTCCTTGAAATCGCAGTTTAACAATTCCCACTCACGAGTTTTTTCTGCTGGGTACCAACGCAGGCGTTTGCGGATTGCCCATCCGTGTTCTGGATCAATCCACATTTTGTCGAATCCCGGAAACTCGGTGACCCAGCACAAATATCCGTCCACTATTTCCGGCTCATCGTGAAGAATATACTTTTCCCTATTTTGCACGAGATATTCCGGCATGTCGGGACTATGTAAAACTTGGAGAGTTGGATTCGTCAATGCGTAGTCATAGAACTCCTTGAAATTTCCTTTGTTCGAAGTGATAATTGTTTCTGCTACACCATAACCAACCCGATTGAAATATTGCCACTCACGAAATATATTCACAGATAGTCCCTGATGCCCCACACGGTCAACAGAGACAGTGGTATTATGGGGTTTGTAATTCATCCACATCCCGTCTTTCTGTATCTGAATAATAGGTTCCATTGCCCAAGGGTGTCCATCGGGATTTTCCCCCTCATCAAGTGGTCGGACTTCCGTTCTCCAGATGTTTCCCTTTCGCATAAGAAGCCATTCCGATCTGTTCCATGGACCTATTTTATCGGCTGGGTCGAGTAACTCCGCTTTTTCCAACCGGCAAGTCAGAATTAACTCCGGCGTTTCATCAAAGAGAATACGTTTGGTTTCCGTAAAGCCTTTGATGAATTCGTCCATAGTCGGTCGTTCCGCAGAAAAACCGCTGTTTATTACTGGAAAAAGCATGATGTAACAGAAGGTAATAAGGATGATTTTTGACCGAATTCTCATGGAATATATCTCTTGAAAAAATAACATCTCCACTACTTCACTCGCATTGACATGGAGCAACCGAATCTCAAAGTGTTGGCGTGGAACTTACTGACCGATGCCAACACCTCATGGACAAGCAAGTTAACCACCAGAACACGGATTTCCACCCGAGTCAATATAAAAACATTTTCTCGAGGAGGTACAAGGTTGCAACGTTTCGGTAGACCCATAGCTTGACTGACCCAACGGCCAATCGGTTGTTGCCCCGCCGCAGTCACTGGTTCCACTACAAATGGGACGCGGCCACCCAGAGACTTTGGTTACGCAATATACCCCCAGGGCTGACGCATCAAAAATTATCAGACGTTGCTGTCTTCAGTGTCTGGTGTTTCCAAAAAGCGTTTTTTCGGCAGTCAGTGTAGTTTTGGCAGAATAG
>Ga0082212_10013793_pt1 | contig 10089 bp, 9 predicted proteins | sample TergutNt197P3_FD_71548 | JGI IMG/M metagenome (GOLD analysis project Ga0082212, IMG submission 71548) | Neocapritermes taracua P3 segment gut microbial communities from Petit-Saut dam, French Guiana - Nt197 P3 | ecosystem: Host-associated > Arthropoda: Insects > Digestive system > Gut ... | reverse complement strand
CGATTACGATCAGTTCGCCGCTGCTGTTTTCGGCCAGCATGTCCACGCGGTTGAACTTGTCGTCGCTGTCGTCCTGGTTGCTTTCGCTTTCCAGCAGGCTGACTATCTTTATTTTTTCCCTTAACAGGACAGTCAGAAGTCCCTCCAGAATAACAAAATTTGCCTTCTGGCGTAACAGGCGCTTGATAGCCCAGTCGAAACGGATATAGTTACTCATCTGATTGGCTGTTTGAATTATTCTGCAAACGTACATGAAAAAATTGAATTTTCCAAATGTACCTGATGAAAGGGCGCTCTTAACTTTTAACTTTTAACTTTTAAATAGCAGTAGACCGGATAATGGTCGGAAAGCTTTATGCTGGCGTCAACACGGCAGTTATAGGCGTCCATATTTATGGAATGGAAGATGTGGTCTATCCGGAAATAGAAATAATTCTGATTGTAGGAGATGCCTAACCCCCTACCTGATTCCGCATACGCGTCGATAAGCGGCCCCTGTATGGTACGGCGCGCATAGGACAGGGGCGTATCGTTGAAGTCGCCGCAAACAATTGTATAATAAGCATTTGCTTTTTTTATTTCAGCGGCAATTGTTTCAGCCTGTCTGGCACGGGTAAGGAATGCTTGTCCCAACTTTTGCTGCAGGACGCCGCTAAATTCTTCAAACGACTCGAGATTAACATTCGTAATCATATCGGAATATTTAGAACGGTCTTCGGCGGTTAGCTTAAACGATTCGAGGTGGTTATTTACTACCATTACCTTTTTTCCGTTAATATATATTTCGTGGATGGCCGACCCGTTATAGATTGAGGGAAAAGGGATTCGTCTGGAACTAAGTATCGGAAACTTCGAGAAAAGCGCCAGACCGTACTGGTAGTTTTTATTTATAGCTGATGAAAAAAAGATTTCCGCTCTATACGGATACATCGGCAGCGCCTTAGCGACTGCTTGCGAACTCATCAGGTTGGGCCGGGAACTGACCATATATTCCTGTAAGCATACAATGTCGGCATCCGACCCGGCGATGTATTCAATGATCTTGTTTGGCGTTTCTTTTGTATGGTTTTGATATGCAAAACTCATGACATTATACGACAGGATTTTTACCAGCTCTTCGCGCGGCTGTTCTTTTGTATCAAAATGCAAAGGACAAAATATCGCGATTGATCGCCAGCATAAGGCAAAAACCATGACAAGAATAAACGACATGCCCCATCTTTTTACAATGAGCCAATAGATCAAAAAACAACTGTTAACGATAATTAGAACGGGGAATAGCAAACCGGCATAAGCAAATAACATATTTTGCTCTGGCGAGATGAACGCTGAATAGGCGGATGCAATCAGTACCAGCGCCAAAAAAATATTCAACGTCGCAAAAAATGAAAACGCTAACCATTTGAAAGGTATATACCATTTCATCTTTTTAGTTCCTGCTCGCATTAAATAATTTCTTTTTTTCATCAGCCGACAGACTTTCGTATCCTGAACGTTTTAGCTTATCCAATATCTCGTCGATTTTCCTGTTCTCTTCGTTTTTACGGCGTAAATAAGCGTCGTCTGTTTCAGCACGACGCGTGCTGTGCGGATTGCCGGATTGCGATTTCGTCCGGTAAGTTTTGAAAACAGGCTTGCGCGAAAATAGATTCACGATCTGATCGACAAACCTGTTAATGAGACCGGTAATATCATTTTGCTTTTGATATTGAACGGCAAAAAGAATACCCGACAGCGCGCCGCCGATATGCGCAATGTGTCCACCTGAATTTTCGGATGTAATAGCCAGAATATCAATCAGTAAAACTCCAATCGCAAGGTAAATGAGCCTGATCTTTCCGATGAGAAGCAGCCTGATGGTATAATCTTTCCGGTAAAATGAAACGGCAAATACAATCGCCATGACCGATGCCGAAGCGCCGGCAAGCAGACTCATAGCCGATAATTGTTTCAAATAAGGAAAAAAATTGTAAGCCAGCAGAAAAAAGGCGCCGCCGGCAATCCCTCCCAGCAGATATAGTCCGCCTAACTGGCGACCAGTGAAAAACTGCAGGAATATATTCCCGAACCAATAGAGCCATAACATGTTAAAAAGTATATGGAGAAAATCTATATGCACAAACATATAAGTGATGATCGTCCAGGGTTGTTGTAAAAATAATTCAGGCGACGAAGGCAATTCCAGGTACAATAAAAATGTCGCTTCTTTCATAAACAGACGGAAGATGATAATCAGGGCCCGGATCAAAATAAAAACCACTACATTAATATATATATACTTCGCCGCAATGGAGCCGGCATTAAACCGCCGTTTTATGTTAGTAAAAAAATCCGCCATTCGCCCTGTCTTTTTTTCGCCAGTATAAAACCATAATAATACCAAATAACATACCGCCGAGGTGCGCAAAATGCGCTACATTGTCAAAACTGAAATTGGCAATGCCGGCAAATAATTCGAGGATGCCATAACCGGTAACCAGGTACTTTGCCTTGATGGGAAATGGAATCGGTATGATAAATAAAGGCATATTCGGAAACATCATCCCGAAAGCAAGTAAGATGCCGAATACCGCGCCTGAAGCGCCTACGGTAGTTGAGTTGATCAGCATGTTCAATTGCCGGAGCACGGGATCGACAAATTGTTTCTCCTGTCTGATCACATCCAGTCCTTCCCGATATACCAGAGCAATCGTTTCGGGATCCATGCCGGATTCGATCGATTTGATGCGCAGGTAAGCCACTAAGATATTTATCACCCCAGCGCCAATGCCGGTAATCATGTAATAAGTAAGGAATCGCTTCGACCCCCATTCGGATTCAATAATACGTCCAAACATAAAAACGGCAAACATATTAAAGAAAAGATGTGCAAGGGACGCGTGCATAAACATGTAGGTAACCAACTGATAAAGTTGGAATTGCTTGCTCGCGGGATAATGTAGCCCCAACATGCCCGACATATCCATCTTCGTCATGAAAAGGGTGGCTAACCAAAAAATTGCATTGATGATGAGCAGATTTTTGGTGACTACCGGTATATTTGCAAAAGTATTAAAGCCCCGATTATCCATATTTTTTTTATAAAACCGGCTGCAAAATTAAAAAAATATACCGGATTTATATCTTTTATGTTTTTAAACAGCTATTTTTTAAAGAAAAAAAGATGACGGAAATGGCACAATATCAAAAAATTATTCTATCTTTGTCGCCAATTGCGTTAAGAAATGTTTTTATTTTATATTTGTTTACTTACTTAAATTATTTCTCACTATGAACAAAAATGAATTTATTGGAGCAATAGCAGCGAATGCCGGGTTATCAAAAGTTATTGCAAAAAAAGCGGTGTATGCTTTTTTTCAGGAAATTGAAAATACCCTGAAAGGAGGGGGCAGGGTCATATTTTCGGGTTTCGGTACGTTTTCGATTACTGAAAAAGCAGCCAGAAAAGGTATTAATCCGAGAACAAAAACACCTTTGACCATTGCTGCCCGGAAAGTTGTCAAGTTCAAGGCAAGCGATATGTTATCAAATGCTGTGATTTGATATTTTGTTTCTGCTTTTTGATTAAAAAAAACGGAAAACTTGTTTTTTTTGCGAAGATGTAGTAATTTTGTCAGGCCAACATGACTAATTTGCAGATTGGGACTATGACAAATATTATACAACAGGTAAAACAGCGTTATGGCATCATCGGTAACAATCCGGAGTTGCTTCGGGCGATTGATGTTGCCCTGCAAGTTGCTCCGACCGATTTATCCGTGATCATTTCCGGCGAGAGCGGAGTAGGGAAGGAGGTTTTTTCAAAGATCATACATCAGAACAGTCCGCGTAAACATGCAGAATATATTGCGGTTAACTGTGGCGCCATTCCCGAAGGCACGATTGATTCCGAATTGTTTGGACACGAGAAAGGCGCGTTTACCGATGCCAAGGAGCCGCGTAAAGGTTATTTTGAAGTAGCTAACGGCGGTACTGTTTTTCTCGATGAAGTAGGTGAATTACCTTTACCGACTCAAACGCGACTGTTACGTGTGATTGAATCGGGCGAATTTATAAAAGTAGGCTCTTCCATGGCGCAGAAGACGAATGTGCGTATCGTTGCGGCAACCAATGTGAATATGATGGAAGCCGTTGCACAGCATAAGTTTCGCGAAGACCTCTATTACCGCTTATGTACGGTTCCTATCCGTATCCCGCCTTTAAGGGAACGGCAGGAGGATGTACAGCTACTCTTTCGTAAGTTTGCTTCCGATTGTGCGGAAAAATACCGGATGCCTGCCATTCAACTGGACGATGAAGCCCGTCAGCTGCTGATGTCCTATCGGTGGCCGGGCAATGTGCGCGAACTGAAAAATATTGTGGAACGTATTTCGGTCATCGAAGAAAACAGGGATATTACAGCCGATGTCCTGCAAATGCACTTGCCCAGTATCTCAATAGAGAAATTTCCGGTTTTGTTAGGGCGTCCGTCGGACGAAGAAAAAATCTTTTCAAGCGAAAGGGAGATTTTGTATCAGGTGCTGTTCGACTTGAAAAATGATGTGAATGAGTTGAAGAAACTGGTGCATGATATCATGAACGGGAGCGTTCAGCTGGAACAAATGGAATATGAAAATTTTACTGCATCCCCTGTGCATCAAACGAATATGCGTCACACATCGATCCTCGACGCCGAAACGGTCGAAGAGACGCTGTCGCTCGGTGACGTTGAAAAGGATATGATTCGTAAAGCGTTAGACCGTCATGGCGGACGACGGAAAAATGCAGCTACGGATTTGAAAATATCCGAACGTACACTTTATCGAAAAATTAAGGAATATGGGTTGGAGTAGTTTATGAGTTAAGAACTAAGAACTAAGAACTAAGAATTAAGAGTTAGGAATTAAGAGTTAGGAATTAAGACTTTATTATAACGTTAAAAATCATTCAATGTTTGACTTTTCTAAGAATTACGAATGTAGGAATATAATATGCTGCCTTGCAATGATATTGCTGCTTATTAGTCTGAATTCCTGTAGAATATCATATAGCTTCACCGGAGGAACGATAGACTATTCAAAAGTGCAATCCATCTCTATCAAGGATTTCCCGAATATGGCGCCTTTGGTTTACGCTCCGCTGGCTCAAAAGTTTACCGACCAGTTAAGAGAAAAATACATCCGTCAAACCCGCTTGCAGGTTCTTCGTGAAAATGGAACAATGGATTTGGAAGGAGAAATCACAGGTTATGAATTGACGCCTCTGGCGGTTCGGGAAGATATGTATGCTTCGCAGACCCGTTTGACCATTACCATTCGGGTACGTTTTACAAATCAGGCAACCCCTGAAGATGATTTTGAACAAAATTTCTCAGCCTATCAGGAATTTGACAGTTCCAGAAATCTTCAAGTGGTTGAAGATGAATTGACTGATTTAGTAATTAAAGAAATAATCGACCAAATATATAATGCCACTGTAGCCAAATGGTAGCCTATGAAATGCGCTGAATTATATCAATTAATAGCCGACCCGGCTATGTTGTCAGAGAAAACATTATCGGATTTAAAGCAGATTGTGAATGATTTTCCCTGTTTTCATGCGGCACGAATGCTTTATTTAAAAAACTTGGCTGTCGTTGATGACCTGCGTCTGAATATGGAAATAAAAAAAATGGCCATTCATATTCCCGACCGGATGAAATTGTTTTTACTTATTGAAGGTGAACGGTATAAAAAACCGACGGAAGCCGTTGAAAAAGAAAATTCTTTTGACGCCGTTGCAAATTTTTTATCCAAAACAGAAGAACCGAAAGGTGAGCTTTCGGATCAATCCCTCATATTTGAACCATCTTCATCCGTTGATTACATGCACTGGCTTTCAGCAGATCATCAGCAGTCGGATTCTTCTCAAACCAAATTGCAACATCAGGAACTGATAGATTCATTTATCGAGGATAAAAATGAACGCCCTCGCCGTGGCATAAAGATTGAACCAAACAAACCAGACCACGGTACCGGAGACAATATGGGTGAAGAAAAAAAATTCGACAGATCGTTAGATTCTTCGTATTTCACTGAAACACTGGCTCATGTGTACATTAAACAGAGACGGTATGAAAAGGCTTTAGAAATTATTATGACTTTAAGTTTGAAATATCCGGAAAAAAACAGTTACTTTGCAGACCAAATCCGATTTCTCGAAAAATTGATTATTCATACTAAAAAATAACAAAAGTAATGTTCGTTTTTATTACAGTTTTGATTTTAATTGCAGCAGTATTGCTCATATTGATTGTATTGGTACAAAATTCTAAAGGTGGAGGTTTAGCCTCCGGTTTCTCATCATCAAATCAGATAATGGGCGTTCGCAAAACGACCGATTTTTTGGATAAAGCTACTTGGGGATTAGCTGGAACAATGATTTTTTTATGTATCCTTGTTCCAAAATTTATTCCCCGTCAGACAATGAATGTCCAGCAGGGGTCAGAGATGCAGCAACAGATAAATGAGGCAATAATGGTCGATCCAAATATCATGGGTCCCGATTTTGGCACAGCGCTACTGGATGTGGCTCCGGAAGAGTAAGCCGGGGAAAGCAGGAGAAATTAGTTTGTACCTCTTACCTTTAACCTCGCACCTCAAATTGAACTGTTAGCTCAGTTGGTTCAGAGCACTGCCTTGACAGGGCAGGGGTCGCCGGTTCGAGTCCGGCACAGTTCACTATATAGATTGAATGATAATCGATTATATGCATTGGCATAAAACAAATTAGAAGAAATCTATGCGTACTTCTGCTGCGCTACAATATTTATATTTGCAAAAGCCGGTAAGTTCAATTATACTTATCAGCCTTATTTCTGTTTTGCCATGGATCGCTCTTGGCGATTTCTCTACGAAAGGCGAACCAAGAGAAGCGGCCGTAGCCGTTTCGATGGTGGAGACCGGAGACTGGATACTGCCGAAAGTCTATGCGAACGAATTTGCCTATAAGCCTCCCATGATGCATTGGCTTATCGCTGTCTTTTCGTTTCCCGAAGGACATGTTTCGGAATTTACGTCGCGCCTTCCTTCCGCGCTCGCTTATATGCTGATGATGGTTTTTGTACTGATTCTGTTCGGAAGGAAAACGCGCTTTCAGGAAGCATTTATAGCCACATTACTGTTACTTACCTGCTTCGAGATTCATCGGGCAGGTATGACTTCACGGGTAGATATGGTATTGACATCCTTTGTGGTTATTGGGCTTATCCAATTATTCAGGTGGGAAGATAAGTTGGAATTAAAAGGATTACCTGTGATAATACCGCTGATTTTAAGCGGCGCTGCTCTTACGAAAGGTCCGGTCGGCATTCTCGTTCCCCTGTTCGTGTTTTGCGTTTACCTGTTGATTCTGCGTAAATACAGCTTGTTGAAAATCATCAAATCCATTCTGTATATTGGCGTCGCATCCTGTTTTATTCCTTTATTGTGGTATATCGAAGCATGGCGGGAGGGCGGAAACGAATTTTTAAATGTGGTGTTAGCCGAAAATTTTGGTCGCTTTTTCCACTTGGGAGATGGAAATATTAACTATGATTTGGGACACGAAAACGGAGCGTGGTATAATCTGGTGACACTAATTGCCGGTTTTATTCCCTGGACTTTATTGCTGCTTTTCTCCCTGTTCGGACTGAAAATCGGCAAACCGGACACTCCCACAAAACAATGGTTCAAAAAAGTATGGAATAGCATCGTATCGATGGATAAAATCAAACTTTTCAGTTTGGTCGCTTCTGTCTGCATTGTATTTTTTTATTCCATACCCAGTAGCAAACGCAGTGTTTATCTGATGCCTGCCTATCCGTTTTTGGCTTTGTTTATTGCTCAGTATTTTATTTATCTGGCCGAATACCGCACACATATATTTCGCCTGTTTGCAGGGACATTGATAGCGATGACTTCCGTCGTCATACTTGTTATTTTTATTCATTTGACAGGGATTGTCGATCTCAACATTTTGATTTCCAAATATATCACCAAACAGGCCTCGCTTGAATTAGTCGAAGCCGTCACGAAATCTTTTTTGCCCGGGATTTTACAGGCAGGCATCTATTTAATGTTGCTGTTAGCCTTGGGTACTTTGTGCTATCAGATGAAAAAGAAAATCAATATCAAATTGCTGTACGCTTCCATTTTTTTGGTATTTTGTTTAAATCTCTTTATTGATGGGGTAGTAATGCCTAACATTCGGAATGAGGCGTCATCGCGTCCTTTTGCTGAAGAAATAAAAAAAGACTACCCGCTTGACAAAACGAATGTATTTGTAATGAATGATCTTCGAAATTATGGCAATTTATATGGCATCAATTTTTATATGCGCAATTGTTTCCATAATTTTGAAATCGAACAACCTCAATCGGGTTATTTCCTGGCCATAGAAAAAGATTATCCCAACATACAACAAAACTATCAGGGGACATATACATTCGTCACCCTTCGTACATCGGAAAAAATCATAAGCGATGTGCGAGGGAGAATTGTTTTGAGCCGGTTTATACGTAATAATGCGCATTAATGTTGCCGATCGAACCTGCTGGATAATAGAGGTTGTTCAAAAAACTAAAGGATGTCTCACGACACCCTCTAATCAATTTGTTAACCTTAAATCTAATACTATTATGAAAAACCACGCCGCAAAGATACGACTGTTTTTTTGAATTATCAACAATCGAATCGTTAAAATGCGTTATTTATTTTTTAAAAACATTAAAATACACAAAATAAACCTCAGCAGCGGTTAGTTTTCAGTCACGCTTTTATAGTATTTGTATCGTTCCTGCACTTCGGCCACATAGTTATAGGTCTCTTTGCCGCGCAGGTATCCATGGTTGCATACGGGATCGGTATAGTATTGGGATTCGGATTTTAAGAGGATGAATTCAGCTACGTTGTCGTTCCATACATGGGGGTCTTTTCCGTATTTTTCAGCCAACAGCCGGGCGTCGTTCACATGGCCGATACCTGCATTATAGGATGCCAGCGTTAATCTTACCTGCTCCAGCGAATCGGATACCTCGGTAAATCCTTTTCTAAACTGAAGCAGACATTCGACGCCGGCGCGGATACATTTTTCCGGATCCTGCATCTCTCCGGGCTGAAAACCCAGATGCCCGGCTGTACGGGGCATCACTCCCATAAGCCCTTCGGCGCCGCTCCACGCCACTGCCGAAGGTATAAACTGCGATTCCTGATAGGCAATGGACGCCAGCAGTTGCCAGTCCCAATCGAGTAGGGGCGCATATTTTTTAAACAGATGATCGTAAGGAGATATCTGTCCGTCGACAACCCTGGGTACAACCGTATTGAGGATAGGGATGAAATCTTTGGAACGCTCAAAGTAACGCTTGGATATTGCCTGATAGGTATTTATCCTCGTTTTATTGGATGCCCATTCATTAATGGCGTCGGCCAAAAGGGGAGAACTCTTGCGGACAATCCAAGAGGAACGATGTTTGAAGCTGATTTCCAGATTGGTATTGATATTGCGGAAATAGGTGCGATTCAGTCGTGCCACGTCGTCCTCGCAAACCGTGTAGGGAATGTTGCCGACAGATACCATCTCTATCAAATCCTCGGTGGATAGTATTTCTTCTTCAACGTCTACGATATGTATGCCGCCTCCCAATTCACTGTTCAGATTCTCTAACCGGTTATGATAGTGGGTGCCGGGCTTTACGTATACATCCTTTCCGATCAACTGCGTAACATCCCGGATAAGCGTGTCTCCCGGATTGGCTCGCTGGATAATCACAAGATTCGTTTGCCGCTCGTGACCGCAAGGCAATACTTCCTGTTTCGTTTTTCTGTCAAGTTGAACCGGATAAGCCACCACATCCGCTTCGCCTGACTGTAGCATCTCAAATAAGCGGGTTATATTTTCGGCAACCTTGACGTTTAAATTCAACCGGCGCTCTTTGGCAAAGTCGGCAATCAGGTCGTATTCATATCCCATCGGTTGCATTTTGAATTGAAAATACGACGTCGAACCGTTTAATGTGACGACAGTTATTTCACCCTTTTCCATGATTGTCGGGAAATCAACAACGACCTCATCCATTTTTTTCCCGCCATA
>Ga0082212_10013792_pt1 | contig 10089 bp, 7 predicted proteins | sample TergutNt197P3_FD_71548 | JGI IMG/M metagenome (GOLD analysis project Ga0082212, IMG submission 71548) | Neocapritermes taracua P3 segment gut microbial communities from Petit-Saut dam, French Guiana - Nt197 P3 | ecosystem: Host-associated > Arthropoda: Insects > Digestive system > Gut ... | reverse complement strand
AGCGGTAGCAGTAGCAGGTGTATCGGCAGCAGAAGGTGAAGCAGAGGATGTCAAAGATTCCTATGATGTATTTCTAGCCGAGGTTGGTCCCAATAAGATGGGCGTCATTAAGGCGGTTAAGGATATCACCGGTCTAGGTCTCAGAGAGTCTAAAGAATTGGTTGATTCGGCACCTACAATGGTTAAGGAAGGTGTTACTCAGAGCGAAGCTGAGGGTATTCGTGATACCTTGGTCGAAGTCGGAGCATCTATCGAACTCAAGTAACCAAGAAACAAACTACATCTGTTATTCGATATTTCTCATCCGATTAACAGATGTATTATTGTGCCACAGATGATATAATATGTGTATGGGAAGCCCTATGCTTTGTAGGGTTTTTATCCTTGAAAATTTTGTTCTGGAATATATCACGAAAGGAGTTAGCATGAGATACACCGGTGTAACAGCGAGAGGTATATTGACCCCTATTTTTCAACAGGGAGATGATCTCATCGGAGAGATTGTCAAATGTCTAGTAAACGCCTCGGAAGCAGAAGGATTTAACCTGAACAACAGAGATATTGTTGCGGTGACCGAAGCGGTGGTTGGAAGAACACAAGGAAACTACGCTACATGTGAGCAGGTAGCCAAAGCATTCAGTCAAACCTTTGAATCGGATGAAATCGGTTTAGTCTTCCCGATACTCTCGAGAAACAGATTTGCTATTCTGCTGAAATCATTCGCGATGGGTGCAAAGAGAATTTTCCTACAGCTGTCCTACCCCAGTGATGAAGTTGGAAACACATTCATCAGTATCGATGATGCTGACGAAAAGGGAGTCAATATATTTACCGATAGTTTTTCCGAGCAGGAGTTTCGCAGTATCTTCGGAACCAACACAAAACATACCTTTACAGGTGTCGATTACATCGAATACTATAAATCCATAAACGAGAACATCGAGATAGTATTCTCTAACGATCCTAAGTACATCCTGAATTTTACCAACGATGTATTAGTTTGTGATGTCCATACACGTTTCCGTACACAGAAAATTCTCAGAAGTGCCGGAGCGAATGTATACCGACTCGATGAGATAATGAACGAAAGTATCGACGGAAGTGGATACAATCCACTCTATGGAGTACTAGGCTCAAACAAAGCCTCAGAAGAGCGACTTAAACTATTCCCCATAGAAACCGATAAGTTCGTTGTAGACTTACAACAAGCGATACTGGCCAAGACCGGTAAGCTGATGGAGTGTATGGTTTACGGAGATGGTGGTTTCAAGGATCCGGTCGGAGGTATATGGGAATTGGCAGATCCCGTTATCTCACCTTCCTTCACTTCAGGGCTCATCGGAACGCCCAATGAACTGAAGATAAAATATGTAGCAGATGAAGAATTTGCACATCTGTCTGGTGAAGAGTTGAGTTGTGCACTAAAGCAAAAGATCAAACTGAAGAGCGTATCACAACCCGAGCAGATCTTCTCAGACGGAACCACACCCAGGAGATACTCCGATTTGGTCGGAAGTCTATCGGATTTGGTGTCCGGTAGCGGAGATCGAGGAACACCGGTAGTATTGGTACAAAACTATTTTTCCGACTATGCCTTGAGCTAAGACTGATGGTAATATAACGTTTACGGTTATACTGTTCTGTCGATGATGTATGAATAACCTCGGTGTGAACCGTTTTCAAACTAATGAAACAATAAAAACAACGAAGCCTTAACGGTTTCGTTGTATCATTCTGGTTCGCTTGCTATTCCTCGATCTGTAGTCGCTGTATTTTAACTGCTATTCCGCTCTTCTCGTCTATCTCTGCTAGCACTCCCTGAAGCATTGAAGGTCCTTTGGCAGGTGTCATTCGGGTAGGGGTTGCATAACGCTGTCTTTCAATTGCCTTTTGTATATCCACGCCGATGACAGATTCTTTTGCCCCGGTCATGCCTATGTCGGTTATATATGCGGTACCATTAGGCAGTATACATTCATCAGCGGTCTGAACATGGGTATGTGTTCCGTACACCATCGAAAGCTGTCCATCAAAGCTGCGTGCAAACGCTATCTTCTCGCTGGTATACTCGGCATGAAAATCCACGATTATGATGGGAGTCGTTGAATCGGTTAGTATCTCATCCATTGCATCATAGAAATTGGTGGCTGCCATGCTCATGTATGAGCATCCCAAAAGATTAACGACTTGAACTTGGTATCGACCTTTGTCATAGACCATATTACCCTGTCCTGGTATTCCTTTTCCGAGATTATATGGTCTGAGTAGACCGTAGGTATTTTCGTATAGATTCAGATAATCGGTAGAGTTGAATGCATGATTTCCGGTAGTGATTATATCCACACCCGAGGTGAAAATCCTGTTTGCAGTTGCTTCGTTAATACCTATTCCCGATGTAGCGCTGTTTTCACCGTTTGCCAATACTAAATCAACATCATAAAGCTTCCTCAGATGAGGAAGCTTTTGTCTTAAGAAATTAACGCCGTTATCTGCACATATATCGCCAATTGCTAGAATAACCATTTTCTACCTACTTTGCGTATTCGATTGCTCTGCTTTCGCGGATAACATTTACCTTTATCTGACCGGGGTAGTTCAATTCATCTTCGATTCGTTTGACTATATCGCGAGCAACAATGGCAAGACGGTCATCACTGACGACATCAGGACTGACTAGTATTCGGATTTCACGACCTGCCTGTACGGCAAAGGAATGGTCCACACCATCAAAGCCGTTTGCGATTTCTTCCAGTTTTTCCAAACGTTTGATATAGTTTTCTAGATTCTCACTGCGGGCACCCGGACGTGCAGCCGATATGGCATCTGCAGCCATAATGATATATGCCAACGGTGTTGTTGCATCAACATCACCATGATGTGCTTCGATAGCGTGTACAATTTCGGTATTCTCCTTATATCGCTTTGCGATATCGACACCTATCTGTACGTGAGAACCTTCAATCTCGTGATCCAGTGCTTTACCGATATCATGAAGTAAACCGGCACGCCGTGCCATCTTGACATCCAGATTGAGTTCTGCGGCAATAATACCTGAGAGTACTGCTACTTCAAAGGAGTGGTTGAGTACATTTTGACCATAGCTGGTGCGGTAGTGTAATCTACCTAAGATTTTTACCAGATCCGGATGAATTCCGTGGATACCTAAATCAAGGACCACACGCTCTCCTTCACGTCGAATTGTTTGATCAACCTCTTTACGGGATTTCTCAACCGTTTCTTCAATACGTGCGGGATGAATTCGACCATCTGAGATCAACTTCTCTATTGAACGACGTGCTACCTCACGTCTGATGGGGTCAAAACACGAGACGGTAATAGCTTCCGGGGTATCGTCAATTATCAGGTCAACGCCGGTTATTGTCTCTATCGCTCGTATATTGCGACCCTCTCGACCGATGATACGACCTTTCATATCGTCGTTCGGAAGTGAAACAACTGATACAGTTACCTCTGAGGAATGGTCCGCGGCAGTACGGGCTATGGCAGTGGAAATGATATCCTGCGCCAGCAACTCTGATTCATCATGTAGATTCTGTTCGTATGCTTTGATACGAATCGCTTTCTCGTGATCCAGATCGTTATCTACCTGTGCTAATAATATCTCTTTTGCCTGAGACTGTGTTAAGTTTGAAACAGATTCTAAAACCGCTTGCTCAGACTGTTTAATCTCCTCAACTTCTTTCTTGAGCTGTTCTATCGACTCTGCTCTTTCATCAAGATTCTTTCTTCGGTCTATGATACTTTGAGAATCGCGTTCGAGCTGCTCCTGTTTTTTGTCTAGTGACTCTTCTCTTTGGGTAATCCGAGTCTCTCTCTTTGAGAGTTCGTTCCTTCTTTCTTTAAGTTCGTTTTCAGATTCTGTACGCATTCTAAAGATCTCATCTTTAGCTTCTAACACAACTTCTTTGCGACGCTGTTCCGCACTCTTAATTGAGCTATTCAATATGCGTTTTGCTTCATCTTCAGCAGAGCCTATCCTGGCTTCTGCTACCCTGCGACGATGAGCAATTCCAAAAAAGAAACCCGCAACACCGAAAGCAAATGCTGCACCGATGCCGACTAGGATAATTATTAAGTTTTCGTTCATCTGCTAGTTTATCAGTCCTCCTTGTAGTATAGTATATGTAGAGATGTGAAATCTATTTTAGTAACGGTCAATTATGTGGAAAAACACAGCGTTTATTGACCACGACAAAACAAAATATCTAATAGTATTTTAGTTATATAATAAAGTGATGTCAACCGAAAATTTTACAAAATGTAATTAGTTGTCACTTGGTACGTCCTTACAAAAACAGCTGAGTCATAATGAAAAGACCATAAATGAGATACAGAATTTGGTAAAATAGCAATTACGAAATTGAAATATATGTTGACATAGCCCAAAATACATGGTATATATTTGTGTAAAACTGATAATTCGAGAATCGAAGAAGACGTTTATCCTTCAATGACTCCTTTTCAGAGAATACTGCAGATGCTGAGAGCGGTATAGGAGATTGACTGAGTACCACCGTCTGAGAGCGTCGTAAATGGGCGACGGGTGTGAACCGTTATATTCACAGAAGAGTTGACAGCAGTGCTGTAATTCGGGTGGAACCGTGGGGCAAACCTCATCCCGTGTTGGATGTGGTTTTTTTGTATATGTAAATAATAAACGGAGGCAAAAAAATGAGTAAAATCAAGATTAAGTTAAGAGACAGCGAAACAGAATTTGAAGCAGGTGTGAGTGGCATAGATATCGCTGCTTCTATAGGTGCAGGTCTAGCAAAAGCTGCCTGTGCAGTAGAGTTCAACTCGACCATGCAGGATCTGCGTGTCCCGATAGAGACTGACGGAGCTTTAGAAATACTCACATTTGACAGCAAGGATGGCAAACATGCCTTTTGGCATAGCTCGAGCCATGTCATGGCTCAGGCGCTGATGCATCTCTATCCGGAGATACAGCTGGCAATCGGACCGGCTATTGAGAATGGTTTCTACTATGATGTGGATATTGAGCACGTCTTTACCCCGGATGATTTTGAACAAATAGAAGCAGAGATGGAAAGAATTGTTAAGCAGGATATTCCTCTCGAACGTTTCTCGTTGCCGAGAGACGAAGCTCTCTCATTCATGAAGGATCAGATGTATAAGGTGGAGCTGATATCGGACCTACCGGAAGATGCGATAATCAGTTTCTATCGACAGGGTGATTTTGTCGATCTTTGTGCTGGACCTCATCTGATGACAACAGGTCCCATCAAATCCTTTAAGATTACCAGTGTGACCGGTGCCTACTGGAGAGGTGACTCAAACAATAAGATGTTGCAGAGAATATATGGAATTAGTTTCCCGAAAAAGCAACAACTTGAGGATTACCTCACAATGTTGGAAGAAGCTAAGAAACGCGATCATCGCAGACTAGGCAGAGAACTCGACCTGTTCGATATACTTGAAGAAGGTCCCGGCTTCCCGTTCTTCCTCCCGAAAGGTATGATAGTACGCAATGAACTGGAGAGTCTCTGGCGTAGTGAACACTATAAGGCGGGATATCATGAGATCAAGAGCCCCATAATACTCAACCGCAGCCTTTGGGAAACATCGGGTCACTGGTTCCACTACAAAGAAAATATGTACACGACCATTATCGATGAAGAGGATTTTGCCATTAAACCCATGAACTGTCCCGGAGCCTTATTGGTCTACAACAGTAAGATGAGGAGTTACAGGGATCTACCGTATAGGATAGGGGAGATGGGTTTAGTTCATCGTCACGAATTGTCGGGTTCACTGCACGGGTTAATGAGGGTAAGAGCTTTTACACAGGACGATGCGCATATCTTCATGACCGAAGAGCAGATAGAACAGGAGATATTAGGGGTAATACGTCTGACCGATCGATTCTATAGTATCTTCGGATTTGACTACGAGTTGGAACTATCCACAAGACCTGAGGTCTTCATGGGAGATATCGAGACATGGAATAAGGCGGAAGAAGCACTGAAGAAAGCTTTGGAGAAGAATGGCAAAGAGTATTCCATAAATGAGGGTGACGGTGCATTCTACGGACCCAAAATAGATTTCCATATCAAGGATAGTATGGGGAGAAGGTGGCAATGTGCCACAATACAGTTGGATTACCAGATGGCTGAACGATTTGATACTTCATACATAGGTGCCGACGGAGAAAAACATCGCCCGATTTTGATACACCGTGTAGTCTTCGGTGCGATAGAGCGATTCATTGCAATAATGACCGAGCACTTTGCTGGAGCATTCCCGGTATGGCTAGCACCTGTTCAGGTCGAGATAATACCTATCTCAGAAAACCATCATGACTACGCTCGACAGATAGAGAGTGTACTATATGACCTGGGATTGAGGGTTGAGGTAGATGATCGCAATGAAAAGATGGGTTACAAAATACGTGAGGCTCAATTGAATAAGATACCGTTCATGTTAGTGGTAGGAGAGCACGAAAAACGAGATAATACTGTCTCGCTGCGATCGAGGGTCAAAGGTGACGAAGGGAATATGTCCCTTGAAGCGTTCATCGAGATAATACAGCAACAGATAAGGGATAAGACGCTACCTGAATAGTCTTTCTGCTGTCCTCCATTACGCACAAATGATTTGCACCACTCATCTGTCCTTATGAGTGGTGCTTGTTTATGTGATTCTCACAACCCTATTCCTCTGTTGATTGTTCGCTGATTTCTGATTCCGTGCTATGATTGTCAATCGCAATCCGTGTTGTGAGTGCACGAACCGAAGAATCGGTTTTACTGAGTTTCATAGAGATGAAAAATAGTTGAATGATAATGACAAAGACTACAAATAATAGAATGAAGTTTATCGGGCTTTGAATCTGCAACAGTTTAGAAAACCAAACCGCAATACCCGGAAATACCGAGAAGAGTAACAAACTAAGTAGAAAGAGTATCCAAAATATCGAATCACGTATCTGCATTCTTGAGATCCGTATTCTGATGAGCATATATAGCAGTGTTACGAGAGAACCGATTATCAGTAAGATTCGTAGGGTAAGGTTGATCATAAGGATTAATCATTCCTTTCAATAGCATTAGAAAGATAGTTATATGGGTTTTCTTCTTCTGAACCATTGTATTAGCAGTATGGAACAGGTAATCTGGGTCATATATACAATGCTGCGTACCAAGGTGAGATAGCTCTTGCCGGAAATACGTTCTTCTATGGTTATCGGTACCTCAGAGATTCTGGCTCCGCACCGGATAAGGTAACTGAGGGTATCCGGTTCGGGAGTGTAGTTTACTCCTAAAGCAAACCGCTTGACTATATTCCGGGTAAAAATACGCATTCCGCTTGTCGGATCACACATAACAAACCCGGTGGTGAGTCGCATAGCAAAACTAATGATGAAGCTTCCTATCATTCTCAGATTGAATGGTTTCTTCTCGGTAATGAAGCGACTGCCTACTACAATATCGTATCCTTTTTCCAGTTGTGTCACAAGTGCATCGATATACTCTGCCTTGTGCTGGCCATCACCATCAAACTGCATGACCGTTTCATATCCATGCTCATATGCAAAGAGCATACCTGCTTGAATAGCACCGGCAAGCCCGAGATTTATCGGCAGGTCCAGCAGATTATATCCATTTTCATGGCAGAATTCAATAGTTCCGTCGGTACTACCATCGTTTACAATGAGGTAATCATAATCAGGACAGTGGTAGGTGATGTCTTCGACTACATGCTTCAGGTTGTTTTTTTCATTGTATGCGGGTATTACAATCAATAGTTTCTTGATCATGTCCGTTGATTTCCCATCTGTCCTGCTATCATGAGCAGTTTATTTGCAGAACTCTTCCAGTTAAACTTTTCCTGTACAATCTGCTGAACTCGACATCCAAGTTCGTCTCTGAATGCTTCATCATTCAATGCATACTGCAGAGCCGAAAGAATACTCTTTGGAGAAACTGTTTCCAACAACATACCTGAGTGCATGTGTTGAATTAACTCGGGATTACCTCCGGTGGGTGTGGAAATGATACATTTCCCGAGCGCGGCAGCCTCCAGCGTAACGGTGGAGAATCCTTCAGAGTAGGTAGGTAGTATGAAGATGTCTGCTTGCTTAAGTAGCGCGAGACTATCCATAAAGGACAGTTGATTCACTAGGTGTACATTTGGAGGTTTTTTCGATTCAACCTCTTGAAAGAGGGGACCGTTTCCTGCCATCACCAATACAGCATTGGAATTATCAGCTGCTAGCATCTTGAATGCGTCAAGTAGTTCATATATACCCTTTTCCTTCAGAAATCTTCCACTGAAGACAACCACAGCTTCATCCGTGAGGCAGAGTTTCTCTCTTATGTCGAGAGCTGACGACTTAGCTGTTTCGTTAATCGCCTCTGGGTCTATCGCATTATATATGACACCGTGTGATTTCACCCTGAAGTGTTCTAACCATTTTTGACAGGAAATAGAGACGCCATAGAAATCTTTACAGTATCGCTTCACTACTCCAATTGCTAGATGCTCATAGATACGTACAAATACATTTACTAAGTGATTTCCCAACGACAGATGGGATGACCCGTGCTCTATTACGATGGCACTAATACCCCGTCGGTGGCATTGCTTAGCTCCATATAGTGAAAGAGGATAGAACCGAGTATTGATGATGGCCATATCATAGTCGGAACTAAATACTTCATTCATTAAACTCTTAAATGAACTGTTTCTTTTGAGTAAAGGAAATCTTCCGTTAAGCAGCATATATGACGGTAGACGTACAATCGATATATTTTCACTGTTCTCGAGTTCGGCAAGCCCTTCCAGCTGACTTGTAACAATGGTTGAAGAATGCCCCATCTCAGACAGTGTTTTGCAAAGATTATATGTATATCGCTCAACCCCTCCAACCGTAGGTAGGTATTGTGCACAAAAGAACAAAAAACGCATATCTATTCTACCTTCTTGTTATGATGACAAATGCCTGTAACACAATGAGAATGATAATACTACAGTATCCAAAGAGTATCTTTTCCTTCGGATGATTATTCCAACTAAGATTCTTGTGATGTGTCGACAGTAAGAACAACGGAAGAACCGGTAAAAAGTATCGCCCTTGTATTCCGAAAATGGTTGTATAGTTAATCGGCGTCCAGCTGATGCATACCAACACCGATAGACACACAACCGCAACCCCTATTAAGTTCATTAAGGTTCTCTCTCGTCTGGCTAAGGGATACTCTTTTTCTGTTCCATCGATAGTGGAAAGAAAGACAAGCAACATTAAAGGAATAATGAATCCCCATCCTATCTCGATGTTGATAGCAATTATCTCACCTAGACGTCCTCCGACTAGACCTTGAATCCAGACGGTGGATTGTTCAATGAAAGACTTGGTTATTAATAGGATAGTCTGAGGTATATGCTGAACGATATAACTGAAGGTAAATAGTTGCTTAGCTTCGTTATTCCCAGAAACGGTATATATCTCTTGACCGGTAACGGCATCAACGTTGACCGCAACGGATGACCCTATCGATCTTCGTAAAGCTTGAGTGTTGAAGGATAACCACAACAGACAAGCGGCAAGTAACGAGAGTGCCAGTATCGGAATAACCTTCTTGATGTTCTCATATTTCTTTATCGGAATCAGTAGTATGAGCAGCAGTAAAGGTAGATAAATAGCTTTTGCCGGAGCAAGTAGTACCGCTATTACTGCCGGCAGAATTATCTTCTTAGAGGAAACCTTCTCCTCGCTCGAAGACAGTTTCAGAACTATAGCGATAAAGAGGAAGGACAGGGTGATTACAAAAACATCATATGAGAAGGAACCTGCCAGAGATATACATATGGGCAAAAGACCAATCAAGGTCATCATATGTTTCCGGAAAGGTATTATTTTTATGGCATACATCACCCCGAAACAATATGAGAGCAGATTAAAAAACCGACCTAAGAACAATAAACCAATTTTGGATAGCCCTAAAAACCGTGCGATTACCACCCCTATGATCGAAGGTAGATAAGCAATGGGGTATACACTTGTCGAATTTCTGGCTTTTACAGTAGTTCCAGGACCAGGTGGTGCTT
>Ga0082212_10013791_pt1 | contig 10089 bp, 9 predicted proteins | sample TergutNt197P3_FD_71548 | JGI IMG/M metagenome (GOLD analysis project Ga0082212, IMG submission 71548) | Neocapritermes taracua P3 segment gut microbial communities from Petit-Saut dam, French Guiana - Nt197 P3 | ecosystem: Host-associated > Arthropoda: Insects > Digestive system > Gut ... | reverse complement strand
GAGGCTGGATCGGCGTCAGCATGAACACCTTGCCATTCACGCCTGCGCTTGCGGAGCATTTCGGCGTAAAACAGGGAACCGGCGTACTGGTAACGCAGCTTGTAGGAGAGGACCAAAAGCCGTCAAATACAGACGGTCCGGCGGCTAAAGCCGGAATTAAACCGGAAGACGTTATTGTCGAATTTGACGGATCGAAAATTAAGGATGTTCAGGATTTCCGGATGGCGGTCGCCAACACAGTTCCCGGCAAAACGGTAAAAGTCAAGATAGTACGACACGGCGAAGAAAAAGTATTTGATGTAGTACTCGCCGAGCGAAAAGATAGGGAACTGGAAAGACAACAGGGGAGAAATGGGGGCTACAGTTTTGAAGAAGAAAAAACAAAACCACGAGCTGAAATCGGCCTCGAGTTTGATAATGTTCCTCCGCGTCTGGCCAGATCAATGGAGATTTCAGGGGGCGCGCATATAACATCAGTTAAAGCGGGAAGTCTGGCGGAAGAAGCCGGTTTAGTTGGACAGGGTCAGCGTGGGGCAAGCGGCGATGTGATTGTCGAAGCCAACGGAAAACCCGTAACCAACCGCGAAGAACTGCTCAATATCGTCAGGGGAATCAATTCCGGGGCTCCGATTGTGATCAAATTCCTGCGATATTACCAGGATGATAATTCGACTTCACTTTTCTACACCAGCCTCATAAAGCCATAACCCTTCCGGCTTTGCGGCGCAATCCGGCCTTCCCGCCGGATTGCGCCGCAGACATGGTGCGCATCAGCCAGTGGTGACACCAAACCCAGAAGCATAAGATTAACGCCTATTCCACATAAACCCGCACCTTGAGATCCATATCTCCCTGGGCGAGATCGGCGTTAACTATGTCCTCGTCCAGATTTTCCAAAGTATCCGCCAACTGGCCGATATTGATCTGGCGTAAATTTATGCCTTGCTTTATCAGCTCACGGTTTGCGGCTTCCGGCAGGCATGAGGCAATCAAATCGTCAACGTAACGGGCAAGCGCCAGCGGCACGCCTACATTGACGTCTCTCTTTTTACCGTCTTCCGTAAAACCTTTCACCTGCACACGCAGCTTTTTACCTTTATTACGCATGTTTTGACGTGCTTCATCGTCGGCGGGCGGCGAGTTCCTGCCATCCGGTTCATCCAGGGATTCCAGCAAGCGGGCTGCTTCATCCGCGTTTATCCGGCCTTGCGCCAGCATATCTAAAACCGTTTTCTTTTCCGTGTTCATACTTTTCCTCTTTAAGATATTTATTTATGCCTGCTTTATTTTGTCCAGGGAAACAATTGCATCCTCCACGCACAGTTCCCCGCGCGACAGTCGGTCTAAAATCTCCTGTTTTTCCTCACGCCGGGCGTCGGCCGAACCGCCTTTGTCGCTGAGACCTAACAATCCTAGCGTGTTTTCCAGCATGTTGCGCACGGTGGGGTAACTTATTCCCAGCGCTTTTTCCACCTCCTTGATTGAACCGCGGCAACGTAAAAAGGTCTCAACGAATTGCAGTTGCTTATCTTCCAAAAGGCAAAATCGGCACGGCGAGAACTGTCCTGTAATTTCGCTGACGCAATGCCTGCAGCGCAAACGTGTTACATCCAGCGTCTGACCGCAAACCGGACAACTGGACGGAGCGTGATAATGCATTACCAAACCTCCTTTCATGAAAGATATCGTAGCATATTACTATATATAATCAATATATTAATCAATAATATTAATTAATATATTGATTATATTAATTTCGTTGTATTTATTTTGGATTTAAAGCCTGCGCCTGTCTATAGTGAATTATTGATAATACTGTTGTACGCGGGCGCATTCTCCGTCGCCTGTTCACTCGCTTGCCTTGAAATTGTATACCGGACGCACCCGCTCGACAATCCTGGCGGTCGGTGCGATGTGGGCAATGATCTCATCTATCGGCTTGTAAGCCATCGGCGACTCGTCGAGCGTGTCTTTGTTGACGCTCGTCGTGAAAATCCCGCTCATTTCAGCAGTATACTCATCCATAGACAGCATTTTGAACGCCGCAGTTCGGCTCATCAGGCGTCCCGCACCGTGTGGGGCGGACTGGTTCCAGTCGTCGTTGCCTTTACCGACGCAGATCAAACTCCCGTCACGCATATTGATTGGAATCAACAGGCGTTCGTTGTGTTTAGCAGAAACCGCACCCTTGCGAAGTATCATCGAGTCGGTATCGATGTAATTATGTATGGTCGTGAAGTGCTCGGTTTCTGTCAAACTCATTCCACGAAGAATAACCTCGGTCATGGCTTTACGGTTCAGCACAGCGAACTTCTGAATTATCTTCATATCGTGGATGTAGTTGTCGAACAACTCTCCGCTGACATAAGCGAGGTCTTTGGGAACGGCGTCAGTTTTAGCGTTTCTAAGCCGCTTTATCGTTTCATCTATCTCACGTCCGCGCCCTTCGGCTTTCAGCGCGGCGATTGCCTCCGCTATTTGCTTTTTTGAGCCGCCTGAAAGTGAGCGGTATGCCTCGTTCTGATACCACTTCGCTACTTCATTCCCGATATGCCGACTGCCTGAATGTACTACAAGGTACAACTCTCCGCCGTCATTTCTGTCAACCTCGATGAAATGGTTCCCGCCGCCGAGCGTCCCGATGCTGTGCCTTGCGCGGACGAGTTTGACTTCCGACACACAACGCAGGGTGGTCAGGTCAATTTCGTCGTTTAGCGCGTGTTCAGTCTTGCGAATTTCCCGCCCACTGGGTATATCGCGGCGAATAAGCTTGTCGAGCGCGGCAAAATCAAGCTTGCGCTCCGCGAGCTTTACCGTTTCCATGCCGCACCCGATGTCCACACCCACCATGCCGGGCACGATTTTATCGGTGATGGTCATGGTTGTGCCGATTGTGCAGCCCATACCGGCGTGAACATCCGGCATGATTCGGATTATGCTGTATGCGAACTCTTCCTGGTCGCATACGGCCTTAATTTGATTCTCCGCCGATTCGTCGAGCCAGGAAGCATAGCACAGAGCTGTGTTGTGAGCGCCTTTTATTGTAATCATAATCTATAACCTTTATTTCCAAATTATGTATGGGAAAAAAGACAGGAACGTTAGATATTTACTCATATTTCCTCTGTTTTTTCAACGCATGCGTGTAATATTAAACCCTGAAGCGCGAACAGCAAATTTTCTTACGATTGCAAACCGTAAAAGCAATGCGCTTCGATACAGCGGCGCAGACAGCAAAAATATTTTTTGATAACCCAGAGAAAGATGCGCCTGTTTTGGGGCGAAATCGTTGGGGAAAATGCGCCGCGTAATAAAAGCGCTAACAGCAAATACCTTGCTCCATGTCCGCCGGAACGTTATCCGGCATCGGGAACGCAATTCCCAAAGAGCGCTTTGAAAATTGATGAGGGGAGGGATTGCCATGCTGGAATTATTGAAAAAAGAAGCTAACAAAACTTTAACGGAAAATATGGCAGTTACCAACCTTAGCACGTTATCGGACTGCCTTGACCTGTTCGCAACCGTCGGCGCGCTTCGCGACGCAACCGACGACGAAATTTCGAGTCGTTTCATGCGCGCTTATACGGAAAACCCGAATATTGCAATGAAGCTCGCCTTTTTCGCCCGTGACGTACGCGGCGGTTTGGGAGAGCGGCGCGTTTTCCGGACGATCCTTCGCTGGCTTGCCGTAAACAAGAAGGTGTCGTTAGAGAAAAATATCCCGAATATTCCGGAATACGGTCGGTTCGACGATCTGCTGACGCTGTTGGATTCTGATTGTGAAAAAAATGTTTTATCGTTTATTGGTGAACAAATGAAAAGCGATACAGCCTCCATGTCAAACGGCGGCGCTGTTTCCCTGCTTGCAAAATGGCTGCCTTCGGTGAACGCTTCAAGCGCGGAAACCGTCAAAAACGCAAAAAAGATAGCGCGCGCGCTTGGCCTGAAAGATGAGGAATATCGTAAGAAATTGTCGCAATTGCGCGCCTATATCAAAATAATCGAAAATAATCTTCGTAAACGTGATTATTCATTCGATTATGAAAAACAGCCTTCTAAAGCGTTGTTCAAATATCGTAAGGCTTTTTTAAGAAACGATGGAGAGCGCTATAATGCTTTTCTCAACCGTGTAGCGTCCGGTAAAGCGTCCCTTAAAACCGGATCGCTTACCCCTTACACTATTATCGCTCAGTTTTTCACGCAACAGCAGCCAACCGATGAAGAACGCGTCGCAATCGACGTTACATGGAATGCGCAGGAGGATTTCACGAACGGAGAAAACGCCCTTGTCGTAGTGGATGGTTCGGCTTCTATGTATGGCGGCGGCCCCCCACTGCCCGCCGCGATCGCGCTTTCTTTGGGCATCTATTTTGCCGAACGGAACACGGGAATATTTCACAACCATTTCATTACGTTCTCATGTAATCCGAGGCTCGTGGAAATCAAGGGTATTGATATTCTGGATCGTTTACGCTACTGCATCGATTTTAATGAAGTAGCGAATACCAATATCCAGAAGGTGTTTGAGTTGGTTTTGGAAACTGCCGTCAATAATAACGTTTCCCAGGCTGAATTGCCTTCCATGCTGTACTTTATTTCAGACATGGAATTTGATAGTTGTTCGGAAGATGCGGGTGCGACCAATTTCGAATACGCTCGCGGTTTGTTCGAACGTAACGGTTATAAACTTCCCGGAGTGGTTTTCTGGAACGTCGCTAGCCGGAATCGTCAGCAGCCGGTGACAAAAAACGATCAGGACATCGTACTGGTTTCGGGCAGTACGCCCCGCGTTTTTTCAATGCTGAAAAGCGGAACGCTGTCGCCTTACGCTTTTATGATGGAAGTGCTGAACTCTGAACGTTACGCAAATATCATGGCTTAGCAGCACTGTTTATACGGTTTTCAGATGTCTTACGGAGAATGAATTAATACACGTATTGTTCCTGCGGCCTGGTACGAACGGGACGATCAGGGCATGCCCGAAGAGAAATGGACAGACGAGTCAGGTTGGGTGGAACTTTGGGCAGCGCCGCGCGGTTACACGGTTTCTATTCCGAAACCGGCGAAAATTCAACACGGATATTTCCTGGTGATTCGCTTCGAGGCGTCATAGGTGGGCGTTGATACAAATGACAGTCACGCAGGGAACCATCCAGGAGGTAACGCCTATTGCTTGCGGAAGGCAAGCATCCCAAGCATCAGGGCAAACGCTCCGGAATCGGGTTCCCGGAAAAATCCCAGAGAGTAGTGCTGCGTATCGGAAAACACGCGAAGAATGCCATTTTCGTCCCGTCGCATCATAATACATATGGCCAAAGAATCACGATCGTGCAGGGTGCACATAAGTTGTTCCCCTTCGAGGGTTACGACGACTGTACAATCCTGAGGCCCGATATAAATTCCGGCCAAATCACTCAGGGAAGATTCCATCGGTTCTTCGGGGAACGACGGTATGGGGTTGCCGCGCAGCATTCCGAAAATGCCGTTTATGATTGAATCCCGGAAAAATGGCTGCCAGGCGTTAATGCCGATAACCAGGGCAATGTTGTTATGCGGGTCAAAACGTAAACCACAGGCCTGCCCACGCGCCGAACCATTGTGTCCCAACAGCCAGCCGCGGTATAACGCGCAGCCCGCCCCGAATGATCCTGGAATTTGTTCGTGCCGCGCGCTTCCATAAGTTTGAGGGAGTTTGACCACCTGCTTGTGCGTGAATTTTATGGCTTTTTCGGACATGCCGGGCGGAGCATCTGAAATACCGCAGATCGTCGACGTAATACTTAAAATATCCCTCATGTTCATAGTTATGCCCGAAAGCGAGCCGTTCCAGAAATCTCCGAAAGGAACTGTACGCGCTTTTTCATACTTCATTGTGCCGCGATTGAACGAATGGTCTGCCGCGTAGTTTTCATGCAATCGCTTTTTAACTTCCACAGTGCCTGCTGTGATGTCAAGGGGCTGAAATATCATTTCGCGATAAAGATCAAGTATATCCGTTCCGGTTATTCGTTTTATGATCTCGGTCAGAATCGCGTACTCGGCATGATCATAACTGAATACGTAACCTGGTTTGAAAAGCTGTGGGGTAGCCTTCAGAAACTCAACGCATTTTGGCCATGAATAATACCAGGCCACGCCGGGATCAGAGATATTAAGCCCGCGATATCCGCTCGTGTGCGACAGCAAATGCCATATTGCCAGATTTGTGCCACGTTCCGTCCCGCGAAGTTCTTCGAGATATTTCTCTATGGGGTCATCCGGGTTGCATTTGCCCGCTTCAATCAATTCCGCGGCAACAAGCGCCGTCAGCAGTTTTGATATACACCCCATCTGGAAATGGGTATTCTCATTAATTTCTGCGGGACTGTCTATCGCCAGAATCCCCGCTTGAGCCGTTACCCGGTGTCCGCCGGCATTCAACGCAATGCAAAGGCCGGGAATGCCCGTATCTTTGCGAATCCTGGTGACCAGCGCCTGTATATGTCCCCGCAATGCCTCCGTTGTGGCGTTTAAGTTATGTTGTTCCGGCGAATTGCCGCTCATATTGAATATTCCTCTGTCGTTTACCCGGATATCGGGAATTTTCTGTCGTCGATTGTCTTGCAAAACTCCCGCAGTGTCGGTGCGTCCATAAGGGCGTCCGGCGGCATATCCATTTTAAATGTATCGCTTACACGGAACAGCATCATCATGCCAACCAACGAATCGCCGCCCATCTCGAAAAAATTATCTTCGGGATTAATATTGTCGAGTTGAAGCGCTTCCATCCATATTTCGCCGACTGTAATTTCCGTCGGCGAAAGCGCCTGTTTTTCATGCGGCTCCGACATATTCACTCCTTTTATTTACCAAACCCTGATTTTTCCCGCGACGAATAGCGTCAAGGCGGCCGGTGACGCACAGGTTGCCCATGGAATCGATATAACCCATATCCCTGGTTTTCAGCCAGCCATCCTGTAGCGAAACTCTTGAATCATCTCCGACGGAACAATAACCTTGCATTACCATTGCGCCGCGCACCCATATTTCGCCATGCTCTCCCCGCGCCGCCTCAAGTCCGCCATGACCGGCGATTTTAATATTCGCGCTCGGAAGCGCAAGTCCGCTCAGTTCGGGATTGTCGAGCAGTTCCATTGCGGAAACCACGCTTATTGCCCCGCAAGTTTCCGTCATGCCGTATCCGGTTCCCACGCTTATGTGAGGGAATTCTTCCGCGAGTTCATTGATAAATTTTCGGCGCAACGCAACACCGTAAATGTTTATATGCTTTAATGACCGCAAATTATTCGTTAATCGATTGGCGCGCAATAGTTCACTTGCCATTGCCGGCGACAAACCGCATAGCGATCCTGCGCGTTCGCTTTCAATTAAATTTGCGGCTTGTCCGGCGTCCCATTCAGGCATCAGCACGATTTTTCCGCCCAGGTAACACATAAGCATCAACTGGGAATACCCGCCGATATTAGAGAACGGCGATAATACAAGAGAGCACGGCTGCGCGTTGTGAGACTGTTTCCGGCCATCCTTTGCCGCGCGAATACTCATACGGAGGCCGCCCAGCATCATGTTCATCAAACCCGTCGTCATATTGCGGTGGGTGAGCGTTACGCCTTTCGGTTTTCCGGTTGTTCCTGACGTGAATGAAATCAATGCCACGTCATCCGGCGCCATTCCGCGGGATTGCTCAATATATGCGTCATTTTCGCAGTCCGGCGCGTTCGACAGATTGAAAATTGAAAAACCTGCCGGCTTTCCGCAGCCCCAATGCAAAACCGCCTCCGGCCTGCATGTTACAGGTATAATCACGGGGCGATTCACGCCGGATGTGTTTATTTTTCCGGCGGAATAAAGATCGGCGACAACGGCGTCACAATTTGTGAGATTAATCGCCTTAGCGGCGGCGCGTCCTTTCGTATCAACCGGGATGAGTATCGGCGTTATACCAGCGAAACAGAATGCCATAAAAGCAATCGCCCATTCCGGGCCGGTATCCATAATCAGCGCGGCACGGCTTCCCTCTTTAAGATTGTATTTATGCCGCAGACTCCACGCGAAATGTTTACCCATTCGTAGAACCTGTCCGAATGTTACCCGCTTATCGTCTTTTATAATAAATTCTCGGTCGGCAAAGACCGCCGCTTTTGCAAAAACGTCCCGCAGCGTTTGAGGGCCGCGGGGAAATACCTTGCAGGGTATGCCTTTTATGACTGCGTCCTGAAGCTCAAAAGGAGATCCTTTATGTATCAGCAGTTCATAAGACAACGCTTTGTCGATGTGTTGTAAATTCATATCATCCTCTAAGAATATGTTTTCTGACCTTGCCCGTTTTCGTCACGGGCAGGCGTTCAACGATTGTGTATTTATATGGAACCTTGTTATGGGAGAGTCTTGCCAGACAATGCTCGCGTAAATCAGCCTTGTTTAAAGAAGAATCATGGGACGCCACATACGCGTGGATTATTTCTCCCATCAGCGAATCGGGCCGGCCTACGACGGCGGCTTCATCGACTCCGGGATATTCCAGCAGCGTTTCTTCGATTTCAAGGGGGCTTATGCGTTCACCGGCGCATTTGATAATATCTTTCTTCCGTCCATTTATGTAAAGGAATCCATCGGTATCCAGATGTCCGATGTCGCCTGTTTTAAGCCAGCCGCCGTCAATCGTCACCGCCGTCAAATCGGGATCATTAAAATAACCGGTCATGACATTCGGGCCGCGCACAAGCACTTCACCGGTTTCACCGGGGCCTGCGGCGCGTCCGTCTTCAGGAACAATTTTCAGTTCAATACCGGGAAGCGGACGGCCGCAGGATTCTTTTTTAATATGGATCATTTCAGGCGGAACGTAACTTACGCGCGTGGCTGCTTCAGTCAGCCCGTACATTGAAAAAATCCGGACATTCGGCAATGCCGCCGTCAGGCTGTCTATAACGGAGGGCGATAATTTATCGGCTGATGAAGTAATCGTTCTGAGCGTAGAAAAATCGTATCGCGGCAAACATCCAGATTTAACAAGTGTATTGAGGTGGTAAGGCACGGCGCAGAGCACGGTACAGCCACGCTCTGTGGTTAACTGTGACAGAAATCTGTTTTGATTTCCGAGGCTGTCCAATATGACAACCGCCGATCCCGCAACGGCTGCGGCGAGCAAAACACTTTTTCCGTAAGTATGGCAAAGCGGCAATATCAGCGCGCATCTGTCGGTTTCATTTAATTCCAGATAGCCGGCGACAGACCGGGCTATAAAACAAAAATTCCCATGACTTAGTACAACTCCTTTTGCCGAACCCGTTGTTCCGGATGTGAAAACAATTGAACTCTCTTCTGGCTTTGGGCATATCCTGGTAAATGGCAGCGTGTGCTGCCATTTACCAGGATATGCCGGATTTTCAGTTTCGAGTTTGCCGTCTGTTTCATTGTTTTTCAGGAATTCATCGAATGATTCAACGGGAATTTTTCCCTGTAACGCGGATTTTATGTCAGCTCTGTCGGCTACAACAAACTGAGTGCGCGTTGTGTTCAAAACACAGGTCACTGTTTGCAATGATTCATTTCTGTCGATTTCAACGGTGGAACAGCCGATAAACTGGGCGGCCCAGTATGCGATAACATAAGCCGGGTGATTTCCGCCGATGATTGCAATCCGGCTTCCAGCAACAGATACGATTTTTCGTAATCTGGCCGATGCCGCGGCAACGAGGTTTCCGAGTTCTTTATATGACCACGTTTTCCCCTCGATAACCAGCGACGGGCGTTCCGGATGCCTTATCATCGCCCGCAGGAATATTTCAACAACCACTGTAAATTCGTCTTTCATACTTTTCGTGGTTATTGTTTTACGAGCTGTTGTTTTATTTCAAAAACCAGCGCAATGCGATTTAAGTTAGATTTCGTGGCGATGTTCGAGGGCTTTTGACATGGTCATTTCGTCCGCGTATTCCAGGTCGCTGCCTACCGGCAAACCCAGGGCTATACGGCTTACTTTAACTCCTATAGGTTTTAGCAATTTTGAAAGATAGATCGCGGTGGCCTCTCCCTCCACATTTGGGTTTGTGGCAAGGATTATTTCCCTTACCGCGCCTTCGCGCA
>Ga0082212_10013790_pt1 | contig 10089 bp, 5 predicted proteins | sample TergutNt197P3_FD_71548 | JGI IMG/M metagenome (GOLD analysis project Ga0082212, IMG submission 71548) | Neocapritermes taracua P3 segment gut microbial communities from Petit-Saut dam, French Guiana - Nt197 P3 | ecosystem: Host-associated > Arthropoda: Insects > Digestive system > Gut ... | reverse complement strand
AGAAGTAAATATATTTGACATAGTAAGATTAACAAGCTATATATTTGATGAAAACGAAGGATTTATTTGGAATAAGGCAATAGAAAAAGCAGGAAAAATAACAGAATCTGGAGGAGACCCAAATATATTTGATATAGTAAGATTAATAAGTTATTGCTTTGATGGAGCAGGATGGTAATTAAAGAAAGGGTGCATATGAAAAAGTTAGAAAAATTAATATTTTTTATAACAGTTAGTATAATAATTGCTTGTCTTAATACTATTTCTTTTGCTGCACCAGTTGATGGCGAAATTTTTGGACTGGAAAATGAGTATATAGATAGTAGTGGAAACATGGTCTCACATTCTATAGAAGTAAAAATATGGGGTGATGAGTTTTATACACATGTTGAAACATTAGATGGATATACTTTAGTAAGAGATTTGGATAACGGTGCTATTTGCTATGGTATTATAAGAGAAGGCGGGGAGTTAGTTTCAACAAAAGTACCATATACAGGTAAAAATACTTTTTATGAAAGAATTATAGAATTACAAATAAGAAGCGGAGTAAAAGAAAATAGTCTGGTAATAAAAAACAAAATACAACAAAGTAAAAATGATTTAGGAATAGACGAGAGTTTCTATAATTATCTACCAGAAATAGAAATATCAGAAGCAAATTTTTTGGCAGAAGGCAACCCTTATTATAATAATAACTATAGAGGAAGTGTAACAGGATTAACGTTAATAATCGATTTTCCAGATGTAAAATCAAGCATTACTCCAACTCAAGTAGATAATTTTTGTAACAGCCTTAATTATACTGAATTTAGTAACAGAGGTTCTGTAAGACAATATTATAGAGATATTTCAGGTGGAGCAATCGATTACACAAATGTTGTACCAACATTTTATTATACAGCAAAAAATAACAGAAGTTATTATACAGACGAAAGTATAGCACAAGGTACTAGAGCAAGAGAATTAATCATTGAAGCACTACAATATTTAGATAACAACAATTTTAATTTTAGTCAGCTTTCGGTAAATGCAAGTGGACAAGTTAGAGCGCTTAATGTATTTTATGCAGGAGCAAGAACAAACGCCTGGGCAAAGGGATTATGGCCACATGCAAGTTCATTATCATTTACAACAAAAGGTGGAACAAGATTTAGCAGATATCAAATGACAGATATGCCTACATCAATAACAATAGGCACATTTGTCCATGAAAATGGCCATCTACTTTTTGGATGGGGAGATACATATGATACCACATCTGGTAGTGGTGGTGGACCACGGAAGATATGACTTAATGTGTGCTAGTGGTAGTACCAATCCTGTTCCACCAAACCCATATTATAGAACGGTATTGGCAGGGTGGGGAGAGCCGGAAATAATTAAAGAATATGAATCGGGTTCTACAATAAGCGTACCTTCTAATCAAGTGGCAGGTCAGTTATATATACGAGAGAATAATAAAGAATTTTATGTAGTTGAAAATGTTCAAGTGGCTTCAACCAATAGATGGTCTAATTTTGGAACTTCTGGGTTATATATTTGGCATATAGATACGACAAAAAGTAACAATACACAACATGATATGACACCAGAGAGACATTATTATGTTTCTATAGAACAAGCAGATGGGCTGTTTCATATAGAACGTAAGGTAAATAGTGGAGATTCAACAGATGCATTTCGTTCGGGGCATAAAACAGAATTCAGTTATAACACAACACCTAATTCAAGATGGTGGGATGGAAGCTCTTCTGAACTTAATATTGTAAATATAAGTGCAGCTGGAACTAATATGACATATAAGTATAACAGTGATGCAAAAGTGTCAATTAAAAATGAACTGGCAAGCGGACAAAAAAATCAGGTTACACAAGGAGAAACAGTAAGATATAAAGTAACGGTAAAAAACACAGGTGGACTGGATTTACACAATTTAACATTAAAAAGTAATTTGAATCCATCATGGCAACAAACAATAACATTACTAGAACCAGGTGATATGAGGGAATATGAATTTACATATGTAGTACCTATGATAGCACAAAATGGGGATCTAATAACAAACACATTAACATTAACTTGTAATGAACTAACAGCGAAAACATCAGATGCATATGTAATAGTAGGTAAATTAATGCTTCCAGAGGGATTCCCAATCCCAAGTGGATTTATGCCGAGTATATTGCCAGGAGAAAATAATATAAATGATGGATTAGTAATAACAGATAGAGACGGAAATGAGTTTGTATGGGTGCCTTGTACTTTAGGAACAGGAACAACAAATCAGCCGAAATATCAGAAATGGACATCTGGATATACAACAACAACAAACGATACATTACCAACAAAAGTAACAAATGAATGGGGAGAAAATGAGTTAACACAGATAGAAAAATATGGTGGGTTTTATGTGGCAAGATATGAAGCAGGAATACCAGATAATTTAACAACAGCATTAGGAACAGCATCTTCTGTAGCAAGAAATGTAGCAGGAGTGCCAGTAAGTAAAAAAGACTGTGTTCCATGGAATTATATAAGCTATACAACTGCAAAAGCAAATGCAGAAAGTATGTATAGCAGTGCCTCGGTACAAAGTGGATTAATAACTGGAACACAATGGGACACTATATGTAAATTAATAGAAAATGCAGGATATAATGTGCAAGCAAATAGTACAGCATGGGGAAATTATTATGGTGCACCAGTAACTGGTATAAACAGCTATTCATCAGATAATGGTGCAACATGGGGAATTGAATCAAATGCTACAAAGAGCACAACTGCAAGATGGCTATTAAAAACAGGACACACAAACTATACAAAAGTAAAAAACATATATGACATAGCAGGTAATTTAGGAGAATGGACAAGTGAAATAAGTGGTAGTATTCGTTCAATACGTGGGTCAACATTTACTAATGGTACGTCTACCACATGGAAAGCAGATGTTAGAGAAACTAGCACTCTTTATGTACCTACTTATACTGGTACTGCTTTTGGTTATCGTGTTGTACTTTATATAACATTTGAAGAATTAGAAGGAACACTAGAGTACAGCGAGACCTCACCAACAAACGGAAACATAACAGTAACATTAACAACAAATAAAGAAATAATAACACCACAAGGTTGGACTCCGGCAGATAATACAAATACATTATTTACAAAAGTGTATTCAGACAATGTAGATGAAATTTTAGAAATAGAAAATGTAGAAGGAGAAACGGCAAATGTGCATATTATTATTAATAATATTGGAGAAATAATAACAATAAAATATGTAGATGTAGAGAATGGTGCATTAATAAATACAATAGAAGTAGGATGCAGAAAAATAGGAACAATATATAATTATATTTTGCCAGAAGAATATATAAATAATGAAAATAAATTATGGTCATTAGTAGACACATGGAACTTAAACAGAAGCCATACAGTGGTAGAAGGAACAAATGAAATAATAGTAGAATATGAAAAAGTAATAAATAATTTAACAATAAAATATATAGATAAAGATGACAATACATTATTAAACACAATAGAAATAACTGGATTGCAAGTAGGAATAATACATAATTATATATTGCCTAAAAATTATACATATAATGAAGCGGTATGGATACTGGCAGATGAAGAGAATTTAAACAGAAGTTATACATTAATAAAAGGAATAAATGAAATAATAGTAGAATATGAAAAATACATTTTTGTTTCATTAATAAAAGAATTGGCAACAGGCCAAAGCGAAACAGTAGTACCAGGTGAAACAATAAATTATAAGATAACAGTAGAAAATCCAGGGAAAGCAGATTTACACAATGTAAGAATAACAGATGCTTTGGATGTTGCTTGGGAAAAAACAATAGATTTAATACCAAACCCAAATAATAAGAGTTTTGAATTTGTATATAATGGGAATTATAGAGAATTTGAAGTACCAGTAAGTGGAACATACAATTTACAAGTGTGGGGGGCACAGGGCGGATATCAAAATAGCCCAGAATATGGAGGTAAAGGAGGATATTCTTCTGGAGAGGTATACCTGGAAAAAGGAACAATTCTTTATATATATGTAGGTGGCTCAGGAAACACAGGTGGAACAACAAATGGATTTAATGGAGGAGGAACAAGAACAAGCAAACCAGGTGGCCGGAGGAGCAACAGACATAAGAATAGGAACAAACTCATTATATGCAAGAGTAATAGTGGCAGGTGGAGGAGGATCAGATGGTTCAAATAATATAGCAGGTGGAGTAGGTGGAGGAACATCAGGAACAGCTGGAGGAGGAAGTACAGGAACAGGAGGACAAGGAGGAACAGCCACAGCAGGAGGAACAGGAGGAGCTGCACCAACACCAGGAACTTTTGGCACAGGAGGAGGAAGTGGCCCAACCAACAATCAACGGACATATAGGAGGAGCAGGTGGAGGTGGCTGGTTTGGAGGAGCAGGAGTAACCGGCTTAGGTAATGGTAATCAATCAAATGTAAGAGCAGGTGGAGGTGGAAGCGGATACATATATACAGCATCAACCGTGCCAAATAATGCAACAATAGGTGGAACATATTTATTAGGAAGTGAGTATTATTTATCAAATGCAAGTACAATAGCAGGAAATGGAGTAATGCCAACACATGACAAAACAAGCACAATGACAGGAAACACAGGAAATGGATATGCAAAACTAACATTGCTAAGTGATTGGGTAGAAGAATATGAATTTACATATATAGTACCTGAAAATGCATATGGCACATTAACAAATACAATAACATTAGAATGTGACGAACTGGAAAGCAAAACTTCAAGTGTAAATGTAACAATAATAAATGAAGGCTCAGAGTATATATATATAGGAGAGGAAACAACAATAGAAGAAATAAAACAAGAAATAGAATTGCTTGAGAACCACAGAATAGAAGTAACAAATATAGATGGGATAGAATTAACAAATTCAGAATATGTAGGAACAGGAAGTGTAGTAAAAGTAATAAATCAATCAGAACAAATAATAAAGAGATATAAAGTAATAGTAAAAGGAGATATAACAGGAGAAGGAGAAGTAAACATATTTGACATAGTAAGATTAATAAGTTATGTATTTGATTCAGAAGAAGGATTTATTTGGGATGAAGCAATAGAAAAAGCAGGGAAAGTAACAGAGTCTGGAGGAAAGCCAAACATATTTGACATAGTAAGACTAATAAGCTACTGTTTTGATGAAGTAGATTGGTAATTTATAATTAAAAATTAAAAATTAAAAATTAATAATTATTAATTATCAATTATTAATTAAAGAAAAAGTGTCTGAAAAAGAGACACTTTTTATGTGTGTCCCCAATGTTCATTTCCGTAAGAAAAATACAAAATACTACACAAAATATAATTAAATCTTAACTAAAATATAATATTATAAAAACAATTCTCTATATATTAAACTTCCGTAAATGTTATTGATATAAATGCTTGAAATATAGGGGAAAGTGGGCTTGACGCAATATATAAAAAGATTATAATAATAATATATATATGTAGAATATATTAAATTTAAGAGAAAATACATAGGAGGAGCAATACAAATGGGGTTATTTAAAAAAATAGTAATTATTATAATAGCAATAGTCGTAATAATTAGTGCAATATTAACGATACTTTATATAAAGCAGAGGACAGGCGTTAATCAAAACGAAGAGATTATATCTAACGAAGGAGAAAATTCTTACATTAGTGAACAAGAAGATTCTTACATTAGCGAACAAGAAGAAGAGCCAAAGTATTCGGACGAAACTTTTATAATTCAATATAAAGAAGGTGTAGATGAAGAAACACGAATAGCTTTAAATGAGTTATATGGTGTGGAAGAAGTGGACGCAATAGGTGAAGATGGAGAAAATATAAAAGTATTAAAAGTAAAAGAAGGGTACACAGTAGAAGAAGTGTTGGAAAAATACATGGCTGACCCAAACATAGAATATGCAGAGCCAGACTATTTTGCAGAATTTTACTATGCACCAAATGACCCGGGATATAAAAATTTAACAGCAGTTCTTAATGCTATAAATGCACAACAAGCATGGGATATAACAAAAGGAGAAAGTGTAATAGTAGCAGTAATTGACTCAGGAGTGTCGGTGCACCCAGATTTGGCAGGAAATCTTCTTCCAGGATATAGTGCATTAGCCAGCTTATCGCCTAATAGCGACACGGTGGGACATGGTACAGCTGTAGCAGGAGTGGTAGGAGCTATTGGAGATAATAAAATAGGAACATTAGGGATAAATTGGAAAGCAAAAATTTTGCCAGTAAAAGTAGATGATGCAAATGGAAACTTAGGTATATCAAATATAGCAAAAGGAATAAGATGGGCAGCAGATAATGGAGCAAGGGTTATGAACTTAAGTGTAGGAAGCTCAAGTGATTCATCAACTTTAAAAAGTGCAATAGATTATGCATATGGAAAAGGGTGTGTAATAGTGGCTGCAACTGGAAATGATGGCAAAAATGCAGTGAGTTTTCCAGCAAGATACTCAAATGTAATTGGAACTGGAGCTTCAAGTGATGGAAAAACAAAAGCTAATATCACAAATTATGGAACAGGGCTGGATGTTTTGGCAATTAGTGCTTGGTATACAACTATAGTGACTGGTGGATATGGCAATATGTCTGGTACATCATTTTCGTCACCACAGGTGGCAGGATTGGCATCATTACTTATAGGCTTAAATCCAGAACTAACACAAGAACAAGTAAAACATTATATACAAATGGGTGCCAGCGGTAATGGAGTAAGAACCGACCTAATAGGATATGGAGTTATAAATTGCGGAAAAACATTACAATTAATGTTAGCAGATATAGAAGATATAGGTGATGAAGAAGAAGTAGAACAAATAGTAAGTAATGTATATGAAATAGAAGAAACAGCTGGAATAAGCTACATAGAAAACATGGAAGAAGAAACAACAGTAGGAACATTAAAAAATAATTTAGACTTACCAACAAAATATACAGTTGAAGTAACAGATATAAATGGAGTGATATTAACAAACACACAATATGCAGGAACAGGAAGTGTAGTAAAAGTAAAAAATCAAGCAGAAGAAATAGTAAAGAATTATACATTAGTGGTAAAAGGAGACATAACAGGAGAAGGAGAAGTAAACATATTTGACATAGTAAAAATAACAAGTTACATATTTGACGAAAGTGAAGGATTTATTTGGAACAAGGCAATAGAAAAAGCAGGGAAAATAACAGAAACAGAAGGAGAACCAAACGTATTTGATATAGTGCGATTAATAAGTTATTGTTTTGATGGAGCAGGATGGTAATTAATAATTAATAATTAAAAATTAAAAATTAATAATTATCAATTATTAATTATTAATTAAAGAAAGGGTGCATATGAAAAAGGCAACGGTTATTATAACAACAATCATATTAATAATTAGTGTAGCACTAGTTTCGCTTAGCGTTCGACAGAAGAAGGTTGTTAACCAAAACGAAGAGGCAATACCTAATGAACCGGAAAATTCTTTTATCAGCGAACAAGAAGAACCAAAGTATTCAGACGAGACATTTATAATCCAATATAAAGAAGGTATAGATGATGAAACAAGAATAGCTTTAAATGAATTATATGGTGTAGAAGAAGTAGATGCAATAGGTGAAGATGGAGAAAATATAAAAGTATTAAAAGTAAAAGAAGGATACACAGTAGAAGGAGTATTGGAAAAATACATGGCTGACCCAAATATAGAATATGCAGAACCAGATTATCTATGTGAATTTTATTATGTACCAAATGACCCATATTATAAGAATATGACATCAATTTTTAATATGTTTGGTCTACAACAAGCATGGGATACAACAAAAGGAGAAAATGTAGTAGTAGCAGTAGTTGACTCTGGAGTTATTGGGAATCACCCGGATTTGGCTAGTAACCTTCTTCCAGGATATAGTGCGGTATCTAGTTTATCACCCAATACTGACAGCTCAGGTCATGGTACATGTGTAGCAGGAATAATAGGAGGAATTGGAAATAACGGAATAGGAGGAATAGGTGTAAGCTTTAAATCAAAAGTTATACCAGTAAAAGTAGATGATGCAAATGGAACTATGGGTATAGCAAACGTAGCAAAAGGAATAAGATGGGCAGCAGATAATGGAGCACAGGTCATAAACTTAAGTATAGGAAGTTATTCAGATTCAACAACATTAAGAAATGAAATAAATTATGCATATAATAAAGGATGCGTTTTAGTAGCTGCCTCTGGAAACGAAGGTAAAAATAACCATGTAAGTTTTCCAGCAAGGTATTCAAATGTAATTGGAGTTGGAGCTTCAAATGACGGGACAACAAGAGCGGCTTTTTCAGATTATGGACCAGAATTAGATGTTGTAGCAATGAATGGCTATTGGACAACTACATCAAGTGGAGGCTATCAGGCTTTTGCAGCAACATCATGTGCAACACCACAGGTGGCAGGATTGGCTGCATTACTGTTGGCGGTAGACCCAACACTAACACCTGATCAAGTAAAAAATTATATACAAAACGGTGCTAAAGGTAATGGAACAAGAATTAATGATGAAGTAGGATATGGATTTATAAATATGCGGAAAGTCAATACAATTATTATTAGCAGATATAGAAGAAGAGGATGATGTAGAAATAGTAGAACAAATAGTAAACAATATATATGAAATAGATGAAATAAGTGGAATAAGTTATATAGAAAATATTGAGGAAGAAACAACAGTAGGAACAATAAAGAACAGTTTAGCATTACCAACAAAATACACAATAGAAATAACAAACATAGATGGAATAACATTAACAGATATGCAATATGCAGGAACAGGAAGTGTATTAAAAATAAAAAATCAGGCAGAAATAATAAAGAATTATACATTAGTGGTAAAAGGAGACATAACAGGAGAAGGAGAAGTAAACATATTTGACATAGTAAGATTAACAAGTTACATATTTGACGAAAATGAAGGATTTATTTGGAACAAAGCAATAGAAAAAGCAGGGAAAATAACAGAATCGGGAGGAGAGCCAAATATATTTGATATAGTGAGACTAATAAGTTATTGCTTTGATGGAGCAGGATGGTAATTATTAATTAAAGAAAGGGTGCATATGAAAAAGGCAACAGTTATTATAACAACAATTATATTAATAATTAGTACAATACTAGCTTCGTTTAGCATGCAAGTAATGGCAACAGAAGCGGAATTTTATTATGTGCCTAATGATCCAGGATATAAGAACATGGCAGCAGTTTTTACTGCAATAGGTGCACAAACAGCATGGGATATAACAAAAGGAGAAAGTGTTGTAGTAGCAGTAGTTGATTCAGGGGTTGCCATTCATGAAGATTTATTATTACTTCCAGGTTATAGTTCAGTATCTAGTTTATCACCTAATGAAGACATATTAATACATGGGACTGGAGTGGCAGGAGTAGCAGGAGCTATTGGGGATAACGGAATAGGAACATTGGGAATAAATTGGAAGGCACAAATTCTACCAGTAAAAGTGGATGATGTAAATGGAAACCTAACTTCGGGAAATGTAGCAAAAGGAATAAGATGGGCAGCAGATAATGGAGCAAGGGTTATAAACATTAGTATAGGATTTACATCTGATTTACAAACAATAAGAGATGCAATAGATTATGCATATAACAAAGGATGTGTAATAGTGGCAGGTAGTGGAAATGATGGTAAAAACGGTGTACACTATCCGGCAAGATACTCAAATGTAATTGGAGTGGGAGCTACAGCTAATGGAATAACAAGAGCAGCTATAACAAATTATGGAACAGGGTTAGATGTTTTAGCAGTAAGCCCATATTATACAACTAATCCAAGTGGAGGATATGAAGGAATGGGAGGTACATCATTTGCCTCACCACAGATAGCAGGATTGGCATCATTACTTATAGGATTAAATCCAGAATTAACACCAGACCAGGTAAAAGATTATGTACAAAGAGGCGCTAGTGGAAATGGTGTAAGAACTGATGAAATGGGCTATGGAGTTATAAATTGTGGAAAGACATTGCAATTAATG
>Ga0082212_10013789_pt1 | contig 10090 bp, 10 predicted proteins | sample TergutNt197P3_FD_71548 | JGI IMG/M metagenome (GOLD analysis project Ga0082212, IMG submission 71548) | Neocapritermes taracua P3 segment gut microbial communities from Petit-Saut dam, French Guiana - Nt197 P3 | ecosystem: Host-associated > Arthropoda: Insects > Digestive system > Gut ... | reverse complement strand
GTAATCAACAATAGGGATGCCATTATCAATTACAATACACTGTTCCGGACATTGCTTTACACAAATTCCGCATTTAATACAGCCAAGGCGGCAGGTTTTTCTGATTGCTGAACGTATGGGGTTGCGGTTTGAACAGAGAGCCAAAACTACTTTTTTGTCTTTGGGGATTACCCTGAGTATTCCCTGAGGACATTCTGCTACACAGACTTTACAGCCTGTACATAATCCCCAGTTAACAACAGGCAGGCCGTCTTTTCCCATTGAAAGAGCACCGAACTTACAGACATTTACACAGTCGCCGAATCCAATACAACCCCAGCTGCACAGTTTTGTCCCGCCTGCAATTTTTGCTCCCCTGCAGGTAGTTAAGCCCGTGTATTTTCCGCGCTTTACGGCAATTTCATTGCCGCCAAGACAACAGGTTACCGATACCAAAGGAGTAACGGCGACTGCACCTACTCCCATAATTTCCGCAAGCCTGTCGGCGGTTATCTTTCCTCCGGCTGTACACTTAGTAATATCCACTCCGGCGGAGCCGACGCCACCTTTTGCAACTGCAACAGCATAACCATCGCAGCCGGGAAAACCGCAGCCGCCGCAGTTGGCGCCGGGCAGGGCTTCACGAACCAGCCCGACCAGGGGATCTTCTTCTACATGAAAGATTTCCTTAAAAACACCAAGGGCAAGCCCAAGAAAAAGGGCAACGGCGGCGGCAACTGCTGCTGTAAAGATAAGAATCGAAATCACTTTACCAGTCCTCCAAAGCCCAAAAACGCCAGGGAAAGGAGAGAAGATATTACAAAGAGAATCGGTGTTCCTTTAAGGAATGACGGAACGGGACTGGTTTTTATCCGCTGCCGTATCCCTGCCAATAAAAGCAAAGAAAGAAGAAAACCAAAAGCCGCTCCAATGGCATACACCAACGATTGGATAAACGAATACGGCTGTCCGGTAAAGGCGCATGTATTGTTTGCTGCATCCAGGGTAACCGCAAGTATTGCGCAATTTGTTGTTATTAAAGCCAGGTAAATACCCATGGCGTTGTAAAGACCGGGAACCATCTTCTTTAAAAAGAATTCCACAAGCTGCACCAGTGAAGCGATCACCAAAATAAATACAAGGATCTGAAGAAACTCAAGACTGCCCTTAACACCGCCGGGCATAGTAAACTCGCCGAAAATCCCATCCCTGGAAAGTATAAAACGATAGATCGGCCAGGTAACGGCAGTTGCAAGTACGGTTACAAAAGTAACGGCAAGCCCCATGCCTATGGATTTGTCTTCATCGGTGCTCATTCCAATAAATGGGCACAGGGCAAGGAAGCGCATAAGAACCACATTGTCTATTAGAAAAGCAGAAATAAAAATTTTAAAGAGGATCACGGTGTGCCCCCTTTCCGTGTTCCCAGGCTGCAGCCCTGACAACCCGGCGCGGGACAAACATCACAAACAGTGCCTTCCTGTCCGGTTTTAATTTTCTTAAAACCGAGGTTAATGGAAATAAACAGGGCAAACACAAAGAAGCCGCCCGGCGGAAGCGTAAAAAACAATATGGGAGTATAATTGCTGAACACTTCAAAACCAAGGATGGTTCCGTTTCCCAGGAATTCACGAACTGCAGCTATTCCAACAAGCACCCAGGTATACCCCAGGCCCATTCCCAAAGCATCGGCAATTACATGGTGCTGCGGCTGTTTGGATGAAAACGATTCCACCCTGCCCATGATTATACAGTTCACTACGATAAGCGGAATAAAAACTCCCATAGCTTTGGAAAGATCGGGGAAGTATGCTTTTAATACATAATCAATAACCGTTGTAAAAGCGGCAATAACAATAATGAATACCGGAATCCTGATTGAATTGGGAATGAGTTTGCGGAATGTGCTGATAACGAGCTCTGACATAAGAAGAACAAAAGTCATGGAAAGCCCCATTCCTATGCCGTTGACAACTTCTGTTGTTACCGCAAGCGCCGAACAAAGACCGATCATCAGTATCAGGAGGGGGTTTTCGCGGATAATGCCGTTTGTAAAGATGCGAACAAGACTTACTTTTTCGCTCATAGGCCCGCTCCTTGCGCAACAAGCCATTGGGAAGCTGCCTGGCCAGCTGCCTTTACAGCCTTGGAAACAGCGGCGCTTGTAACCGTTGCCGCTGTAATGACAATTACATCATTCTTTGCTTCAAAAGGATCGGAGGTTTTTTTACCGGCAAATTGATCGTAAAATGTAATCCCTGTTTTTTTATCTATAAAATAATTCGGCTTGGCTGCATTGGCTCCCAGTCCCGGCGTATCTGAATGACTCATTATTTTTACCCGGCTGATCATTCCGTCGGCGGAAACCCCCACCAGAACAACAATGGGACCTCCATAACTTCCTGCTGAACCCTGAATGGCGGCACCGATTATTTTTCCACCCCGGATAACGCTATATTGATTTTGAAAACTCACTCCCGAATCGTTACTCACAATAGCACCATTTAAATCTTCAAAACTGTCTGCATCGGGAAAAAGATCCTTTATGGCAATTTCCAGATTAACCATATCCTGTTTGTCAATATCCGCTTTTGTTTTTGCATAAACAAAAGCAAGCCCCACACAGGCTGCAACTGCATAGGCTGTAAGCACCAATCCCAGTTTAATTGTATCCCATGCTTTCATTTGGCAGCCTCATTTGTTTTTACCGCAGGCGGCTTTGCAGGCGGTACATAGCCGTACTTTTTCTGAAGCAGCCGGTTCAGGAACGGCGTAACAGCGTTCATAAAGAGAATCCCGTACATGGTTCCTTCAGGATACGCTCCCCAGCGGCGAATCAGCATAACAATAATCCCGACCCCGGCGCCGAAAATTAACTTTCCTTTTGCGGTAAACGGCGCAGTAGTATAATCGGTTACCATAAATGCAGCGCCGAACAAAAGCCCTCCGCTAAGTATGCTGAACAAAGGATCAATACCTATGCACAGTGAAAAAAGAAATGTGGTAACAATCATTGTAAGCGGCGCACGCCAGTCAATAACCCTGGTAACAAGAAGGTAAAAAAAGCCTGCCAGAATTAACAATACGGAAGTTTCACCAATGGTACCGGTATGGTTTCCGAAAAAAAGCGCTTTTATTATGGAAAAATAATCCGTTCTTTCGATAAATCCCGAAGCGGCAAACTGACGGCCTACATCGGAAACATCGCCGCCCAACTTTAAAATACCCAAGGGGGTAGCGCTGCTGATGCTGTCCAGCGTCAGGCCGGATTTGCCGGCGCCGGACACCACTTCCGTAATTTTACCGGCATCGCCTGCTGCGGCAAACATTACCCTGGGTTTGTCCCAGCTTGTCATGGCTGCAGGAAAACTCATCAATAAAAAAGCGCGTCCTATCAGCGCGGGATTAAAAACATTTGCACCAAGCCCGCCGAAAAATTCCTTTGCAACAACGGTTGCAAAAACCGCACCAAGTACAGCATAAAGCAGAGGAACTCCCGGCGGCAGAACCAATGCCAGCAGCAAGCCGGTAACAACAGCAGACAGATCGCCAATACGGTTTTCCTGCTTTATAATTTTTCTGAACAGAGTTTCCCCCGCCACAGCTGAAACAACGGAAACAATAACTACTGCCAATGCGTGGAGGCCGTAAATTACAATACCAAAGATTGTTAACGGCATAAGTGCGATAATTACCTGAGCCATGATCGTCCGGGTGCGTGCCGGAGTTCCAATATGAGGACTCGATCCTAAATATAGCTCGGGCATGGTTCTATTTTCCTTTATCCGCTTGAGCCTGAAGCTGAGATATTGACTTCATGGCACGCAGGCGCTGTTTGCCCACCCTGAAACGCTGAACCAATGTAATACGCGCAGGGCAGACATAGGAACAACTCCCGCACTCAATGCAGTCATTCAGACCTGCTCGCACGGCTTCATCCATATCAGACGATTCAAGGCTGATGTTAATTACAACCGGGGAAAGACGGCAAGGACAGTTTCTGATGCAGCGGCCGCAGCGAATGCAGGCGCTTTCGGGATCAACCGTGGTTTCTTCGCCCCTCATCAAAACAATGCCCGAAGTATTTTTCTGAACGGGAATTGCCGCCGTCGCTACAGCAGAACCCATCATGGGGCCACCGAAGATAATTTTTCGCAGATAGTCATTATCAATCGCCATCACATCGCTTGACAGTTCAGTAATAAGCGTACCGATAGGTAGGCGCATGTTTTTTGGTTTTTTGCAGGCGCCGCCGGAAATTGTAAGATCACGATCGATAAGAGGTTTACCAAGAGAAAAAGCTTCTGCGACTGCAATTAAGGTTCCTACGTTGCTGACTATACAATGCACATCCATGGGAAGGCCGCCGCTGGGAACTTCCCGCCCGGTAAGCGCTGTAATAAGCATTTTTTCTCCGCCCTGCGGATAGCGTGTTTTGCAAAGGCTAATGCTGATATCCAAATCTTCGGAAAGAGCCTGTTTATTCAGCCTGATTGCCTGTTCCAGAACAGAAACCAACGCTGCTTTGTTGTCTTCCATTCCTATTATTGCCTTCTTTACTCCGGTAATCTTCATTACCATGGTAAGGCCGGCAATCAGCAATTCATGTTTTTCGTTAATAACCTCTTCGTCGATAGTCAGGTATGGTTCACATTCAGCGCCGTTTGCAATAATCAGGTCGATTGTTTTTCCGGGCGGCGGATTGAATTTTACATAAGCCGGAAATCCCGCTCCGCCCATACCGATTATCCCCGCTTCTTTAATGCGATTAAGCGCTTCTTCTTTTGTACAGCTGAATGGATCCAGCGGCGGCATAAAAAATTCTGCTCCCTGATCAGCCGCTGCTTCAATGATAATGCAAAGACCGTCTGTATTATTTGATTGGGTTCTAGGTTCTATTTTTTTTACTGTACCGCTGATTGACGCATGAACAGGGCAGGTCATAGAGCCGGGAACAGCAGCATCCGCAATCAACTGCCCCCGTGTCACTGTATCACCGGCATTAACCACTGCTTTATTCGGCGCGCCAAAGTGCTGATTTACAGGAATTACCACCTGAGAAACAACTGCTGTTTCAATGGGCATTCCCTCTGTTGCATGCTTTCTGGTATTAAGCTTTAAACCGCGTTGAAAGCTATGTACTGTCATTTAACGGCGCCGCCGGGAAAGAAGAATCAGTCTGACAAGGCTCATTACCGCAGTAAGGGCGCTGGCTACATACGTCATGGCCGCTGCGGAAAGGACTTTCTTAACACCGCGGAGTTCTTCTGCATCCAGCACATTGTTCTGAGAAAGGATCGCCAAAGCTCTGGACGAAGCATTAAATTCTACCGGCAGTGTTATTAAGTAAAAAGCGACCGCTCCGGCAAAAAGAATAATTCCAATATTAAGAAGAAAGCCAAGATTCGGTACGGCAAGGCCGGCAATTGCAAGCCATGGCCCTATGGTTGAACCAATATTGGCAACCGGTACCAATGTACTCCGCAGACCAAGCGGGCCGTACCCCCTGGCGTGCTGAATGGCATGGCCTGTTTCATGCGCCGCCACACCCACTGCCGCTATTGTTGACTGACCATATACCGGCTGTGAAAGGCGCAGCTTGTGATTGCCCGGATCGTAATGATCTGTCAGGGAACCGGCAACACTTTCAATGGATACATTGCTGATGCTGTTGGCATTCAGCAAAAGCTGCGCTGCCTGAGCCCCGTTAATCCCGCTCTTGCTGCGAACCTTGGAATATTTGTCAAAAGTGGATTTAACCTTAAACTGAGCCCAAAGCGATAAAATGATGGTCGGAACCACCAGTATAATGTAATAAATATCAATTCCCATAAAAGGCATCATAAAATTACTATAATATGGAATATTTAATGAGTAAAGTGCTTAAAAAACAGCATGAATGCCGCCATGGTATACTCAACCGAGCTGCAGAGCGGCGATGGTTCCCCTCTTGCTGGCGGTGTATTAATGCTTCAGGTGGAGTTTTGCGCAGCAAAACTCCAAGCTTAAAAAAAAACAGCATTCATGCTGTTTTTTTTTAAGCAGGCCAATTGCCAGCTCCCATACGGAGCGGTGTTACTTCATCGCCGGAAACATCCAGGATTGTTGAAAAAATCCGGGGCCGCTCTTCTCCTGTATCAAGTATTAGATCAAGGCCGGAAATGGCTTCCAGTTCCCAGCCTCCTTCAAAGAGTTCTTCTTCCGGGATGGGCGGCAACCCATTTGCTTCCGAAGAATTAACTTCAACCGGGTAATCATCTGCATCTTCTCCGACCATACTCCGTTTAGCAGTAACCGAATAGAGTGGCGAACCCAGGACCTTTATCAGCTCTACCGGGACAGGGTGATCGGGAATACGCACCCCAAGTTCGCCCCGCCGGAGCTGCAGGGTTTTTTCCGTACCAAGCAGGGTTTTAAGAATAAATACATAGGGACCCGGAGAAAGCCGTTTTAAGAGCCGGAAGCGGGAATTATCGATACTGCAGAATTCGCCGAATTGGGAAATGTCTGAACAAAGGAGGGTAAAATGCCGTTCATCCCGTTCGCCGGAAATCTTCCGCAGTTTTTTAATACCCTCTTTTGAATGAAGTGAACATACCACAATCCAGCTGGTATCCGACGGGACTCCCAAAAGCCCCCCTTCAGAGAGCAGCCGGGACGACTTGTGGAGTATGCGATCATCAATATTGGTGGAAACTATGTATTCAATCACGCTTTTCAGGGTACCCACATAAGCTTATCCGGTTCAGACTCACTCATAAAGAGTTTTTCATAACGGCCTGAATGGTCTACTCCGGGTTTTTCGGGAAAGTATGTCTTCATAAAAAACCATATTACATCGGCCATCATAAGGGCAGAATTACAGGGGGCATACCGGAACCAGATTTCTTCATTTTCCAGTGTTTTTTTAGCCTCAGGATCTTCGTTTAATTCAGGGTCGGTAAGCCGCCTAAGTTCAGAACGGAGGCCCCCATAATGGGTCCTCCCCACCGAAAGCATGCGCAGATGCTCATGGTCATCCATCCAGTACACCTCATAAATCCCGGCAACTGCAGGGACCTTGGCATTTATCGTCCACCTGTCCGCCTTTGCAAGCGGTGACCATTTAATAAAATAGTGAACTTCCTTGCCCTTTTCTTTGTATGAAATTCCAAAATCATCCAAACTTAAACCCATAACAATACTATATCATACCCGAACATATCCCTAAACCCCGCATTGTATGATAAAAATTCATACACTTCAAAAAGCAATTAGTATACAAAAACATACAAAATACAATCTAGGCAAAACTCCGGATTACCTAAATCTTTGTATTATAAAGAATTAAAAAACCTTGGTTTACTCGTTTATCTTGGCACGATTTTTGCTAGTAAATAGTTGAAGATAGGCATTTATATTATGCATTTGAAGGGGGCTAACATGACATCAAAAAAACCGACTCCTATACAATTATATTTTGACCAGATCAAATCATTTCCGCTTCTGAATTATGAAGAAGAACAGAAAATTGCCGAACGTATTCAAAATGGAGACATGAAATACCGGCAAAAACTGGTTGAATCCAATCTCCGGCTTGTGGTAAAAATTGCCCGTTCGTATTTAAGTCCGGATATTCACTTTCTGGATTTAATACAGGAAGGAAATATCGGCCTTATTCATGCTGTGGAACGTTTTGATCCAAAAAGGGAGGTACGATTCTCTACGTATGCAAGCTGGTGGATTAGACAGAGCATACTCAGGTTTCTGGCAAATAAGCGGCGCTTGATACGTCTGCCCCAGAAAAAGGAGGATGTTCTTCGGAAAATCCAAAAATCGTACCATATCCTTACCCAGGAACTGAAAAGAATGCCCAGTACAAAGGAAATTGCCCGGGAAATAGGCGAACCGGAAGAAGATGTGGAAACAATCCTTTCCATTACTTCCAATATGATTTCCTGTGATCCCTGCGATTCTGATTCAGCAAGTGTCCTGGAATTTCATGAAGATTATACCTATAATCCCGAAAGAAATGTGCTTAAGGAGGACTCGAAATCTGCCACAATGCAGATATTAAACAGCCTGAAAGAAAGGGAGAAAAAAATACTCATGTACCGGTATCAATTTACCGGATCGGGCAAAGAAACCCTTAAAATGATCAGCAACAAAATGGGTATTTCTCCGGAAACTGTGCGTCAGATCGAAATGAAGGCCTTAAGGAAAATCAGGGTAAGTCAGGAATTGCAGAAGTATTTTAGTTAAAGGAGGTCTGCAAACCATAATTTGTCGAGCTGTTACCCGGGTGTTCCTTATCATAAGGGAGGCGCACAAAGTAAATTAGCGGGTCCTGCCCGCAGCAACACCACTGCCTTCGGCAGGGATGCTGCTGCGGACACCCGCCGCTACTTTTCTTCTCGGTGCGCCTCCATACCCCCAGGAACACCCGGGTACCAATACGCGAATAATGGTTTTTACAATGGATGTTAACACCCATCATAAAAACCATAATTTGCCGCTTAGCCTGGTATACTATGAGCCGAAATAATGCTGTGGAAGGGTGAGGCAAGCGTCCTGGTGAGAACTTCTGGAATTCCCCGGCAAACAGACCGCTGAATAACAGAAATACTTTATAAAAAAGTGCATGACCACATAAATTACAATGTATAAAATTATACAATTAGGAAAAAGTAATTTATGTGGTCATGAGGCTGATTTGTCGGACTCCTCCAGGTTCGAGCCCAGGGCGCTTGCCTCACCCTTCCACAGATTTATTGCAGATGATTTGTATACCAGGCTAAGCGACAAATTGTGGTTTGTAGGGCTACTTATACCCCAACCGCTTAGCTTCGGCAATATCGGCGTTGGCTGCGGTGGTGTTGCCTGCCATGCGGTGGGCGGTTCCGCGGTTATGCCATGCAAGGGCGTAATCCGGTTTAATTCGTATTGCTGCAGAAAAATCCTGTATGGCCCGTTCATCATTTTCTTTGTAATAATAAGCCGTGCCGCGCTGGTTGTAAGCTGCAGCGTTGTTTGGTTCAAGCTGGATAAGCCTGTTAAAATCTTCTATCGCCCTGTCGTATTGACCGGTGATCCTGTATGAATAACCCCGGTTATAAAGGGCGTCTGTATAGTCCCTGTTTAATACAAGAGCCTGGTTATAATCGCTCAGGGCCCTTGCATGATCGCCCCTCTGTGCGTAAATATAACCGCGGTAGTTAAAGGCGGCAGCGCTGTCTTTTTTTAAGCCGATTGTTTTGTTAAAGTCTTCCAGGGCGCGGTTTAGATCACCCTTGATTTGATAGGTTCTGCCGCGGGAAAACAGTGCTTCCGCATAATCGGATTTAAGGCTGAGGGCCTTGTTATATTCTGTGAGGGCCCTGTCGTAGTTCCGCTGGTTTAGGTATCTTTCTCCCATTATAAATGAAACCTGGTATTGTTCCATTCCCATCTGAAGCAGTATTGCGGGATCAACAGTCTGGTAGTTTACAGGATTGAGTTCGCCGATGGAAACCCCGCGGCCGCCGGTGAAGCCCGGCCCGCTCCTGATGCCGGAAAGCGATCCGGGCGTGATTGATTCGCCGCCTGTGAAACCGGCGCCGCCTGAGCGTACGTTATAGCCGGCATTGACGCTTGCATTGCCGGCGTCGTTTCCTGAATTCCTGCTGCCGCCTGCTGAAGAATTTGTACCGCCTGCACTGCCGGCTGCGGTAGTTATGGTGGCGGCGCTGTATACACCCTGCTGACGTTCAGATGAACCTTGTTCATCGGCATTGAGCTGTTTTTCCGGTACCAAAGATGGCCGTACGGCATTTGCTTCAAAATTGGCGGAAGTGCCTGTTTTTTTTCCGGAAACAAATTCCTCCTGCGGAATTTCCGCCTTTTTTCCGCAGCCCGAAAACAGAAGAATTGTGAGTAACAGAATTGTTTGCGCGGTTTTTTTCATTGCCCTGTCCACTATCATTAATCTATTGTTGCCGGCAGCAACTGATCCGAAAGGCGGTAATCTCTGGGTACCAGAGTTTCCCAGTCAGACGGTTCCAGGCAGTCTCTGTCTACACGCATAAAGATCTGCTGTTCGTAATTTGGAGAAGGGTGAAGTATATTCTGGGTGTTGATATAGGCAAGGTTAATT
>Ga0082212_10013788_pt1 | contig 10090 bp, 8 predicted proteins | sample TergutNt197P3_FD_71548 | JGI IMG/M metagenome (GOLD analysis project Ga0082212, IMG submission 71548) | Neocapritermes taracua P3 segment gut microbial communities from Petit-Saut dam, French Guiana - Nt197 P3 | ecosystem: Host-associated > Arthropoda: Insects > Digestive system > Gut ... | reverse complement strand
ATAGAATGTTGGTTCAAATAAGGGTGGCCATCACCAACATTGCAGGGGCCGTAGGGGCGATTCGCGAACCGCCCGCGTTTATAATTCCATACCGTTTTGGGCGGTTCGCGAACCGCCCCTACAGCTTCTGAAGAACGCTTTTTATTTCGGAAGCCTGCGGCATGTCAGGATTAAGGTTCAGCGCCTGGGACAACGCTTCCTTTGCCTGGACAGAGTCGCCGTTTTTGGAATAAGCCATACCGAGGTGATATAAATAAGTCGCGTTTTTGGGTTCCTGCTTCACGCAATCCCTCAGCAGATCTATAGCGGGACGATACGCGCCGCGCTTGTAATATATCCACGCCAAAGTATCCGCCGTCGCTGTTAAATTCGGGAACTGCTTGCGCGCCTGCTGCGCCAGTTGTTCAGCTTCTTTCAGGTCGCCGTCGGTTTCCGCAAGCAGGAATGCGAGATTATTGGCGGTTATCGACTGGTTGGGATCGTTTTTCAGAGCCGTTCGATAGCTTTCAATCGCCTTTTTATAGTCTTTCAGGTTGGTTTCATAAATGGTTCCGAGCAGCGTGTATGCCTCTCCGGATCTTGGATTCCCTGAAACGACCTTTTGCAGCTCCGCTATAGCCGCGTCAAATGATTTTTGCGAACGATACAACTGTGCCAGATTCAGCGATCCGGCAACGCTGCCGCCATCCATGGACGCCTGCATGCGGAACGCGTCTTCCGCCTTCGCGGTGTTTCCCTGATCAATGTAAGCCTTGCCGAGAAGTTCGTAAAGCCCGGCGGACTGCGGCGCCTTTTGTATCTGCGCATTAATGCGGGCTATAGCTCTATCCGGTTGCTTGCGCTCACGATCAATCCTGACCAGCGAATCCAGCGGCGCAACGGCGCCGGGATTGCGGTCGAGAGCGCTTTGAAGAAGGGATTCCGCTCTTGAAATATTTCCCTGCTCAAGATATGCCGTTCCAAGCCGATAAAGTCCGCGTGGATCCGTCGGTCTTGCGCTGACATACGCTTCGAGTTCGGCAATCGCTTCCCTGTAATACTTTCTTCCTGCCAGGCTCTCACCCAGCAAAAGGCGCATTTCCACGGCGTTGGGATCGGCGCGTAAAGCGTCCCGCCCGTACTGGATGGCCGCGTCTACATTTCCACTGACAAGTTTCAACTGAGCCAACGCCTGATAAGCCTGAATGTATCCGGGGTCAATTTTAATGGCCGAATTAAACGCGGACTCCGCCTGCGCTTCTTTTCCATCCCGAATGTAGGCCATGCCCAACATATATTGCGCCTGTTTTGAGTTCTGGTCGTTTTCTATAGCGGCCTGTATTTCCTTTATGCTTTCCTCTACTTTGTCCTGTGATATCAGAATATTGGCTTTCAACAGACGGATGTCCGTCTCTTTCGGATTTGCCTTAAGCGTTTCGTCAACAAGCCGCAGCGCTTTGTCAAACGCATTCTGACTTACATGGAAAGCGATAAGCCTTTTACGAATATCCATGTTTTCAGGATTTTCGTTGACAAGTTTTTGCAGAATATCTTCAGCTTTTTCCGCGCTTCCGGTTGTTGCGTAGAACTCCGCCAGCATCTGCCTGGATACCGGATTTTTCGGATCAAGAGAAACCGCCTGCTGGAATTCCTGTTCAGCCTTTACGCGGTCGTTTTGCGCAAGATAGATTCGTCCCAGCAATTCGTGAACCCTTGACCCTTCAAGTCCCCGCTTTGCCTCCTGATTTACCCTGTCAATCGCCTTTTGCGGCTGATTTTGCGTGACATACAGGCTGACAAGCGCGGCTAACGCTCCCGTATTTTTGGGATCAGCCGCAATGGCGGAATTAAACCGGGCTTCCGCCGCAGTTAAGTTTCCCTGTTCCTGATATGCCTGACCAAGCTGATACAATCCAACGGTGTCGGAAGGCCGTTCTTTTACATATTTTTCAAGTTCTGATACGGCCTTTGTAAAATCGCGCTGACTGAGAAAGGCGCTTCCCAGAAGCCTGTACGCGTCAGGCGTCGAAGGATTAATATCCAGCGCCTGCTGTGCGTAACGAGCTGCCGCGTCCGGCTCTCCCATGTCGAGCTTTAACCGGCTCAGAGACAAATATACCGGAACGAATCGGCCGCCTCTTTCAATCGCGAACTGCCATTCCTTTTCCGCGCGCGCCTGGTCGCCCGACTGAAGCGCGGCAAGGCCCAAAAGGTAACGCGCTTCATGTGAAGAGGGCGACGCCGTTACGGCGTCCTGCATCGCGCGGATGGCTTCAGCCGACTTATTCTGTGTGATTAAAACCCGACCGCGTATTAAAAGCGCTTCAATATCCTTGTCGTTGATTTTCAGCACTTCTCCCGCGGCGGCGAACGCCTTATCGTACTCCTTGTTATCCGCAAACACGCGGGCAAGGCGTAACCGGGTGGAGATGTCCGACGGGTTTTCCTTAATAAACTCTTCAAGTGTCGCGATTCCCCTGTCAGCTTGACTGTTGTTTTGATAAAACTGCGACAGCGCGACTTGCAGTGAGGGGTTTTTCGGATCCGCGGCGATCGCTTTTTTGTATTCCGATTCCGCCGATCCGTAATCTTTCCGGCTGAAATACACCTGACCAAGTATTTCATGTATCCGGGTAAGCCCGGGATTTTGCGACAACATCTGATTCAGGCGCTGAATCGCTTTGTCATGCATGTTTTGCATTACATACAGTCTTGCAAGTTCCGTTGCCGCTGACAGATTATCCGGATCGTTTTTCAGAGCGGCTTCAAACTGGGTTTCGGCTGCGGCGGTATTTCCCTGCGCCACATATAGTTTTCCCAATTGTATCATTCCTATGGCGCTTTTGGGATTCCTCCTGGAAAACGCCTGTAGTTCCTGGGCTGCGGTTTTAAAATCTCTTTTAACCGCAAACGCGCTTCCCAGAATGAGGCGCGCTTCATCCAGATCGGGATTAAGATCTAATGCTCTTTGAGCAAGTTGAATCGCTTCATCCGAATTTCCCGCTTCAAGTTTTAAATTCGCCAGCGCAAGCAGCGCGGGAGTAAGCGTTGGAGCCAGTTCAATGGCAAATTCAAGTTCCGATGTAGCTTTTGAAGATTCCCTGTTTTGCAGATACGCCATTCCAAGAAAAAATCGCGCCTGCGCGTAACCAGGACGGTTTCTTACCGAAACTCTTAGATGTGAAACAGCCTGCGCGCTATCGTTTTGAATCAACAGTATGCGGCCTTTGATAAAATGCGCGGTCGCGTCATCGGAGCTTTTTTTGATCAGTTCATCAGCAAGCATGCCGGCTTTTTCGAATTCGCGCTGATCAAACAAAACGGAGGCAAGCCGTCTTTTAAAAACGCTGTTCTCCGGATTGTCGGCGACCAGTTTTTCAAGTGTTTGTATGCCGCGGTCGATTTCTCCTGAAGCCAGGTAAAAATCAGGCAGAATGACCTGACCGTCGGGGCTGTCTTTGCTCAATTCCACATATTTTTTATATTGGTCTTCCGCTTCAGACATACGTTTGTTTTGCAGATAGAAAAATCCAAGCGCGGAAACGGCGTCACGCGACTGCGGATCGTTCTGTACCGCCGCTTTATATTGCTCCTCGGCTTCCGGATCGCGCTTTTGAAAAAAATAGTAATTGCCCAGGGCAAGGCGAGCTTCCACCGAACGTCCGTTTGAGTCGACAATCTTCCGATAAAGTTCCCCCGCTTTATCGACATCAAGCCGCCCGCGGCTGTCTTCGGATCCAAGTGTGATAAAAGGAGGTCTCAACTGTTGTTCCTGTTCAATCCACTTACGGATCTCCTGTAAGGAATCGTTGACATGAATCATTCCAGCCCAGGAATTTGCCTGAAGAATTTGAGATTCAATATTGCCGGGATCTCTGCCGAGAATCAGCTCGGCCTTTTCCCTGGCTTCGTCATACCTGCGCTGCATCAGACGGATGTTGCCGATCCTGAGATGGGCATCCATACGATTCTGGTCGGCTCCAATTGTGGCTTCCATCTCACGTAAAGCATCTTGATATGATCCGATCTGCAGGTACAGCAGCCCAATTTGATAATGCGCTTCCGGGAAACTGGAATTTTTTTTGATCGCGTTCCTGAACTCGATCAGGGCTTCATTGTACCTGCCTTCTTCCATGTATTTTTTTCCGGTTTCGAGATAGGCCTGAGGGCTTTTTGAGCAAGCCTGGAATAATAACAAAAAAGCCGTGGTCAGCATAAAAACTGCAACATAGCGTGTATATTGTTTGTTCGATGACATCATATTATTCCTCCGAATGATCCCTGTTTCAGTGAAACAATTACAAATATTACCGATATTTTTCTATAAATGCCATTCAAAATAAGTAACTACCAGAAGTAATAGGCATGCTGCAACACCACCCACAAGCCAAGAAGTAAATTGGTAATCGTGTGCGCCGTTATTGCGTCTCCGAGACGCCCCTTGCGTATAACCAGTCCTTGATATATAAAGGCGCAAATAATTCCAGGAAGCCATTCGTAATGACTGAGGCCGAAACCGGCGCAAACGATAAGAAACGCTCCCCATCTGAAATAATTTAACGGAACGCCGAGAAAATCGGACTTTATCAGGCAGCGATATAAAAATGAACGATAAAAGACTTCTTCAAGCATGGGAACAACCAGCGATGATCCTAAAACGCGCACGGCGATAAACATCCAGGCAAGCGCGCTTCCATCTCCGTATGATTTCAAAGGATTGAAAGAAGCCGCGCGTTCGCTGAACAATGGTATCGCAGGATAAAGACCGTCCAGGCCAACCCAGATTATAAATACCGCCACGCCCGCGACAATAGACTCCCACGAAAAATTCCAGCGCATTTCTTTTACATGCGCCCGCGTAAGCCATATCAGCCATGCTCCGACGAAAGTCTTTAGCGCGTATATCCAATACGCGCCTGTTTCGCCGAACTGTCCCTGCGCCATAGTCAATGCTGCGAAAACGGCGAAAGGAGCAATGCGTACAATATATGCAAAATGTGGAGACGTATTAAATTTAGTGATCATATTATAAATTTATGTTCCTGTAACGAATCCCGATGTAATTGCCGGGCTAAACAAGTTTTGTAAGGATATCCGGGCCGTTTTCCGTGATTGCGACGGTATGTTCAAAATGCGCCGATGGTTTTCTGTCGCGCGTGACGACGGTCCAGCCGTCGGACAGTATAATGGTTTCATATGTACCGGCGTTTACCATTGGTTCCACGGCCAGAACAAGCCCCGGTTTAAGCTTGACGCCCCGTCCATTGGTTACATAGTTAAGAACCATAGGATCTTCATGCATTTTGCGGCCGATGCCGTGCCCGCCCAGATCGCGCACCATTGAATAGCCATGAGTTTCCCCATGAACCTGGATCGCCCTTGATATTTCTGAAAGATGGTTGCCGGCGACCATTTGTTCGATACCCAGGTAGAGGCATTCCTCCGTGACTTTAAGCAGATTTGCCACGGGAATGGAAACAGCTCCTATAGGCACCGTTATCGCCCCGTCGCCGCAATATCCCTTGTAAAGAGCGCCGAAATCCATGGATATAATGTCGCCTTCCTTAAGCGCGTAGCTTCCGGGGATGCCGTGGACAACCTGCTGATTGACGGAAGTACAGAGCGCTCCGGGAAATCCTTTATACCCTTTAAAAAGAGGCTTTGCTCCCGCTTTGGTTGTTTTAGTCTCGGCAATCCTGTCAAGTTCCCGTGTGGTTACGCCGACGCGGCAGTGTAAGCGAAGTTCCGCGAGTACCTCTGCGACAAGCCGACCGGCGTCGCGCATCAGTTCTATTTCGCGTTTGGATTTGAGAGAAATCATAGATTCCGTCCGCGCCCGTCCGATGTTTTTTTTACTTCAATTTCCACGAAATCCACCAGATCATGCAAAACGGCCGGACGTTTGCGAACGCTGACGTTTACGGTATCGACGGGGAAATCAGACAACAAGCTTTGCGTAATGACATGTGCCAGGGTTTCCAGAAGCGCGTATTCCCGTCCGGCTGCGACAGCCCTCACTTTTTCAACTATCAGGCAATAATCGACAGCGCGCGTGAAATCATCCGTGGCAGCGGCCGCTGACCAGTTCCCGCCGATAATGACATCAGCCTGACATTCCTGCGGCTCGGCGCGTTCCTCCGGCGTTACGCCTATGCGCGGGAAAATTTTTATGCCGGATAACTTCAATTTGTCCGGCTGCTTGCCTTGCATCAATCAGTGTTTCCTATGCCGTTGAGCATCCGCCGCCGCAGCTGGAGCAGTCGGACTGCGCGTTGGGATTATCGAACGTAAAACCGGATCCATCTCTCGCTTCGACGAAATCTATTGTTGTGCCGTCCAAAAAAAGCATGGACTGCGCGTCCACCAACACATTCAGCCCTTCGAAATCAAGAGATTCGTCGTCTTCTCCCTGTTGTTTATCAAGCGACATCTGGTATTGAAATCCGGAACATCCGCCGGCAACCGCGGCAATGCGCAGCCCCAGCGACGCGTCACGTTCGGCTATTATTTCCTTAACCTTGGAAACCGCAATTGGAGTAATAGTTATCATTATTTTGTCTTTCTGTTGTCTTCACGGGTAAAATCTGTATTGAAGATACCTGAATTCAACCAAATACAATAACCGCGCCGGCGGAAAAAGTCAATTAACCCCTTTACGATACAGTCCCTCAAGTGTTTCGGCGATTTCGGAGGGATTTGTCAGCGGCGTGTCGCTTTTGCGCAACATGTAATTCAGCTGCGTCGATTTTTTCAATTTTTCCAGTTTCGGGAGTTTTGTACGGTTTGTTGTTTCAATATGCATGCCGTCATGATCGACCAGGATTACTTTTGGCAGAAACACGCCCGGCCTGCCGATAAAAGCATCCATGATTTTAACCGCCCGTTCGTACTCTTCCCGGGACGACCTGCCGAGGGCTTCATATCGATGTATTTCCCTGCCGTCCCATGTTTTAACGGTGGCGAAGCTCTCGGAAATTCTTTCTTCAATGTCGGCTTCCATATTCAGTGTGTTGTGTCCGGAAGGAATCAGCAAAACTTTTCCCCCGCCTCCTTCAATATTGGCGGCATAGCGCGGCAAAACAATGCCAGAAAGCCAGCCCTGAAGGTGTTTCATGTATATTTTGCCTATCTGGATGGGCGTGATGAAATGCACGATTCCTTTTTCCTTATGGCATTGCAGCAGGTAGTATGGGTGTATGCCCGCCCAGAACATCCTGCGGAATGTTTCCGCCAGTGTTTTATAGTAGTCGTTGACGTGGTTCAGAAGAACCGTCTGATTTCTGATTGTAAAGCCATGATTCCTGATTTTTCGCACCGCGGCAGCCATATCCTCTGTAATCTCATGGTAATGATTGACATGCGTCATGAAATAGACAAGTTTTTCCGGGCCGCTCGTGTATTTATTTGCGGACTGCCTTATCATCTCAAGCAGGTCGTCGCTGATTGCCATTGGCAGAACTACCGGAACCCTGGTTGCGATACGCAGTACCCTGATGTGAGGAATACGGCTCAGTTCTTCAAGTACATATTTTAATTGACCGCGCTCTATCATGAGCGCGTCGCCGCCTGTAACAAGAACCTCGTCGATATTCCTGTTGAAATTAATGTAGAACAGCCCTCTGTTAATCTGTTCCGGGTTGACGCCGGCGTTTGTGTCCAGCGTTTTGGATCTCTGGCAGTGAACGCAGTATGAAGCGCAGCTTGTGTTTCCAGCGACAAAAAGTGCGACCCGGTTCGGATATCGCTGGTAGGCCGCCCCAAAACTCCGGTATTCTTCGCTCATCGCCCCTTCAAGTCCGGTATCGGGAAACAGAAGATTGGCCGGCGTCGGCACGCACTGCCAGAAAATCGGATCAAGGCGCTTATGCGGTTTTTCACTGTGCGGCATTACCGGATGGAACGGATCGGCATGCATGAGAGACGCGTAATATGGCGTTATGCGCAGGGGATCCTTACCCTGTGATCTTAAAGTTCTGACGGTGCGTTTGATTTCTTTTTCCTGGAAGGGTGTAAGACTGATGACTTTTTTAAGCTGATCTACTGTGCGAATGGAGTTTTTAACCTGCCATCCTGCGTCCTGCCACTGCGTTTGCGTAACGTTTTTCCATAATTCGATTGCGTTTGGTTCGCGCGGTTTATAGAAAATATTATCCCTTGCGTTCATGGCGCCCCTCCTTTCGTAAAAACTAACATCAATGGTCTATTATGTGGAATCAAATATCCCGGTCAACTATAATATTTCATTATTGACTAAAGAGCGTTATGAATTTTTCTGAAGAAACCGCGGTTATAACCAACATTCAGGGATTTTCTCTGCATGACGGGCCGGGAATACGTACCGTCGTGTTTTTCAAAGGATGCCCGCTTGCATGTCGCTGGTGCGCGAATCCGGAGTGTATTTCAGGCGCGCCGCAGATTGGATTCATACAGGCGCTATGCGCGCGCTGCGGGCGGTGTTTCGAAGCATGCCCGCGCGGCGCCATCCGGCGGGAAGAAACCGTTCATCGCATAGATTACTCCCGATGTCAGGCGTGCGGCGACTGCGCGTCCCGCTGCGGTTACGGCGCGCTGGTTCGCTATGGCGATACGATGACCGTTCGGGAAGTCTGGGACGCCGTCCGGCGCGACCGGATGTTTTACGACAGTTCGGGCGGCGGCGTTACTGTTTCGGGCGGTGAACCTTTGCTGAAAGCGGAATTTGTCCGTGAACTATTCGCTCGATGCAAGGAAGATGGAATTGATACCTGCGTTGAAACCTGCGGTTTTGCGGGCAGTGAAGCGTTTGCAAAAATACTGCCTGTTACGGATCATTTTCTGTTTGATCTGAAACACCTGGACGCCGCCGCGCATGAGGAACATACCGGGCAGTCAAACGAACGTATTTTAGCAAACGCGGCGCTGCTTCTTGATCGCGGCGCGGATGTTCTTTTCCGGAAGCCGCTGATTCCGGGCGTAAACGATTCTCCGGAAAACATCGCGGCGACCGCCGATTTTTTAAACAGCATTGGCGCTTCCCGCGCAGGCCTGGAACTTATGCCGTACCATCGAATGGGACAGAGTAAATATAGGGCGCTTGATATAAAATATCCCCTTGAAGGAATTGAATCGTGCGAAGACGCGGCGGCGGAATCGGCAAGGGCCGCGTACGAAGCACGAAGCATACGCTGCGCGATCTCGAGATGATATTGTTTACCCGCAATTGAAATACGTTTACCATTCCTTTGCCTGGAAACCATCCGGAGGCGCAACGATTTCTACGGCTTTGCCTGATTGGACGATGACATATAATCCGCTTTCCTGCGCAATTCTTACGGCTTCGTCCGTGGCAATCGCTCCTGCAACGGCTCCTATAAAACGTCTTTTATTTGTGCCCTTGGCATCGGTACAACGCCGGTATTTTTCCAGCCGCTCGATATGGTTGCGTACATCCGCCGTTTCCAGAGTAGTCTTAACTTCTATAAGAACGGCAATCTCGCCGTCATCCAGAAACAGGTCGATTTCGCCTCGGATTCCTAATTTCTTATTCTCGAAAAACTTGTTCCGGCTGCATTCAGTAACTTCATACCCAAATTCCTGGAATTTGGCAACGATGTTGCCCTTTACCATGCTCTCAATAATTTCCCCAATGCGCGAACCGAGAGCAGAAATCTTTTTGTCGGTTTCCTTCATCTGCCGATCGGTTTCCTGCATCCGCCGATCGGTTTCCTGCATCCGCCGATCGGTTTCCTGCATCCGCCTGTCGGTTTCACGGAACATTTCAAGGATACCTTCGTAAGTTAACGCACCCTGGTCTGACATTGCTTCTCTCCTTTACCGACCGTTTTTTTATTCATCAATCTTGGAAATCATAATAACACTGTTTATCGATATCGCCGGATATTTCAAATGGCTTTTACTTTCTTATAAAATCCTGTATTAAAATAATTAATTATGGAGGCGATTTACGATGGCTGATATAGATATGAAGTTGCTTGAAAGTATCGACGCTCTTGAATTGGGCGAAAGCGTTCTCGCGTGGAAACGCGCCATGAAGGCGTCCAGTTGGAAACTCTTCGCGGAGCGGGAAAAGTGGACCGTCGAGTCCTGGCGCGAAACCGAAGGACTTGATTTG
>Ga0082212_10013787_pt1 | contig 10090 bp, 6 predicted proteins | sample TergutNt197P3_FD_71548 | JGI IMG/M metagenome (GOLD analysis project Ga0082212, IMG submission 71548) | Neocapritermes taracua P3 segment gut microbial communities from Petit-Saut dam, French Guiana - Nt197 P3 | ecosystem: Host-associated > Arthropoda: Insects > Digestive system > Gut ... | reverse complement strand
GCCTGCTTCAGGGTTTGGGAAGCAGCCAGAACGCCTGCCCAGTCGGTAGGTACCGCAATTCTGTTGGTATCAAACAGAGCTTTGTTGTAGAACAAGAGCTGCACGTTTCCCGCAAAAGGCAGCGCATAAGTATCGCCGGTACCGTAGGGATCCTTGCCGATAGCCAGGGAGGCAGGGATAAAGTCGGGATCGTCCCGCAGGCCCATCTTATTCAGGTTTGCGTAAATCCCCGCGGCGCAGAATTCCGGCATCCATGGGTCGTCGGCCATAACCAGGTCATAAGCGCCTGAGGAACTTCTGGAATCAAGGGAAACTTTCTGTTTCAGATCGTCAGCCTCAAGGCCGAGTACTTCGACAGTACAGCCATTAGCGCGCTCAAAGGCGGCCTGAACAGATTCGATGGCGGTAACATGGAGCCCGCCCCGGGCGGCGATAACAAGTTTCTGCGGCCCTCCCTGTTGGTTCTGGCCACCTCCGGCTCCGCTGACAAATTGCGGTACCAGTATTGTGCAAAAAACAAGTACCGCCGCAAACATGGCAAAAAGTACACTGTATATGCAAGACCCTGATTATGCGCGTTCTTATCAGCAAATGGCAGACGCCAAGCCATCGTTACTGTTAAAAGGCGAGAATCCGCGTCTGATCGACGAATGGCAAATGGCTCCGATACTTTGGGATGCTGTCCGTTATGAGGTAGATAAGCGCGGACAGCCGGGTCAGTTTATCCTGACAGGATCTGCTGTACCTGCCGACAATCTGACGGCTCATACCGGTACGGGTCGCTTTGCAAGAATAATCATGCGCCCGATGAGTTTGTACGAATCGAAAGAATCAAACGGAAGTGTTTCGCTTGCCGACCTGTTCGACGGAAAACACGAAATCGAAGGCATATCCGATTTAAGCATCGAACAAATTGCATTTTCCCTGTGCAGAGGCGGCTTCCCTGCAACCATCAACAAACCCGACGCAGCGGCGTTGCGAATGTCGGTTGATTATGTGGAAGCAATCATCAATCAGGATATTTCGCGGGTTGACGGCATTGAGAAAAATCCGAATCGCGTACGGTTACTGTTACGCTCGCTTTCCCGAAACATCGCTACAATGGCATCGGTACAAACCATTCTAAAAGATGTGGAAAGCACGGAATCAAGCATTTCGGATAAAACTTTTTCGGTATATTACAACGCCTTACGGCGTATTTTCGTGATTGAATCATTGCCGGCATGGTCGCCTTCCCTGCGCTCGAAAACGGCCATACGTTCTTCGCCAAAGCATCATTTTGTTGATCCTTCGATCGCAACGGCAGTAATGCGAATAAATCCCGAAGGCGTTTTGCGCGACTTTGAATATTTCGGTTTTCTGTTTGAATCCCTATGCGTCCGCGACATGCGCGTGTATGCTCAAAGCAACGATGGCGATGTGTTTCATTATCGCGAAAAAAGCGGGCTGGAAGCCGATATGATTGTTCAGCTGCGTGATGGACGCTGGGGAGCAATAGAAGTAAAGTTGGGCAATACGCAAATTGAACAGGCGGCAAAAAATTTATTGAAATTAAAAGAAAAAGTGGATACGGAAAAAATGCGTAATCCTTCGTTTCTAATGGTTTTAACAGGCGGACAGTATGCGTGTCGACGAAAAGACGGCGTTCTGACAGTACCTGTCGGTTGCTTAAAAAATTAAATGCGGCTTTATCGACCATGTATACAATGCTAAAATAACGGATATTTTTGATTATCGTAACGCATATCAAAAATTTATCGTATCTTTGTCTTTTAAAACATAAATTAATATTAAAAATATCATGAGAAAAAAGTTAAATCACAGAACCGTTTTTATGTACCTGCCGTACATAACCCTGTTTTTTTTGTTTTCGTGCGCTGAACGCAGTAATATAACGCCGGTGCAGCTGACCTGCGAACACATGCCTAATCCGGCGGTTTTAGAGGCGGCGTCGCCGCGTCTGTCGTGGATCAATGAAGCAGTTTCAGCCAATGTTCGCGGCGAGGTTCAGCAGGCATACCGTATCTGCGTGGCTTCTTCCAAAAGCAAATTACTGAAAGGTGAAGCGGATATATGGGATAGCGGTAAAACGTTGTCCGGAAATTCTTATGTAGTGCCTTATGCCGGCAGCAAACTGCAATCGGGTAAGGATTACTGGTGGCGCGTCATGGTGTGGGACAGCCACGATGTGGCTTCGGCCTGGAGCGCGCCGGCTACCTGGGGCATGGGACTTCTTACACAGGGCGAATGGAAAGCGAAATGGATTGGCGCACCGTGGCGGGGTGAAGAGCCATGCAAAGTCATCAGCGCCTGGCCTACCAGGATACTTTCAGGCAATGCTACGGATATGTATCCTTTCTATCCCGCTCCCATGTTTCGCAAATCATTCGAGGTCAAAGACCATGTAGCCTCGGCGAAGGTTTTTGTGACGGGTCTCGGTTTTTTCGAGTTTTACATGAACGGCGAAAAAGTGGGCGACGACTGCTTAGTTCCGAATATCACCAACTATACCGTCCGCGACGACCTTTCACACGACCAGCTATGGATAACGCTCGACAATAACTTCAGAGGATACCGCGTGATGTACCTGGCTTACGACGTAACAAGTATGCTGAAGAAAAAGCAGAACGTAGCCGGCGCTGTCATCGGTGAAGGTTTTTACGACTGCACATCGAAATGGGTCGCTTCGTTCGGGTCGCCGCGCTTCCTGTGCCAGCTGGAGATCACCTATCAGGACGGGACAAAAGATATTATTTGCTCGGACGACACTTGGAAGGTGAAGGAGTCGCCCATTATCAGGAACGGCATTTTCGATGGCGAGATCTATGACGCCAACCTTGAGATTGAAGGATGGGCTACTGCCGCATGTGACGATTCGGGATGGAAGACAGCCGTTCTTCGCGAAGCTCCAACAGGCGAACTCACTGCGCATACCGCCCCAACCGACAAAGTGGTAGAGGTATTCAAGCCGGTATCGTTAACCAAAAACAGCGATGGCGACTATGAGGTGGAATTTAGCGTGGATATTTCGGGATGGATACGTTTCAGGGATGTGCAGGGCAGGAAAGGCGACACGTTGAGTGTGAAATACGTCTACGATACGCGCGTGCCGGTGGGTGTACAGAAATATGTATTTAAAGGCGGCGGAAAAGAATCGTACGCCCCGCGGTTCACCTGGTTCGCCTTTCGGAAAGCGGTCATCAGCGGCGTCGACGTACTGACGCCCGACATGCTGACAGCCGAAATGGTCAATACGGACATGCCCGTCTCAGCCGAATTTAAAACATCCAACCCCCTATTCGACCAGATCAATGCGATCTGGCAACAGTGTATATTAGACAATACGCATGGTTCTGTTTTGGGTCTTGACGCCCACCGCGAGCGCTGTCCCTATACAGGCGACGGACAGGTGGTATGCGTCTCCACCATGCACAATTTCAATGCTGCCGCTTTCTATGAAAAATGGATTCGCGACATGCGCGACGCCCAGAACGTCGAAACGGGATATGTCCCTAATGGAGCGCCCTGGCAGTCAGGCTGCGGCGGCGGCGTACCGTGGGGAGCAGCAATGAATATCATACCGTGGGAACATTATGTCCACTATGGAGACAAGAAAATACTCGAAGACAATTACTTTGCCATGAAGGAACAGGTTCGCTACATGCTGACATGGCTCACCAAAGACGGTACCATGTTTTCTCAAAAGACAAACCTGCATGAGGACAAGCCCAACCAGTGGTTTAACTTAGGCGAATGGGCGCCTCCATCCGGAATGCCTGGCGATGAGTTTATACATACTTTTTACCTGTGGTATTGTGCCGACTTCACGGCAAGGGCGGCCAAAGCACTGAACCGGCAGGATGATGTTTCGTATTATACCACGATCGCCGGCGATGTGAAGGCAGCGTTCCATAAAAAGTTTTACGACGCCGAAAACAAAACGTATGGCGATTATGGAAGTAATATCTTTGCGCTTGTGATGGGCGTACCCCAAGACTGTTACAGTGATGTGGTGGAAGCCTGGCGTCGGGAGGTTGTCGAAAAGAATAACAGCCATGTGAATACAGGTATTTTTGGAACCCGTTTTTTCTTTGAGTGTCTGGCGAAACACGGGATGAACGACGTGGCGTATGAAGCCATGAACCAGCGCGATATACCCAGTTTCGGTTACTGGATCGAACAGGGCGCTACCGTTATGTGGGAACAGTGGAGAGGAGGAGGCTCAAAGAATCATCCGATGTTCGGGGGTGGATTCAACTGGTTTTACCGCACGCTTGCAGGTGTGAATGCCGACGAAAACGAGCCGGGATACAAGCACATCATTATCAAACCGCAACTGCCGAAAAAACTGGATTACGCATACTATTCTAAAATGACGCCCTACGGGAAAGTTGCTTCCGAAGTAAAACGGAATGGCGATAACAGCCTGGAAATGAATGTGGCTGTCCCAACCGGAAGTTATGCGACAATCTACATTCCTGTTTCAGCAAATTCGTCCGTAACGGAAAGCGGCCAGGACATTAACACAGCAGCGGGCATTGAAAATGCCGGAATAGAGAATGGCTGCCGGGTAGTTATTGCCTCGCAGGGTAACTATAAGATTAAAGTAGTAAATTAATTACTATAAATAGGGTGGGGGGCCGGGAAGATACGTATTATTGTTGTTTCAAGGAATCAATCATGGCCATGATATTTTCCGGCGGCACATCATCAGGTACCTGATGCGTCGGAGCGCAGATATAGCCGCCGTTTTTTCCTAACAGACTGTTTGTATTGCGGATCATGTTCCTTACTTCGCCGGGTGTCGCAAACGGCAAAAACTGCTGAGCGCTCACCGCGCCATAAAAAGTCAAATTATCACCAAACCGTTCTTTGAGATAATGCAAATCATATATTTCCGGCTGTACTGTTTGATAGCAGTCAAGACCGATCTCAACCAGTTCCTCCAAAATTGCAGATATATCGCCGCATGAATGTAAAAATACTGGCAGCCCTCTCTCCTTAACGGGCGTAAACATACGTTTCAATTGTGGCTTAATAAACTTCCGCCACAGGTCGGGACCCATGATCAGGCCGTTTTGCTGCCCGTAGTCATCGCCAAAATAAAAACCGTCTACCGGATATTGCAATACCTGCGCAATGATCGTCAGGTTATAATCGGTTATCTTCGTAAAAAGCGCTTCCACAAATTCTTCATTGATAAAAAAATCCATCAACAGATTTTCCATGCCACGCAAACTCCATGCCCGTTCAAAAAGCGTCATCCCGATTTTTGCCAATTTAAAGGAGTCGTTTCCGTTATTTAAAATTCGTTCTGTACGCTGTTGAATAGAAGCCGTATCTATTACAGGGGGAATAAAACCATCAATATCAGCCTCTTTTAAAAGATAGTTTTCTACAACGCCAATATCGTCTCCGCCGCTCCTGTTCCATACAACGCCAAATTCATCCTTGAAAAAGCCGCGCTTGACATAAACACCGTCATTATAACTGATTTATTCAATGTGATTGCCTGCAAACATAAAAAAATCCTCTTTCGTAACGCCGAATTTTTTCGTGAAATTTATCATGGAAGCGCTCGTCAGTTCGATATTGTAAGGTACAATATCTGTAGCCTGATGTGCCAGCGCTAATTGGATACGTTCTTTTTTCATTTTGTTAATTTCCTTTATAGATAACTTTTCATAATACATACTACGCGACAAAAGTAACTAAAAATCGCGAAACACAAAAACGCCTGTTATGCATATTTTTTACGCATCGCTTCTTTCTTTATATTGATATATAAATAAGAAGTTGTATCTTTGCAGGGTGCGATAAATTTTTAATATTATGATAAACTGGAAATATTTTGCAGGGGCGTTTCTTGCTGCGGGATTGATTGGATGCGGGCAACAAAGGAACACAAACGATGATGATGACGAATCGGTAGCGACGATCCTGCCGGCCGAAGAGGTGGAAGTGGGTACGGAAACGCTTCGAACGCAGGTTTTTGAACTTGAAGTGGTGAGTAACGGACGTGTCAGCGCGCAACAGATTGCCGAGCTGCGGTTTGCAAATACTGCGGGAGGTAATGTGCCGGTTAAGATATTCGTTCAAAATGGTAATCGGGTGAATATGGACGATGCCATTGCCATGATTGATACGTTTCAACTGTCGAACAGCTACCGGCAGGCAGTCAATAGTTTGCAACGGGCAGACCTTGACTTGCAGGATGTGCTGATCGGACTGGGGTATACGATTGCCGATTCGGCTTCGATTCCGGAGGATGTCTTCAAACTGGCGCTGATCAGAAGCGGATATAATAACGCTAAAAATCAATATGAACTTGCGAAGTATAATTTGGAACATGCTGTTCTACGGACGCCGATTGCCGGGATTGTGACGAATCTTTTTGCGAAACCGTTCAACCCCGTCGATCCGTCGGCGCCTTTCTGTGTTGTGATCGCGGAAGGAAAACCGGAAGTCGACTTCACTATTCTTGAAAACGAACTGTCGCTGATAAAAAAAGGCGACAGGGTGAAAATCCAACCATACGCCGTACCCGATGTTGTAACGTCAGGAAGCGTTGTCGATATTAATCCGAACGTTGACAAAGACGGCATGGTAAGGATTAAAGCGCATATACAGCCTCATGCGAAGCTATTCAACGGGATGAATGTGCGTATCAGCGTACTGCGCTCATACGGCGAACAATGGGTCGTACCGAAAACAGCCGTCGTACTGCGTACGGGCAAACAGGTCGTCTTTGTGTACAAAGAAGGTAAGGCGGCATGGAATTATGTCGAAACGGGGCTGGAGAACTCGACGCACTACTCCATCACAAGCAATACGCTTCAGGAAGGCGATGAAGTGATTATCAGCGGCAACGAACACTTGGCGGAAGGCACGAATGTAAAACTTGCAGAATCAACTAATGATTAGTGATTAGTGGTTATTTAAATGGTAAAAGCCTGTGAAGTTAAATATGAATAAAATAATTTTCAATTTTCAATTCTCAATTAAATAGATGGTTAAGTTTTTAATACAACGGCCGATTGCGGTGCTGATGGCGTTTTTAGCAATCGTGATTATCGGGTTGATAACGTATTTCACATTGCCGGTATCGCTTTTGCCGGATATTCCGATACCGAATATTACGGTACAGGTTTCGATGCCGGGCAGTTCGGCGCGCGAGCTGGAAACGACTGCCGTCAGTCCGGTACGCAGGCAGTTGATGCAGGTGACAAACTTGCAGGATATCCGAAGCGAAACGCGCAACGGGAGCGCGCAGATCAATCTGCGGTTCGAACACGGGACGAACACCAACCTGGCTTTCATTGAGGTGAATGAAAAAATAGATGCCGCTATGGGTAACATGCCGGCGGGCTTCGAGCGTCCGCGCGTCATCAAGGCCAGCGCAACGGATATACCGGTCTTTTACCTGAACCTGACGCTGAAAGACGATGAGAAGTATGGCGCGACAAAGTCCGAACGTTTTCTTGAGATGAGTGAATTTGCCGAAAATGTTATCAAACGTCGCATTGAACAGCTGCCGGAAGTGACGATGGTCGACGCGACAGGGATCGTCTCAAGCGAAGTACGGGTTCTGCCGGACATGGATAAACTGGAAATCGCAGGCATCTCGCTTACAGAAATCGAAAATACAATTAATGAAAACAACCTCGAACAGGGAAGCATGATCATTCGCGACGGGTATTATGAATATAATGTCAAATTTTCGACGCTGCTTCGTACGGCCGAAGATGTGAAGAACATTTACCTGCGTAAAACAGACCGGATATACCAGCTACGCGACCTGTGTACGGTGCAGGTCGTACCGGAAGAGGAGCGGGGTTTTTCGGTCGTGAACGGTAAGCGCGCCGTCACGCTTGCCATCATCAAACATTCGGCTGAAAACATGGATAACATGAAAAAGGCCCTGAACGGGACAATTGCATATTTCCGCGCACTTTATCCCGAAATCGACTTTACGATAAACCGTAACCAGACAGAACTGCTTGATTATACAATCTCGAACCTCAAACAGAATTTTATGCTTGGGTTCGTCCTGATCTGTATCGTGGCGTTCCTGTTCCTTGGCGACGTGAAATCGCCGACAGTCATTGGCATCAGTATGGCTGTATCGCTGATCGTGTGTTTTCAGTTTTTTTACTTCTTTGGTAAATCGCTTAATATCATTTCTTTATCAGGATTGATACTCGCTATCGGGATGATGATCGACAATTCGCTCATTATTACCGACAACATCACGCAGTACCGCGAACGGGGCTTGTCGATCGAAGACGCCTGCATAAAAGGGACGACAGAAGTGATAACGCCGATGTTGAGTTCGATGCTGACAACGGTTGCGGTCTTCCTGCCGCTCATCTTCCTGAGCGGAATTGTTGGGGCGATCTTCGTCGATGAGGCTTTTTCGGTTACTGTCGGTCTGATGGTCTCTTATTTGACAGGGATCATGCTGCTGCCTGTGCTGTACAGGTTAGTCTATTCGCGAAACTTCCTGAAAATCGACTTCGGCGGTAAAATTTCACGCTATCAGGAACATATCACCCGAAGTTTCTTCGGCTGGTATGACCGCTGGATTGACTTTACTTTTGCGCACAAAGCGCTCATAGCCACTTTTGCTATCGCCGCTATCCCGCTATGCGTGCTGATGTTCAATGTTATACCTAAGTCGGGTATGCCGGATGTCGATCAGGTAGAGTTATTAGCGCGCATTGACTGGGGTGAAAACATACATTTGGATGAAAACCGCCGGCGCATGGATGCGCTCTGTCGCGAGATCGATTCGCTGGCGATGGAACATTCCGTTTTTATCGGACGCCAGCAGTTTATCCTGGATAATGAACGGAAAATGCCGTCGTCCGAAAGTGAGTTGTATGTCAAAGCATCAAACACATCGCTCGCCAGGCAGGTAGAGAAAAAAATCGACAACCGGATACGAAGTGCATTTCCGAACGCGGTCGCTTCGTATGCTCCTCCGGAAACGGTCTTCGAAAAGATATTCGTCACCGGCGAATCGGACATCGTCACGGAACTGTACCCGCGTAGCAGGCAAAGCGATGTCACAGCAACAGAGATACGCGCAATCGAAAAGCGACTGGAAGAAGTAACAGGCGAACGCTCCGTAGGGATATCGTTCGACGAAGAGACAATTCTCCATATCGACCGTGAAAAATTATTGCTTTACGGCGTGAATTTTTATGACATCAGGCTATTGTTACGAACAGCGTTCAGGGATAACCGCGTGACTGTCCTGCGCTCTTTTCAGCAGTATCTTCCCATCAGTATCGTAGGCGAAGAAAAGACGATCGACGAAGTGATCAATCAATCGCTGATCCGTACACGGGCGGGCGGTTCGATACCGCTAAGTACGTTTGTGACCAGGTCGCACTCCGAAGACATGAAAACGATTGTGGCAGGTAAAAACGGGGAATATATCCCGATCGCCTATCAAACGGTGAGCAATCCCAATGAACTGATGCTTAAGACACGGCAGGAAGTGGGACAGATGAAGACATGGGACGCAGGTTTTTCGGGTAGTTTCTTCTCGAACAGGAAGATGATTAATGAGCTGATTGTCATACTGATGATTTCTGTCTTGTTGATGTATTTCATTCTGGCGGCACAGTTCGAGAGTTTCATACAGCCGCTTATTGTGCTGGTAGAGATACCGATTGACGTAGCCGTTGCACTTGTCTGCCTGTGGTTTTTCGGACATACGCTGAACCTGATGAGCGCCATTGGCATTGTGGTGACATGCGGTATCATTGTCAACGATTCAATTCTTAAAATTGACATGATCAACGAACTGCGAAAGACAGGCGTTCCGTTGATGGAAGCGATCCACACAGCAGGGAAGCGACGCCTCCGGGCGATCGTCATGACGTCGCTGACAACGATCATCGCCATGGTACCGATGCTGTTTTCGTTTGATATGGGATCGGAAATACAGAAACCGCTTGCCATCGCCATGATCTCGTCTATGATCTTTGGCACGCTGGTAAGCCTTTTTATAATTCCGCTTGTCTACTGGAGAATGTATAAATAAGTATTTGCAATACGAATAAAATTTTATATGAATAGA
>Ga0082212_10013786_pt1 | contig 10090 bp, 11 predicted proteins | sample TergutNt197P3_FD_71548 | JGI IMG/M metagenome (GOLD analysis project Ga0082212, IMG submission 71548) | Neocapritermes taracua P3 segment gut microbial communities from Petit-Saut dam, French Guiana - Nt197 P3 | ecosystem: Host-associated > Arthropoda: Insects > Digestive system > Gut ... | reverse complement strand
CAAAGTGTTCCTCCGCAATAAAGGGGAGGTAATGGTGGATAATCCCATGGAATACCCCGACGAAGGCCAGGTTGAAGGAGCGGAGGAACCCTATATCAGGGCAGAGGTAATAACCCCGGCTACGTACCTTGGAAACATCATGAGCCTTTGTCTGGAAAAACGGGGGGTTCAGACAGGAATGAGCTATCTTGACGAAAAACGTGTAGAGCTTATTTACGACATGCCCCTCTCCGAAGTGCTTTTTGATTTCTATGACCGCCTGAAAAGTACCAGCCGCGGTTATGCTTCCTTTGACTATGAAATTACCGGCTATAAACCGACATCATTGGCAAAGCTCGACATACTCCTTAATGGCAAACAAGTGGATGCCCTGTCCCAGTTGGTTTTTAAGGAACGAGCTCAGGCAAGGGCGCGAATGGTCTGCGAACGTCTGGTGGACGAGATACCCCGGCAGCAATTTAAAATACCTATCCAGGGTGCAATAGGCAGCCAGATAATAGCACGAGAAACGGTAAATCCGCTCCGTAAAGACGTTCTTGCCAAATGTTATGGAGGTGATATTACACGCAAACGAAAGCTGCTGGAAAAGCAAAAAGAAGGCAAAAAACGTATGCGGATGGTGGGGGATGTAGAACTGCCCCAAAGCGCATTCCTGGCTGTGCTTAAAAACAAGGAAGAATAGGCTAATCTAACAGAGTTTTGGGGCAGCCTCAGATATTATTCTTTTGCTACTTTACCATTTACAAAAAAATTTGTACCATAGAACCATGATTTTTCCACTTGAAGAACTGATTGAATACAAAGAAAATATGTATGAAATAACCTGTGCTGCTTCGCGCCGGGCATATCAGCTGTCTATGCTTAGTGACCCTGAAATAGAAGAAAACGAAGGAAAAGTGGTTTCCCTGGCCGCCCAGCAGGTTTTTACCAAGGAGATAGAATTCCGCATTGAGGAAACTCAAGCTCCTTAACAAGACCGGCTCCGCTCCCATACCGGTTTTACTCCTCTTTGGTCCTACTGCATCAGGTAAGACTGCTCTGGCGGAAGAACTTTTTACCGGTTCCGGCGCTGTCTGTCAAGCCGAGATTATTTCTGCCGATTCCATGCAGGTTTACCGGGGCATGGACATTGGTACCGCCAAACCGCCGCCGGCGTTGCTTGCAAAATTACCGCATCATCTTATTGATATCCGAAATCCCGACGAACAGTTCAATGCCGGAGACTTTGTCCGCCTTGCAGATAAAGCTTGCTCAGAAATAGCCGGCCGTTCTGCCCTGCCGGTTTTATTGGGGGGAACGGGGTATTACCTGAAAAATTTTATCTTTGGTTTACCGTCTGCCCCTCCTTCGGATACAGTGGTTAGGGAAAAACTTAAGGCAGAACTGGCGCAATGCGGGCCGGAAATACTATTTGAACGCCTTGCTGCATTGGATCCGATGTCGGCGGAAAAAATACATATAAACGACAGCTACAGACTTATAAGAGCTCTTGAGGTTTGTATGGTATCAGACTGTCCGCTAAGTTCCTTTACACAGGAAACGGCAAAAAGACCAGCATACCATTTTTTAATTGCCGGTTTACGGTTGTCCAGAGATGAACTGTATAAAAGGATAAACATACGCTGCGAAGATATGTTCCGGGATGGTCTTCCCGAAGAAGTGGAAACACTCTACAAAAAGGGCTTTACGCCGGATGATCCGGGACTGCGTGCCATTGGATACCGGGAGTTCTTTACAAAAAATGAAGAAAAGTCTCAAAAATGGCGCCTGAGTAATGATACGGAAGGGATAAAGTCATTAATTGCCCAAAACAGCCGCCGTTATGCCAAAAGACAGGAAACCTTCTTTGCCGGAATTCCCGATGTTGTTTGGATTTCGGGCGAAGGTTCCCCTATTGACCTTTTATCTTCACTTATTCATACTGAATTCAACGCTAAACCTTAAGGAGAGGATAAAGTGCCCTGCGGAAGAAAACGCAAACTCAGAAAAATTGCCACTCACAAACGAAAGAAAAAACTTAGAAAAAACAGACATAAAAATAAATAACGATTGAGGGCTTTTAGTCCTCAATCGCAAGGAATTTTTTATTATTAGCCGCTAAAACGGCATAAAACGCCCCAAAATGAATTTACTGCCTGTCTCATACAAAGAACGCCCCGGTATGGAACTTCCAAACGGGGTGTTTTTGTATTTCACAAGGCCCTTGGTGATGTCGGTTATCAACTGTACTCCCGATTCATTTTATCCGCCTTCCAGGACATTCAGTCCGGAAGAAGCTGCGGAACAGGCATTGGCTGCTGAATCCGAAGGTGCCGATATCGTCGATTTTGGAGCCGAATCAACGCGCCCGGGTTCTGAATCTATTGACGAAGAAGAAGAAATTAGCCGTCTTATTCCTGCTCTGCGTCTTTTCCGTAGGCAATCTTCTCTGCCTGTTTCTGTGGATACCCAAAAAACAGCAGTTGCCCGCCTGGCTTTGGATGAAGGGGCCGATATAATAAACGACGTTTCTTCTCTTTCGGACAGTGGCATGATTAGCCTTTGTGATGATAGAAAAGCAGCGCTTGTTTTTGTTCATAATGGACCTGTATCAGAAACGCACAATTTTCTGCATACTATGGCTGAAAAAGCAATTAGGGCTGGTATTGAAAAAAACAAAATTATTCTCGATCCGGGTTTTGGATTTGGGAAATCAGCTAGTGATACTATTTCCCTGCTCGATCGGCTTGAAACAATAAAGCATGAGGATTATCCTCTTCTTGTAGGGCTTTCTCGTAAACGTTTTATCGGAGAATTAACCGGAAGAGACACGGAAGAACGTCTGGCCGGCACTATTGCTGCCAACGTGCTTGCCATTATTGGCGGAGCGGATATTGTCCGGGTTCACGATACGGCTGCTGCGGTAGACATGGTAAAAGTAATAAGCGCTGTAAAAAAAGAAGCCTGGCAGGGATAAGGTAATCATGAACTGGTTCCAGACACTGAACGAATGGTACAACCGCTTTAGTCCCATTCTGGACATTGCTATCCTGGCTTTTCTTCTCTACAAGGTTTATGATCTTCTTTTAAAAACACAGGCCGGACAATTGATTCGCGGCGCAATTTTTCTTTCCCTGATTTACGGGTTTGCATATCTCTTAAAACTCAGCACATTGCAATGGCTGCTGAATATTCTGGCGCCGGGACTTTTTGTTGTAATAGCCATTGTTTTCCAGCCGGAATTACGGAAAATATTTATACGTTTGGGGCAGGGTGAGTTTTTCCGCCTGGACAATAAACCCCGGCTGGGGCAGCTGGAGGCGGTTATTACGGCGGCGGAAATACTTTCTCAGCAGCGGCGGGGGGCGCTTGTAGTATTTCCGCGAAAAATGAACCTCAGGAATATCATTGAGACCGGGACAAAGCTGAACGCCGAACTTTCTTCCAGCCTTATTGTAACAGTTTTTGCTTTTGACGGGCCTTTGCATGACGGCGCCCTTTTTATGCACGGGGGCAGAATAGCCGCAGCAGGCTGTCTTCTTCCGCTTTCCGAACAGCAGGATATACGGAAAAGTTTCGGAACCCGCCATCGTGCTGCGCTGGGTATGTCTGAACAAAGCGATGCTGTAGTATTGGTTGTGTCGGAAGAATCAGGGGCCATTTCACTGGCTTATGAATCAAAATTATACTATGATCTTTCTCCGCTGGAAGTTCAGCGGAAACTTAAAGAACTGCTGGATAAAAATGTACGCGGAAGCATAAGAGAAGAAGCGGAAAATATCAGCGAAACGACTCCCATTTTGGGAGAAGATTCATGAAACTTTGTTTTATGACAGGGAATTATGATAGACTATAAAAAAATCATTGTACGGATAACGGAAAAATGGCCTGCCAAAGTGCTTTCTGTTGTTGCTGCAATTTTTCTTTTTACGTTCCATCGGATGAGCGATATTGAGGAACGGTATTTTTCAGTCCCTCTTAATCTGGATATTGCCGGAAATCTGTCGCCAAGCAGTATTTATCCTCAAAATGTACGGGTAACATTACGCGGAAACAATAACATATATAATATTTCTGAAACCGACATTGAAGCTCGTCTTGATTTAACAAAATACTCAGAACCCGGGATTTATAAGACACAGATTTTAATACATAGAAAAGGAAATGCCGCAGATACGGAAATTCTGGACATTACTGTTGAACCGGCAGAGCTGACACTGGAAATTGATACACGAATAAGCAAGACAGTTCCGCTTGTTCCGAATTTTCAGGGCTACCTTGAACAAGGTTATGAAATTATTTCCTATAATTTGGAACCAAAACAAGTGATTGTTGACGGGCCGGAAAAATTGCTGTTTTCAATATCTGAAATAAAAACAGATTTTATAGATTTACGGGGACACAATAACGATTTTACCGCTCATGTACGTATTATTAACCCCAATCAGCTTATAAGGATACGAGGAGACCTAATAGCGGAATTCCGTTGTTTTATCAAAGAACTGATTTTTATCAATAATTATAATAATATCCAGATACATGTCAGAGAGCTTGAAGATTCGCTTGAAGCAATTTTGGATCCGCCCGCTGCTTCGGTAAGAGTTCAGGGTGAACAGAGTCTGCTGGAAGGAATAAGGGCAAATATGATCCTGCTCAGCATAAATTGCAAAGATATCACAGAACCCGGCGTTTATGAGCTTCCTGTTGTAGTGGAGGCTGATACAGAAATAAAAATTGATCGTGTGGAGCCTGAAATTATAAAGGTCGAAATACATAAAAAAGAAACACAGGTAACGGGTAATAATTAATGATTGCAGGAATTGGCGTTGATGCAGTTAAAATTTCCCGGATGGAAAAGTGGGCGAATAACCCGGTTTTGCTGGAACGTTTTTTTGACAAAAGGGAGATTAATATTATTCGGGAACGGGGAAAAAATATGACACGTTCTTTGGCTTCTCATTTTGCCGCCAAAGAAGCGTTTGGCAAAGCATTGGGTACGGGTTTTACGGGAATTAAACTAAGGGATATAATGGTACTGAACCGGAATAATGAAAAGCCGCTTCTTCATGTAGAAGGCAGTGCGCTGGAAGCAATGAAGATATGCGGAGCCAGCAAGGTTCATGTTTCGCTTACTCATGATGGGAATATGGCTATGGCTTTTGTGGTTTTGGAGGTTTAAAAATGGCGTCTGATGATGTAAAAATATCTTTTATATCAAAAGAAACATATAATTGCCCTGTCTGCGGAAGCAGTTTTAACAGGGAAGAATTGCGTTCAGGCAGGATTATTGCAGGGGCAATTACCGATGAACTCCACCGTCTGTATGAACCATCAGCAAAATACGGAGTGATATACCCTTTGGCGTATCAGGCGACTGTTTGTCCTGAATGCTGGTTTGCTTCTATGGATAAAGATTTTCAAAATCTGCCGGAAAAAGCAAAAGAAAAAGCAAAAGAACATACTCAGAACAGAATGAAAAATGTACGGCTTATTTTTCCTTCGGCTGATTATACAAAACCCAGAGACCTTGTCAGCGGTGCTGCCTCTTATTATCTTGTACTGTCATGTTATGATTATTATTCCAAAGAGTTTTCGCCGACTATAAAGCAGGCAATTGCGGCCATCAGAACCGGCTGGTTGCTGGATCGATTAAACGAAAAATATCCGGGCTTTCATTATGACTGGCTGGCAGTATTATTTAAGAAAAAATCCCAGTTTTTATACAGTGAGGCTATTCTGAAAGAACAAAGCGGAAAAGAAACCCTCTCGGGGATTAAAAACTTTGGCCCCGATACCGATAAAAATTATGCCTATGAAGGTGCGCTTTACCTGTCGGGATTACTCAGGCTTAAGTACGGGCAGAGAGACAGGCCCGAAGAAAGGATAGAATCCCTTCAGGATTCTAAGAGGACAATAGCCAAGATGTTTGGTCTTGGAAAATCGTCCAAAAGCAAGCCGGGCCCTCTTTTGGAAAATGCCAGGGAGCTCTACGATCAGATTAAAAAAGAACTGAACGAAACAGATGACTGAACGGAACATACGTCTTGTTGTTGCGTATGATGGAACAGATTTTTCGGGCTGGCAGAGACAAAAAAAACAAAGAACAGTTCAGGAAGAACTGGAAAAAGTCCTGAGAAAAATACACAAACACCCGGCGGCGGTAACAGGGAGCGGCCGTACAGATGCCGGTGTTCATGCAATAGCGCAGTGCGCCAACTTTTATACTGATATATCAAATATGGAAGCAAAACGCTTTGTTCCTGCCATAAACGGGTTGCTTCCGAAAGATATACGTATTTTGGATGCTTGTGAAACAGTTCATTCGTTTCATGCGCGGTTTGATGCGCTTTCCAGAACATACAGGTATTTTTTTATTGCAAATCATCAGGCGCTTCCCATGGAAAGGCGCTATGCTTTACAGCTGTGGCGTCAGCCTGATATTTCCCTTCTTAACGATTATTGCCGTTTTTTACGCGGTGAATTTGATTGTACGGTTTTTGCATCTTCCAAAGACAAAAGTAATTCACGTTACAGATATATATTCGACGCATTGTTTTTTACGGAATCAAACAGAATAATTTTTGAAATTCGGGCAAACGCTTTTTTATGGAGGATGGTCCGTTCAATTGCCGGAACGTTGCTTTTTTATGAAGAAAGAAAAACAAACCCCGATGATTTTTTTAAAATTATTTCATCGGGAAACAGGGCATTGGCAGGTACGACACTTCCGCCGGAAGGATTATTTCTATGGAATGTTGAGTATTATTCGGCCGGTGAAAACTGATTTTCTTCCAGAAAAGCTTTAACGGCATTTGCCGCTTCGTCTTCGTCTTCGCCGTTAAAAGTCATGGTCATATCGTTTCCCTGTTTTAAGGTTAAGGCCATTACACCTATAATACGTTTGGCATTAACCATTTTGGCAGGTGTTCCCAATTGGATGTCACTTTTGTATTTTGCTGCCAGTTTTACAAGAAGACCCGCAGGCCTTGCATGGAGGCCCATTTCATCATCAATTCGATATTTTATTTCCTGCATGATTACTCCATTTCCCTGATACGTTTACGCAAGCCTAAAATAAAGACCGGAGACACCGAAAGTTCATCATATCCCATTTTTACAAATGTTGCAGTCATTTCCGGATCCGAAGCAAGTTCACCGCAGATCCCTGCCCAAATTCCCGCCCTGTGAGCGCTTTCCGCAATCATCTCCAATAGTTTAATCAGCGCCGGATGATGGGTGTCCAGGTATTTTTCCAAATCGGCATTTTGCCGGTCTATTGCCAGTGTATATTGTGTAAGATCATTGGTTCCCACGCTGAAAAAAGCCGCTTCTTTGGCAAGATCATCCGCACATAGTGCAGCGGCGGGAGTCTCGACCATAATACCAAGCTCAATATCGCCTGCAATTTTTCCGCTTTTTGTTACTTCTGCTTTTGCTTCTGCTGCCAGCTCTTTACAGCGCTTAAGTTCCCAGACAGAAGCGATCATGGGGAACATTACCGCTATTCTGCCAAAGGCTGCAGCACGATACAAAGCCCTGAGCTGGGTTTTAAACATATCTGTTCTGTCAAGACAGATACGGACAGCCCTGTATCCAAGAGCGGGGTTTTCTTCACCGGGAAGACCAAAATATGCGGCTTGTTTGTCTGCCCCAATATCCAGAGTGCGGATAATCACCCGTTTTCCCTTTAAAGCTTCCGCCGCTGCTTTGTACGCGTTAAATTGCTCTTCTTCACCCGGGTAATTATTACGGCCCATGTAGAGAAATTCACTGCGGAAAAGGCCAATCCCCTCGGCATCATTGTCTATAACCGCCTGTAGATCTTCAACACTGCCTATATTGGCGGCAAGTTCTATTTTCTTTCCGCTTTTGGTAATTGTTGGAAGTCCGCGGAGGGTTTCTAGAGATTTTTCTTCAGCTCTGTCCGTTTCTTCCTGCTGATTCAGCTTTTTATTTGTTGCCTCGTCGGGTTCGATATATACAATTCCGGCATGACCGTCTACGGCGGCAATTTTTCCGTCAAATTCTTTGTTTAAATTAATATCTGCCTGCACAATTGAAGGAATTTTAAGAATTCTGGCCAAAATAGCAGTATGAGATTGAGGAGAACCTTTACGGGTAACAAAGGCACGGATCAATTTTTTATCCAGACTTAATGTATCGCTGGGGGTAAGGTCTTCTGCAATTACTATAGAAGGTTCCGTCAGGATAAAAGCCGTATTAATTCCGGTTATTATGGATGCAAGACGGCGTGAAATATCTGCAATATCAGGAGCTCTGGCCTGCATATACGGGTCGTCCAGGGCTGCAAACTGATCATAGAATTGTTTTCCTACCCGGTCTACTGCATAGGCAGCTCTGGAGGCTTCGTTCTGTATCAGATCTTTTACGGCATCCAAAAAATCATCATCCTGAAGCATCATACGCTGAACATCGACGATCAATGCTTCCTCTTCTCCCAGTTCATTGCGGGTTTTTTCAAAAAGCGCGTCTAACTGGTTGTCCGCTTCTTTAACTGCATTGGTATAAACCGCCCATTCAGCATCGGGATCGGTGCACGGACTTTTATCCGTAACAAGTTCTTCCTTTATAAGCAGGGTAGCCTTGCCAAAAGCTATGCCTGGAAATACGGTTTTTCCCGAAAATTGTTCCATAATGCCATATTACCATGAGTAAGATAAAAAATCCAATAAATATCTGTATTCTTTGCCTTTTAACGAGAAGTAGTAATGATTAAGCGGGAAACGGGAGTCGGACCCGCGACATCGACCTTGGCAAGGTCGCGCTCTACCACTGAGCTATTCCCGCGTTGGTATTGACCCTTTTTGCAAAAAGATCAATATTATTCGCTGAGCCGCGCAAGGATCGAACTTGCGACCCGCAGATTAAGAGTCTGCTGCTCTACCAGCTGAGCTAGCGGCCCAATACAGCCGCTGCTCTGCGTTCGACAGGACTCGAACCTGCGGCCTACGGATTCGAAGTCCGTCGCTCTATCCAGCTGAGCTACGAACGCTCAAAATTAGCGAAAAATACGCACCAAGAAGTATAATATATAATGATTTATTTTGTGTCAATAAGGAATATAGGCTTTTTTCTTGTAAATACAGCCATTTTGCTGTTATTATCATATATTGGCTGTTTAAAAAAGGAGTTTTTTATGAAAAATGCAGTCTTTTTCTTAATGGTAACTACGATATTTTCAAATCAGATGTATGCTCAACGGACTAATGTCAACGAAATAAAAGTGTTTTCGGTTTCTGCCGAGGCTGTTGTCAGGGTAATGCCGGATATAGTCGTGTTGCATATTGGAGCAGAAACGGAAGGGCTTTCCTTAAATGCTGTTAAGCAAACTAATTTTAATATCATAAAATCAGCGCTTGAGATTATTAAAAAACATGAAATTGAAGATAAATATATCGGGACAGATAATGTTGAATTGAACACCTGGTATCGAACAGTGGGCTCCGGAAGCACAAGTTACCGTGAACAACGATTTACGGTAACTCAGCGTTTATCAATAACAATTAATGATGTTTCCAAGTATGATCCGGTATTAACAGAATTGGTTAATGCAGGAATAAATAAAATATACAGAATTGAATTCCAAACAACGGAACTGAAGAAACACAGGTATGAAGCCCGGGCATTGGCTATAGCCGCAGCAAAAGAAAAGGCAGAATTTTTATCCCGTGAAGCCGGGTTTTCATTGGAAAAGATCATTAATTTAAATGAAAGTACATCTGATTATTATGGACGCCCCACGGACAGGTCAAGCGGCATGAGCCAGAATGTAATGCAGTTTGCAGAATATGATGGAAGTGCCGGTGAATCAGATACTTTGGCTCTTGGTATGATTTCCATACGTACAGTCATAACATTGTACTATAGTATTGCGGAATAATAAAATCTTTGCACTGCTAACTTTCCTCTGCTCATTGCTCATTCATCTGCCATTCCAATAACCGCTGCTTAATCTCACGCGCCTTGCCCGGTGCTATATGGACAGCGGCAAGGTTCTGTAAGATTATCTGATAAAGTTTATTTTTTTTGGTTACTTTATAAACTTCAATGGTATCGGCATACTGTAAATTCACCACATAGGAGCGGTGGG